>Ga0172382_10011903_pt1 | contig 11431 bp, 7 predicted proteins | sample Leawel138RmetaG_FD_122245 | JGI IMG/M metagenome (GOLD analysis project Ga0172382, IMG submission 122245) | Leachate microbial communities from a municipal landfill in Southern Ontario, Canada - Leachate well 138R metaG | ecosystem: Engineered > Solid waste > Landfill > Unclassified | place...
ACAAAGCGCCAATCCTCTAAGATCCAGTTGAACTCCTTCTCCCATGTAGATCGGACATCCTTCTTCTCTTGGGCGGCAATTCCCTTGGCAACGCGGTTGAGCATCTGAGCGGGCTCAGTTTCAATTGGCTTGTCGATATCTTCTCGTTTTACTTCTAAGACCACCCCATCATCCAAGGTGACGACGATTTCGTCCCCATCTTTAATCGTGGTAACCGTCCCAATCTCCCGCTGCCCCGTTTCCGGGTTGCTCACGGCGACGACGATATCCCCCACACCAAGGGTTTCTTTCTTGACGTCTTTCAGCGCGTAGCGGTCTAAGAATATTTTCCGTCCTAACGCAGTCAGTTCATTTTTCACAGCACTCATGCCTACCTCTATATAGTCTTTCATCATTCCATTTACAGCAAGAAAGGGCAGTGACTGCCCGCACCAAGCATAGCACGCCTCCATTTCCTATGGCAAGCTTTATACGGCATAAATAGTGTTACCAACTTCTAACACCACTACATATAGCGTTATATAACTTTAGTAGCAGTTAGATACCAACCTCATACAAGCAGGGACGTAATTTGTTACTCAGTAGGGTGATTCATCATCATGGTGATGGTCCCACACTGTGTGCATCCTCACCAAAAGGGGCTATTATCCTCAAATTCCTTTGGTATTTTTTTGAATAAAGGGGAAGGTTTGTCTAGCATCTAGTGTGAGAAAAAACCGGCAGCCCGGAATGAGCTGCCGCATATGTACAATGTTTGGGGTCCGTTTAATAGCCGAGCTGGATCATTGTGTCAGCAACTTTCCTAAATCCGGTGATATTTGCTCCTTTCACGTAGTTGATGTACCCATCTTCTTCGGTGCCTTCTTTGACGCACGAATCGTGAATCTTCAGCATAATCTCCTTCAGCTTCTCATCGACCTCTTCCCCGCTCCACGCGATGTGCATCGCATTTTGCGTCATCTCAAGGCCGCTGACGGCAACCCCACCAGCGTTCGCCGCTTTACCTGGGGCGAAGAGGAGGCGCTGTTCTAAAAAGTAGTACATCGCATTGGCTTGGCAACCCATATTTGAGATTTCAACAACCCCCTGAACCCCATTGGCCACGAGCGTCTGGGCATCGGCGAGGGAAAGCTCATTTTGAATTGCACACGGGAAGGCGAAGTCAACCGCAACTTCCCACGGTTTTTTGTGTGGAACGAAGGTTGCTCCAAACTCTTTGGCGTACGGTTCAACAACGTCGTTATTAGAGAGGCGAAGGTACGTCATGTACGCCCATTTCTCTGGCGTGCCAACCCCTTCTTCATCGTAGATGTACCCATCGGGTCCGCTGATCGTCACGACCTTCGCCCCGAGCTGGGTTGCTTTTTGCGCCGCTCCCCACGCAACGTTTCCAAAGCCACTGAGGGCGACACGCTTACCTTCTAAGCTATCGCCTTTGAGGGCGAGCATTGAGTTGGCGAAGTACATCGCCCCGTACCCCGTCGCTTCCGGGCGAAGGATTGATCCGCCGTAGCTAAGGCCCTTACCAGTAAGGACTCCGGTGTTCTCATCACGCAGGCGCTTGTACTGCCCGTAGAGGTAGCCAATTTCCCGAGCCCCAACACCGATATCCCCAGCGGGAACGTCAGTATCGGCTCCGATATATTTTTGAAGCTCCGTCATGTAGGAGCGACAAAAACGCATGATTTCATTATCGCTCTTGCCTTTGGGGCTAAAGTCACTACCACCCTTTCCCCCACCCATCGGCAGGGTCGTGAGGCTATTCTTCAAGGTTTGCTCAAAGGCGAGGAATTTCAACGTACCGAGGGTGACACTGGCGTGGAAGCGTAAGCCTCCTTTATAGGGGCCAAGGGCGTTGTTGAATTGAACGCGGTAACCACGGTTCACCTGCAAATTTCCCTCATCATCCTCCCACTCTACCCGAAAGGTGAAGATTCGATCCGCCTCAGTTAAGCGCTCTAAAATACGATGCTTCTCGTAGACGGGATTCTCATTCGCCACGTCGATGATCGACTCCAAGACTTCGCGCGTTGCTTGGATGAACTCCGGCTGGGCGGGGTTCTTTCGTTCAAGCTCATTCATAAAATCTGCAAGCTTATACATACTGTGCGCTCCTATTGGGTAGCACCATAGCTAATTGTTTTTGGTTTGTAAAGCAGGGTAATTCGCCTATGGCGAAATTTAGGCCTTCAGTTTTTTGGATTATAATTATTTTAATATATTATTTTTAGGTATCCATACATTATACATGAAATTAATGAAACTATGCAAAATTATACACTCATGATACACTTTTTCCATGTACACCCTCGATCCGACGTGGTTGCCGTTTACCAACCTCATGCTTAACCACATCTACAACGTTCTCTTAATCTGCAACGACTACGACCGCTTCCTACTAGAGGAGGATGGCCGCGTTGAAGAAGAGCTCTATATTGAGTATACCCAGCTGAGGCTCTCCAACCCCCCGAAGATTACCCACGCCTCCTCTGGTGAAGAAGCGATTGAACTTCTTAAGAGCCGTCAATTTGAATTAGTCATCACGATGCTCGACTTAGGCCCTGAGTCAGTCGAAGACCTCGCCTCTTCAATTAAAGCAGTCGAGCCGGCGATGCCGATCATCGCCCTCTCCCCCTCTTCAAGTCACCGAAGAAATAAACTCATCAAAGGCAGTGACTCGATCGCGATCGATTACTTCTTCTACTGGCAAGGCGACCCAACAATCTTCCTTGCGATGATCAAGCTCGTCGAAGATCAGATGAACTTAGAGCACGACATCGCCGAAGCAGATGTCGGATTAATTATCCTCGTCGAAGACTCAGTACGCTTCTACTCTTCATACCTGCCGATGATCTACACGTGCCTCATCCAGCAAACCCAGGCGATGATCTTAGAGGCGCTGAATACGTGGGGCAAGACACTTCGGATGCGAGGCCGGCCGAAGATCGTCTTAGCAAAGAACTACGAAGAGGCGATTGCTCTGTATGAGAAGTATCAACGCCACATCCTTGGAGTCATTACCGATATCTCATACGAGCTTGGAGGAACCCACAACAAGTACGCGGGCTTTGCCTTAGCGAAGGAGCTGCACAGACGAAACTCTGAGTTACCGATACTCCTTCAGTCCAACGATCTTTCGATGCGCGAGCGCGCCGAAGTGATGGGGGTCCACTTCATCTACAAGCGTAGTCACGCCCTCTTTACCCAGCTCGCAGCGTACATGCGCAACAACTACGGCTTTGGCCCCTTTACCTTCCGTGATCCTGCTACTGGAGCGGAGCTCGCCCGGGTAGAAACGATGCGGGAGCTTCAGCACATCCTTCCAGAAATCGACCTCGCCTCCTTTGAGTATCACTTCCGCCACGAACACTTCTCCAGGTGGCTACGCGCCCAAAGCCTCTATACGATCGCCTCAAAGATTAAAGCATTGAAGATTCCCGATGGCGGTGATGTTGAGCAAATCCGTAAGGAGATGATTGAAACAATCCGAACCTACCGCTCCGAGCGCACCAAAGGGGTCATCGCCCAATTCTCCCCAGCGAACTACGACGAGACGCTCTTCTTCAGTCGAATCGGCACCGGCTCGCTTGGCGGTAAGGGCCGCGGCCTCGCCTTCATCGATATGGTCCTGCGCCAGGCGGGAGTCCCGGCGAAGTATCCCGATATCTACCTCTCGATCCCCCGCACCGTCATCATCGCCACCGATCAATTTGAGCAATTCCTAGCAGACAATGAACTGCAGGATATCTCCACGGCGGATCTGCCGGATGAGACGCTGCTTTCGATCTTCCTCTCCAAAGATTTCTCTGAGGAGCTTGTTGAAAACCTCAAGCACATCCTCACCGTCATTACCCAGCCGATGTGTATTCGCTCCTCCTCCCTCTTAGAGGACTCCCACTACCAACCCTTTGCCGGGGTGTATGAGACGGTGATGATCCCTAACCGGGGCAGTAGCGAAGAGCGGCTGAACGAGCTCTCCGCTGCGATTAAATCAGTGTGGGCTTCGACGTACTTTAGAAAAGCGAAGGAGTACCTCAAAGCGACGGACTACCTCCTCGGTGATGAGAAGATGGCGATCATCATTCAACAAGTCATCGGTAGTGAACACGGCTCCTACTGGTACCCGAACATCGGCGGGGTTGCTCGCTCGATCAACTACTACCCCCCAGCGGGGGAGAAGCCCGAAGATGGAGTGGGGCTTCTTTCCTTTGGCTTTGGTAAGGCGGTAGTGGAAAGCGGTAGCGCCCTGCGCTTCAGCCCCACCCACCCCAAGCGCCCAGCCCAATTCCTTGGGGGAAACCAAAGCTCAAGCCAGGAGAGTTTTTACGCCCTCGATCTGCGCAATGGCTTTCACCCTTCGCTCGGAGCTCTCGATAACCTCACCCTCATTGACCTCAAAGAAGCTGATGCCAAGAGCCTTCAGTACGTCGCCTCAACGTTTGATCTTGCCAATGGGACGTTCAATGAAGCGATTAACGCGGTAGGAAAGAAGATTATCACCTTCAACGGGGTTCTAAAATATGACGCCTTCCCTTTAGCGGCGGCGGTACGGGATGTGCTTCGGGTGGGATCAGAGGCAATGGGGCGGCCCGTTGAGATCGAGTTTGCTGTCAACCTCAACCGCAAAGCGCCCAAGCGCCCAGAGTTTAGCCTTCTTCAAATTCGCCCGATCGCCCTTGGCAGTGAAGAAAGCGATGTGATGATCACTGACGATGATCGCACTCGCTCATTAATCCACTCCACCACCGTCTTAGGCAATGGAACGATCGATGAGATCGAAGACATCATCTACCTCAAACTTGAGAGCTTCGATCAATCAAAGATGGTTGAGATGGCCCAAGAACTGGATGAGTTAAATATGAAGATGGTCCTCGCTGAAAAGGATTACATCCTCCTCGTTGCTGGTCGTCTTGGTTCTTCTGATCCGTGGCTTGGCATTCCTGTTTCGTGGTCGCAAATCTCCCGCTCGAAAGTCATCGTTGAAACCGGCCTTAAAGACCTCCGCGCAGAACCGAGTCAAGGAACACACTTCTTCCAAAACCTCACCAGCTTAGGGTGTTTTTACGTAACGATTAACCCCGACTTCGCCCAAGGAAGCTTGAACACTGAACTACTCGCAACCCTTGCGGTCATTGAAGAGACCACCCACTTCGTCCACGCCCGCGGGCCCTTAACGGTAAAAGTAAATGGCTTTATCGGGGAGGGGGTTATTTTAAAAGGATAGGGTAACGCTCTTACTCACTAAGCCACTGAACGGTATCCCAGAGTTGTTCACCGTCATTTTCTTGCGCATCTCCGGCAGTCGAACGCCCAGAAAGGAAGATGCTCTTCAGCTCTGCGGTTAACTCTGCAACAACTTCTGGGTGTTGATCAACGACGTTTGTTGTTTCGCCGATATCTTCTTCTAAGTCATACAGCTGAATCGGTGGCAAGGCGAGCTCTTCGCTACTGCCTGGAATTGGATCAGACCACCCTCCTGAGCCAGGACACTGCTCGAGCTTGTACTTCCCCTTTCGAATTGAGAGCGATCCATCGATTGATTGATGAACGAGTGATGGTCGATATTCACCGGCCGTGGGATCTTTAAGGACACTCAGCATACTGAATGAGTCCTCCGCTTCATTCGCTAATAATGGAAGATTGAAGTACTCAGCAAAGGTAGCATAGAGATCGACCAAACTCGTTAATTGAGCGCCTGTGCTCTTAGATTGAGTGATCCCTGGCCACTTAATAATGTATGGGACTCGGTGGCCCCCTTCAAAGATATCCGCTTTCATTCCGCGGAAGTGGTAGCTTGGATTGTGCCCGTATTGGGCAAGCTCGGCAAAGTTCGCTTGGGGCGAACACCCATTATCGCTGGTAAGGATTACAACAGTGTTTTCATCAACAACACCTAAAATTCGCCCAACAGCGTCGTCGGCGTGAAGAACAAAGTCACCGTAGGCGTTTGTCTTCGATCGGCCTTGGAACTCCTTGGAAGGGAGAATCGGGGTGTGGGGTGCAGTGAGGGCGTAGTAAAGAAAGAACGGCTTATCTCTTTTTTGGGTAACAATGGTGCATACTTCGCTTGTGAGGTGATCGAGGACTTCCTCGTGGACAAAGTCAGTAGCAGTTGGCCCTTCGCGCCAAAAACCCATTCCGTGGTTTTTTGTTTTCTTTGATGGAATCTGGGTGAAGTGAGTGTCTCGAATATACGCGTATGGGGGCATATCGAGTGAGGCGCTTATCCCATAGAAGCGATCAAAGCCAAGCGAAGTTGGTCCACCTTCGATTGGCCGGTCATAGTATACAGGCCCTGATTGACCAAAGTCTGGCGCTTCAACGAAGTCTTCGGCGGTGGGCAAGTGAAGACCGAGGTGCCACTTTCCAACGGCGTACGTCTCATACCCAGCGTCTGTAAAAAGATTGGCGATCGTCCGTCTGGTGGGGGGAATAAGGGGTTTTGAGTAGCCACCTAAGACGGATGACTTTAACACCGAGCGCCAGTTATAGCGCCCCGTAAGAATTGAATAGCGACTGGGCGTGCACACCGCGCTCGTAGCATGAGCGTCGGTGAAGCACATCCCTTCATTCGCTAAGCGATCGAAATGAGGGGTGGTAAAGCCCGCCTCAGGATTCAGGGCAGAAACGTCTCCGTATCCTAAGTCGTCGAATAATAAATACACGACGTTGGGCTTTTTGACCCCTTTCATTCCAACCTACTTATACTGACGGTCGTACGCCTTCTGCATCAGATTAAGAACATTGTTCATCTGAAGCTTTTCAAGGCCTGCGACGTAGTCGTTCCAGACGCGGTCGTTATTGACATCCATCGAACCAACCATGAACTTCACCGCACTCTGGCGGATGTAGTTGGCGAGTTCGCGCTTAACGGTGGAGAACTGCTCATTCTCATCGGCAGTGTACTTTAACTGCGGTACTTCAACACGTACATCTTCGTACGGCTTATAGAGGTTCACTGTTTCGTCATAGAGCGTCTTCTCGTTGTTATCCGGAAGGTAGTACGCAGGATCACTTGGGCTCATCGGCGGAGAAGCCAGACCGTTTTTCAAGCTCGGCGTCGTTGCTGAAGCGTACGTTTGAATCCACGTGTCATTCTGCGGATCTTTGTCGTTCCACAGCTTCAGCTGCTCCCAAACAGCGGGTTTTCCGTCAAGACCAACTTGACCAGGCTTCGCCCAATCCCACGCTTCACCTTGGAATCCGTTGCGCTGCAGCAGTGTTCCTTCTTGGCTGTACATGAAATCAAAGTAGCGCATGATTGCATCAGCGTATGGAGTCTTCGAAGAGAGGACGAGGTTGCCCATCTCAGGATCTTGGAAGAAGGCGACGGAGTACTGAACACCCTTTGGTCCCTTTAGGGGGGCAATTGCCCTAAAGTTGTTGAAGCGATCTCCACCGATCGTGGCGAATTGGCCGCGCCAGCCACCGGCAACAAATCCAACGGTCGGTTGGGCTGAGGATTCAACAAGTTGGGTTAACTGACTGGAATCTTGAGTGAAGGAGCCACTGTAGAGTAAGCCTTCTTTATAGAGCTTATTCACATACGCTAAGCCTTCACGGTACGCATCCTTGTTCATCGCTGTATCAACACGTCCATTGACCATCATAAAGCCAACGTTATCATCAGCATTGGCATTTACGTTTGTGTCGAGGTCACAGTAGATGAAGCTGTTTAAGATAAAGCGTTCAACTTGGTCCGCCCATCCGATGATTGAACCAGCGAGAGGAATTTCATCAGCGCGCCCGTTTCTATTGGGATCACGTTCTTTAATCGCCTTAAGAGTGGTGTAGAATTCATCGGTCGTCGTCGGGACCTTAAGACCAAGAGCATCCAAGAATGGTTGATAGACGTACATCTTCGCCATGTTGGAACAGTGGAAACATCCTTCGAGGCGAGGAATCGAGTAGATATTCCCATCGATATTGGTCATAAAGCCAATACCACCGGGGAACTCTTCAAACGCCTTCATCATATTGGGCATCCACTGAGTGTTGTAGTACTTGTTCAAGGGAAGGAATAACCCTTCTTGCGAGCCGTACGTCGTCTCTAACTCCGTTCCGATTCCAAAACCGAGGAACGCATCAGGGTAGTCGCCACTGGCGAGGACGAGGGCGAGTTTCTCTTGGCGAGCTTGCTCGGGAACCATGATGAAATTCACATGAATTCCAGTCAGCTCTTCCATATACTTTGAGAAACGGTTTGTGTTGTAGTCTTCAACACACGGGGGTTGGACAACCATGATGTCAACTGAGATTTTCTCTTTGACGATTGGAAATGTTCCAACGGGCGTATACTCAACAGCTGGCTTTGCAGGCGCTTGCTTTGCACCTTGGGCAAAGAGTAGCGCAGGCATCAAAAGCACGAAGAGTACGATGGCAAATGATTTTTTCATTTTTTCCTCCTATTTTTTCACTGGATTAACCAATCCAGGGATTACCCTTTTACTGACCCAATCATCACACCCTTGACGAAGAATCGTTGGACAAAGGGGTAGATGATCAACAATGGAGCACTGGCGACAACAATGACGGCGTACCGAATCGTCTCCGAAAGGCCTTGGGCGCGCATCGCTGCCTCAACATCAACGGTCATCGACGGAGTGTTGCGGTTAATGATAAGGATGTTGCGCAGAATAATTTGCAGGGGATAGAGCTTCTGACTTTGTAAATACAAAAGTGCGTCAAAATATTTATTCCACTGCCCTACCGCGTAGAAGAGGCCCAAGACCGCTACAATTGCCCCACTTAACGGAAAGACAAAGCTCACTAAAAAGCGAATATCACTACACCCATCAATTTGGGCGGCATCATAGAGTTCGTCGGTGATGTTTTCTTGCAGGAAGGTTCGAGCAATAATAACGTTCCACACCGTGATTGCGTTTGGAAGGATAATCGACCATCTACTGTCGTAGAGACCGAGATTGCGAACAACGAGGTACAATGGGATTGTTCCCCCACTAAAGAGCATTGTAAAGAGGATAAACTTCGTCACCGCTGAGCGGCCGTAGAACTCTTTCCGAGAGAGGGGGTAGGCAAGGAGCATTGTTAGAAGTACAGAGACTACCGTCCCAACAACCATGTAATAGAGGCTGTTGAGGTAGCCACTACCGATTTGCTTATTGGAGAAGACCGCTTTATAGCTCATCAAGTCAAAGTCTACCGGCAAGAGCCACACTTTATGCGCCATGACGGCAGTGGGATGACTGAGCGAGGAAGAGATGATGTACAGGAGCGGATAGAGGACAATGACAAAGCTCATGATCAAGAAGAGGTTCACGAGGACATTGAATAATCGATCTGAGGTGGCTTGTTTTTTCATTACCACAACCCTCCCTCTTCGTTGCGCATTTTTGCTACCTTATTAAAGGTAAGGATCAGAATAATGTTGATGATGCTATTGATCATGTCGATTGCCGTGGAGTAGGAGAAGTCGCTGTTGATCAACCCCATTTTATAGACGTAGGTAGACATAATCTCCGCACTCTCTAAGTTCAAGGGGTTTTGCATCAAGAACGCTTTCTCAAAGCCAAGGCTCATGATAAAGCCCATGTTCATGATGAACATAATTACAATCGTGGTTTTGATAGAGGGTAAATCAACGTACCAGATCTTCTGAAACTTATTCACTCCATCAACCCGAGCCGCTTCATAGAGCTCGGGGTTGATCCCCGTTAGTGCTGCAAGATAGATGATCGCATTGTACCCCGTGTTTTGCCAAAGGGCGGACCAGACGTAGATGTGTTTGAAGAGCTTCGCTTCTCCCATGAAGTTAACCGACTGCTTACCAAGGAGATTGCGCACGGTGTTGAACATCCCCAGGGCGGGGTCAAGGAATTGCATCAAGATCGCGACCATGACGACGGTTGAAATGAAGTACGGGGCGTAGGTGACCATCTGGACAGTCTTGCGCCACAGCTTACTCCCTGTTTCATTAAGCGCAACTGCTAAAATGACTGCTAAGGGAATTGATGAAACCAGGGCGTAGATGGAGAGTAAGAGGGTGTTGCCCATCACCCGAAGTGCTGAAGGGTTATTAAAGAACTTCTTAAATTGATAAAGGCCAGTCCACGGGCTTCGCCAAATCCCCATGCTTACGCGGTAGCGTTTAAACGCCAAAAGAATGCCATACATCGGCAGGTATTTGAAGAGAATGAAGTAGAGGAGCGGCAAGGCGACGATTACATAAAATTGCCAGTGTTTAGCCATTTTTCGGCCAAGGGTTAATCGTTCCATGGCTTAAGGCTCGCATACCCAAAGAACCAGCGTAAGAGTAAACTTTTTATCTTACCCTCATCATAGGCGTCATTTTTTTCCAAAGGCGTCAAATCTCATCAAAGAACTCTTTGCTGGAGGAAAAAGTCGTGGTAATATGGAGCCAGATGGAGTGGCGAGTAAGCCACAATGGTGGTAATAGGTCTTAGTCGACTTCCCCCTGCAAGAAGGCAGGGGGCTTTTTATCACTGAGCCATCTCTTCAAAGACGTTCCACAAGGGATCATTGGGAACTGGGGCGATAATCGTCAGCTGCTCCTGCTTCACGGGGTGGATGAAGGAGATACTCCGAGCGTGGAGGGAGATTCCTCCATCGCGGTTACTCCGTGGGTAGCCGTACTTTAAATCGCCGCGGATATGCAAACCTATTGAGGCAAGCTGGGCTCTGATTTGGTGGTGCCTGCCCGTCTCGAGGGTAATCGCTAAGAGGTGGAAGTTCTTACTTGAAGCGATGTGGTGGTAGTGCAGGACCGCTTTCTTTCCTTTCTTAGAGTCAGCGGCAAACGCCCGACTCTTATTGCTCTTTGCATCTTTGACGAGGTTGTTAATCAGCGTCCCTTCAATGTGAGGGGGTGCTTTATCGACGATCGCCCAGTAGGTTTTATCAACCTTATCCTCTCGAAAGAGGGTGTTTAATCGAATGAGGGCTTTCTCTGTCTTCGCTAAGACAACAACTCCACTGGTCGGTCGATCAAGGCGGTGGGGAATTCCTAAGTAGATGTTCCCCTGCTTATTGTAGGTAACTCTGAGGTACTCCTTGGCCATATCCCCAAGGGTAAGGTCGCCACTCTCATCGCCTTGGGCGAGTTCGCCGCACTTCTTATTTACAAGTAAGAGGTGGTTATCCTCATACAGAATTCGTTCTTTAAATGATCTCACGCTTCATCCTCATCAAAGAGTTCAGGGTCTTGGGGGGCAACGGCATCAGCTTTCACGGAGCGAATCCGCATCGAAGCGATCTCTTTAACCGTCATCCTCACCCCTTTGGCTCGGGGATTCTTTACGAGGAAGTCGGAGAAGTAGAACGTCTCTTCTAAGATTCGGAGCCCCGACTTCGGTTTATAGGTGACGTTAATCTGGGCGTTGGGGTGGGTCAGCAGGCGAACGACTTTGTAGTTCTTCTCATCCGGTAGGAGGGGATAGAGCTTCTTTAATTG
>Ga0172382_10011904_pt1 | contig 11430 bp, 9 predicted proteins | sample Leawel138RmetaG_FD_122245 | JGI IMG/M metagenome (GOLD analysis project Ga0172382, IMG submission 122245) | Leachate microbial communities from a municipal landfill in Southern Ontario, Canada - Leachate well 138R metaG | ecosystem: Engineered > Solid waste > Landfill > Unclassified | place...
ACCTACGGGATCGGAAAGCCTGAGAAAAACCCGATGTTTCTTGAAAAGCGGGTTTACCAGGGAAGCAGCGGTGTGGTTTATCCGCATCCGGTGATTGAAAAAATTCTGGACGAAAAAGAAGACCGGGAGTGGAACGCCGTCTTTCTGGAAAACCAGTACCTGCTCATTATGATCCTGCCCGAACTGGGAGGAAGGATACAGATGGCTTACGACAAGATGAAACAACGCCATTTTGTGTACTACAACCAGGTGATCAAGCCGGCGCTGGTGGGACTGGCCGGTCCGTGGATTTCGGGAGGAATTGAATTCAACTGGCCCCAGCACCACCGGCCGTCGACCTTCGAGGCGGTCGATTCGTGCATCGAGGAAAATGCAGACGGCAGTATCACGGTGTGGTGCAGCGAAGTGGAGCGGATGTTCCGCACCCGCGGTATGGCCGGTTTTACCCTTCATCCCGATAAGGCTTACCTGGAGATCAAGGTAAAGCTATACAACCGGACCGCCTTTCCGCAGACGTTCCTCTGGTGGGCCAATCCTGCCGTGAAAGTGAACGATGCATACCAGTCGGTGTTCCCGCCCGACGTCAATGCCGTATTTGACCATGGCAAGCGCGACGTCTCCGGATTTCCCATCGCTAGGGGAACCTACTATAAGGTCGATTATTCGCCGGGGACTGATATTTCCCGCTATAAGAACATTCCTGTGCCGACCTCTTATATGGCCATCACCTCGAAGTATGACTTTGTTGGAGGTTACGAAAACGACAGCAAAGGCGGGCTGCTTCACGTGGCCAATCATCATGTATCGCCGGGCAAAAAACAATGGACCTGGGGAAACGGCGATTTTGGCAAGGCGTGGGACCGGAACCTGACCGACGAAGATGGTCCGTATATCGAACTGATGTGCGGCGTGTACACCGATAATCAGCCCGACTTTTCCTGGATCATGCCGGGTGAAGAAAAGAGTTTCAGTCAGTACTTCATGCCTTACCGCGATCTGGGCGTGGTGAAAAACGCCACCAAAGAGGCGATGGTGGACATTGAAGTAAAAGATGAATCAATTATTGTAAAGGTGTATACCACAGCTAAATATGACAACGGACGGATTGTAGTCAGGGATGAAGGAGGGTTGTTGCTGGACGAACGATTTGATTTTCATCCGGGTACATCCTATGAGAAACAGGTACCCGGAACAGGACTCGAACCGGCACGACCGGAGGTTTGGGTCTACACGTCAGATGGAAGACTCCTGGTAAGCTGGCAGCCTGAAGCCAGCCGGGAAAAGGCGGTTCCCGAACCCGCAAAGCCGGCCAGGCAGCCCGAAGAGATCGCGAGCAATGAACAGCTCTTTCTGACGGGGCTTCACCTGGAGCAATACCGGCACGCCACCTATGACCCCCGGCCGTATTACGAGGAAGCCCTCCGGCGCGACCCGAAGGACAGCCGCTGTGCCAACGCGCTTGGGTTGTGGTACCTGCGAAGAGGCCGGTTTACAAAGGCTGAAGCGTATTTCAGGACAGCCATTGCCACCCTGACCGGGCGTAATCCCAATCCCCTGGATGGCGGGCCATATTTCAACCTGGGACTGGCTTTGTGTTTTCAGGAGCGTGATGAGGAGGCTTACGGGGTTTTTTACAAGTCCGTTTGGAACGCGGCCTGGATGGACAGCGGCTATTTCCGGCTTGCGCAGCTTGCTGCCAAAAAGCAGGATATGGATGATGCCCTGGACCTGATCGACCGCTCGCTGATCAGGAATGGACACCATCATAAAGCCCGTCACCTGAAAGTGAGCATCCTGCGCAACATGGGGCACAGAGACGATGCCCTCGCGCTGGCTGAGGGGTCGCTTGCCCTGGACCGGTTTAACTTCGGTATTTTGTACGAGAAGGTGCTGCTGGCCGCTTCGGAGGCCGGACGGAGTTCCGCTGAGGAAACGCTGAAAAGCCTCATCCGTGGAAATATTCACACGTACATTGAATTTGCGCTGGACTATGCACAGGCGGGGCTTTACCGGGAGGCTGCCGGACTGATCCGGACCGGGATTGCCGAACAGGGCGGAAAACCTGTTTATCCGATGGCCCTGTATTACAAGGCCTGGTTTGAATGGCAGCGGTGTGAAAAAGCTGCTGCCCTGGAAACCCTGAAGCAGGCCGTCGCTGCCTGTCCCGATTATTGTTTCCCCAATCAACCTGAAGCCGTTGTCGTGCTGGAATGGGCGAAAAGCCAAAATACGGCCGATGCCCGTGCGCCTTACTATTTGGGAAACTTCTGGTATCATGCACGCCAGTATGAGGAGGCCATTGCCAACTGGGAACTTTCGGCCATGCTGGACGGCCGTTTCCCGACCGTTCACCGCAATCTGGCGCTGGCGTACTTCAACAAACTGAACCTGCCTGAAAAGGCCCTGAAAGAACTGGAGCAGGCCTTTGAACTGGATACCACCGACGCCCGTATTCTGATGGAACTGGACCAGTTGTACAAACGGCTGAAACGGCCTGCGGAAGAAAGACTGAACTTTTTACTGCAGTACCCGGAGCAGGTGGACGACAGGGATGACCTTTACCTGGAGCGGGCCACGCTGTACAACCAGTTGGGCGAACATGAAAAAGCCTTTGAACTGATCATGTCGCGCAGGTTTCATCCCTGGGAAGGAGGCGAAGGCAAGGTGACCCGCCAATACGTGTACAGCCTGGTCTCAATGGCACGAAAAGCCATTGACAACGAGGCTTTCGCCGAAGCTGTCCGGTTGCTGGAACAGGCCCGGAGCTATCCTGAAAACCTGGGTGAAGGCAAGCTGTACGGCGCCCAGGAAAATGAAATTCTCTACTGGCTTGGCATTGCCCATGAACAACTGGGTGAAACGGATCAGGCCCGCAGTTCCTGGCAACAGGCATCGAAGGGACTGACGCAGGTCTCGTCGGCCATGTTCTATAACGACCAGCAGCCCGATACGATCTTTTACCAGGGACTGGCCCTGCGGAAGCTGGGACAGGAAGAAGAAGCGAAAAAGCGGTTTCAGATGCTGGTGAACTACGGGGAACAGCACCTGAACGATCAGGTGAAGATCGACTATTTTGCCGTATCGCTGCCCGACCTGCATATCTGGGAAGACGACCTGAACAAACGCAACCGCCAGCTTTGCCAATATCTGATGGATTTGGGAAATGCAGGTTTGCAGAACGTATAAAGAAATACTTCAACTGTATCCGGACAACGATACAAAATAATGGTAACTTTGAACCAATGAAAGGGATATCTGCTAAATTATAATCAAGAATAAATGTTAAAAACTGGAATTCTTTTTCTGCTGTTGTTCTTTGGTATATCCGGTTTCTGTTCCGGGCAGATTGCCGACAGTACCTACCTGCATGAACTGAAATCTGAACTGAGAAAGAAGTGGCCGGAAAACAAGACGATTAACCTGGTCTTTCACGGTCATTCCGTCCCAAGCGGGTACTTTGCCACACCGGTTGTCAGAACCCTGGAGGCCTATCCCCATTTGACCCTGAAACGGTTAAAGGAGAAGTATCCTTACGCGGTCGTCAATGTGATCACCACGTCGGTCGGGGGTGAAAATTCCCTGCAGGGAGTAAAAAGGTTTGAACGTGACGTGCTGACGCATAAGCCGGACCTTATTTTTATCGATTATGCGCTGAATGACAGGAATATGGGACTGGATATCTCGAAAGAAGCCGTGGAAATCATGATCAATTCCGCATTGGATGAGAATATCCCGGTAATTTTGCTGACCCCGTCTCCTGATATGGGGGTGGATGTGGCCGCAGCAGGAAATGAACTGGAACAGTTTTCTGAGATGCTGAAAGCGTTGGCTGCCGCCTATCGGATTGGCCTGGCCGATAGTTACGCGCAATTCAGGAATCAGGTCACCGAAGGCCGGAATTTGCAGGACTTCATGGCTCAGGTTAACCATCCGAACGAAAAAGGACATGAACTGATCGCGGAAGGGATTATGAAGTATTTTTGAGCGTGAAGCAGGATCATCGTGCCGTTTTTTGCTTCAATATGGAACGGTTCAATGAAGTGGGACCGTTTGCCGGTCATCAGCTTCAGCACGTAAGCAATTATTGCCGCACTCAATCGGCTTCAGGAATCAACAGGACCTGCATTTCACTCAAATTAATTTTGTAACAAGAGACAGATTTTTTTTCCGGACTCATTCTTGAATCTGCCCCGAAAAGTCAGATTATTAAAACGTCATTGCGATCACGAAACGAAGAGGTATGCAATCTGCGCATTAACAAGGAATTGCTTTATCTGCTTCGTTCCCTGGCAACTGCGATTCGGCTTTTTGGAGTGCAGTTATCCGGTGAAAGCGGAAAAAGGTGAAGTGTCGTTTTGGAAAATTGAAAAACTTGGAATATATTTGTACCACACTACACCGCACCAATGTAGGCGGATGATTGTGCAGAAGGTTGAAATACACGTTTCGGAGCTGATTTTTGCGTTGAAAGATTCCCCGGATTGATTAAACGTGGAAAAGGCTTGGTTGTAAAAACGATCTTCTGACTAAATTAAAAAATAAGCGAATGAAAAAAACAGGAATGACGCTTTTCGTTTATCTGGTACTGACAGGCATTTCTTTTGCGCAGGGCAGGTACAGTTCGTGGGATGTTTTTAAGTATTCCGGTCCCGCTTTGAAACAAACAGGCTGGCTTGCTGCAAGGCATGCAAACGAGATCAAATCTTCCGCATGGTCAGTCGGGTGTGAGACATTGGATCGTGATTATGCGAAATTCAGCGTGTATAAAGATTACGTGGGGCAACTTGGCGTGAAACATGCCCGTTTGCAAAGTGGCTGGGCCAAATGCGAGAAGGTAAAAGGCACGTATCATTTTGCGTGGCTCGACAGTTGTGTCTATGGGTTGCATGAACAGGGCGTTAAGCCGTGGATTTGTCTGTGTTACGGGAATCCTCTTTACGGTTCCAGTATAAATCTGGGTGCAGGTGTTGCTGCATTGACCCATTCTGAACCGGCAATGACCGGATGGTTGAATTATGTCAGGGTCACGGTGGAACGCTACAAAGACGTCGTGAATCAATGGGAAATATGGAACGAACCATACGAACAGGAGAAAGATTATGCGCCTTTGTTAATCAAAACTGCCGAACTGATAAAAAAGATTCAGCCCGGTGCAGTGATCCTGGGTGAATCATTATGGAACATGGAAGAGGAAGAGCCTTTTATCAGGACCTTAATGGAAGCGTTAAAAACTGAAAACAAACATGAACTGGTTGATTACTGGGCCTATCACCCCTATGTAAGAAATCCGGACGATTGTTACCCGATACTTGATAAATTCATCGCACTTTTAAAGTCGTACAATCCGGCGTATAAAGTGTACCAGGGCGAAGTGGGGTGTCCCTCCCAGCTCGAATGGACCCATGCCCTTGCTTATTATCCGTGGACGGAGGTCAGTCAGGCCAAATGGGATGTACGCAGAATGGCGGGCGACGCTGTCAGGAATGTCCCTTCTTCCATCTTTACGATCATCGACCTGCGCTATGACAATATGCTCCAGTCGTTCGGGTTAATACGCTCAAACCTGTTGCACGAGGTCATTTATAAACGTCCCTCATACTATGGCGTGCAGCACATGGCCGGATTTTTTGATGACACGGTTGAAGCAACAGGCGAGTTGGAATATTCATCCGATGCTTACCGCAAGCTGACAGTGGCGGGATTTAAAAAACAAGAAACGCCGGTACTTCTTGTGTGGTATAAAGACCGGATCCCTGACGATGAGATGAAATGGGACCTCGTCAGCCTGACCATTAAAAATACGACATTCAGCGATCCGGTTTATGTGGAAATGATTTCCGGGAAAGTGTACGAAATTGCCTCCAGGGACTGGGAAAATAAAGGAAATGACGTGATATTCAGTAAATTGCCGGTGTGGGACGGTGTGATGATGATTGCAGAACGCGCGAAGGTCCCGTTGAAAACCGAAGGTGATGAATAACGCAGGATAAAAGACGTTTCATGGTGGATAAAAACCGGTGGGATTTTGTCCTGTGCCTCAAAGCGTGTCGGCTGTGCACCGTTTTTGACTGTGGTGTGGTATGGTGAAATATTCGCTGGTTTTTATTAAATTTGCCGGGCAAACAATGACTCCTGCGCAGGATATGCAGCGAAGGAACAATGACGGCTAAATTCAAGTGATTGACGATATGAAACCGATGATAAAGATTGAGACGGGTTCGGAGGTTCCGGTATACAAACAACTCATTCAGGCCATTCAAGGTCTTGTTCGTGAAGGAGCTTACCGGGAACGAGATTTCCTTCCTTCCATGAACGAGCTGGCCGGCGAACTTGAAATTTCAAAGGAGACCGTAAAAAAAGCCTATTCCATATTGCGGGACAAGGGGGTTATTGAATCGTCACACGGAAAAGGTTTTTATGTTACCGCTCAATCTCAGGAAAAGATAAAAATCCTCTTGTTATTCGATAAGATAAGCACCTATAAGCAGGTTCTGTACAGTTCATTTGTAGCCAATGTCGGCGACAAGGCAGAAATCACCATCCGCCTGCACAACCAGGACATGGATTTGTTCAAGCATTTCATCGATGAGAACCTGGATCGGTTTGACTATTACATTGTCACCCCGCATTTCCCGTTAAAGCAGGAAATAAGAAAGAGAACCATCAAATTATTGAAGAGGATTCCCAACAGGAAGCTGATCCTGCTGGACCATCATCTCAGCGAACTGCCGGGAAACTTTGGGTCGGCCTATCAGGATTTTGAAAATGATATTGTCGATGGGCTTTATCAGGGAAATGACATCCTCAAGAATTTTAATAAGCTGAACGTCTTCTCCATGCCGGGCAGTATGTATGCTCCGCTCATCGAAAAAGGGATCAGGAGGTTTTGTTCGGAGAATAAGATCAACTTCGGGATCTATCATCACATTGATACCAGTAAAATCGAAAAGCAGGAAGCGTACCTGATCCTCAACAGCCAGCTTGACCGTGAACTTATTGAGCTGGTGAGGGCAGCAAGGGCAAAAGGGTGCATCATCGGGAAAGACATTGGCATCATCTCGTATAATGAGTCGCCGATCAACGAGATCATCCTCGACGGCTTAACGGTTTTTTCAACCGACTTTAAGCAGATGGGCGAACTGGCTGCAAAAATGATCACGGAAAAATCAATGAAAAAGATAAAATGCAATTTCCGTCTGATCCGGAGAAATACATTTTGATGTGATTGTTTTGATGCTTTTTCGGTGTTCACATTTTTATTTGCAGACTTTTTATTTTTGCACGCCTGCTTTTTTCCAACTATACAAAAGCCTTCATCATTCCGCCTGCCGCAAAAACGATGATGAACACAACATACAGTCCCATCATGACGATCATTAATATCCCGATGAACCGGAAGAGTGACTTCAGATTTTTAACAGCCTGAGTGATACCACCTGAACTCATCGAACTGACCGCTTTTTTTGTCCAGGTCGAAAATTTCAGAAGATACAGGGTCGGGAATAAATAGATCACTCCAAGGACGATGTAAATGAAGCCGGTTATACCTGTCGGGAATGGCGTTTTTCCTACGGCACCCGGTGCAAACTTTGAAAAAATAACCCCCATGAAAAGTCCGATGATGACCATGATGCCAATGAAGACAAATCCCATTATAGCCAGGAAATAGGTCCATTTTCTGGTTTCATTTAAATACCTGAGCGCTTCCTGCTGAAGTTCGATTGCCGGAGTTTTTTGCTCCGGGCTTTGATTCTGATTGTTAAATTTTCCTTCGGGCAAGAATTTACCGATTTAAAAGGAGATTATCTTGGCCAGCCTCTGCCTGGAGATACACCCGTAGTTTTTGCCCGCGGAATTGTTTCAGACACGATGCTTCAACATAGCGCACCCACATTTTCACCTGATGGGAATGAGGTGTTCTGGTGGTCATATTATTATGGTGAAAAGACGCAATATTTTCACAAAACGATGAGGCGAGTTAATAACAGATGGACAAAGCCTCAAATATCTCCATTTTTAGGAGAACCTTTTTTTTCTCCCGATGGGAAAATTCTCTGTTTAACTGCTTTAGGTGGGCCAAATTACGTTGAAAAACAAGAAGATGGTTGGGGTGAACCAAAGAGTAATGGACTTGTCGCTCGTTTTCCTGAAATAAAAATGGTTTATTGGCCTTCAATTACACGAAACGGTACGCTTTATTTCAATGGTTATGCTGAAGGGTTTAAGTTTAACATGGCCATATACCGGGCGGAACTAATCAACGGAGAATACGCAAAGTCAGAATTGCTTCCCTCTCACATCAACATTCCAGGCAATGGAATGCTAAACCAAACTCCCTATATTTCTCCTGATGAGAGCTTTTTGATTTATTGCTCGAGAAGTTTTACTCCTGTGGATGAAAAGGGCGATTTGTATATTTGTTTCAGGCAGCCTGATGGCAGATGGACAGACCGTATTAAATTAAACGAATCGATTAATACCAAAGGGGAGGAACGGTTTCCGTCGCTATCGCCAGATGGCAAGTATTTCTTTTTCAATCGTGATAGTCCGGGTTATAGTGAGGATGTCTATTGGGTGGGTGCAAATTTTGTTGACATTTTAAGAAAAGAAAGTACGGTGAAATCTGAAAGCACTAAATTTGATCCTGATAGATAATACTAACAAAACGAAAACAACGCACCCTGCTACGAATAGATGCTCATTGGCGTGCTTTCCGGAGCAGACTTTCAGTTTACAGTTTGATGATTTCAAGATGGCAGAGCTTCATCAGAATCCGGTTTTCCAGAAATCTCCAAGAGCAAACGTCAACGCTCTGCCGGCGATACAGGGAGAGTTGATGTAGCAGTCACATTTAGCCTGTTTACGCAGAAGTTCCGTCACGGGTAGAATACGAATTAACCCCCATTGGTATGCATTAAGGCCGGTATCCGGGCTCTCGATGAATGGGGCGGGAAACATAAATCACTTTGAGGGTAGTATGGAATATTTACCCAAATATCTCCTTATACTTTTCTTCAATAGCGTTTATTTCCTGCTCCTGTAACGCCTGAAATTCTTTTGTTTTGGCCCTGTCCGAAAGTTTTCCTTTTCCCTGTTCCAGGAACCGGATAAGCAGATCCACTGTTCTGTCGGGCATTTCAATAAAATTGTCCAGGAACTCCTTTAAGCGGTCGTATTTTTCAAGATAATCGACTTCTTCAGGAATTGTTTTTTCAATGGTCTGTTCCACGCATCGATATAAAAATTCGGCCTGCCTGGTTAAATCAAAATAGCGGTACAAATGAGCGGTATCATTTAATACTTCAATATTGTTATCTGCAGTTGGCTTCCATTCTATGAGTTCCAAACGTGGCAGGGAAAAACTTTCCAGTACTTTCCGGTATTCATCCAGCCGTTCCAGGATAATCGCTGAAACAGGGAAAATGATACCTTTTGATACATAGTCCTTGCGCAGCAGAACGTGATGAATCAGGTAACGGTGAATCCGTCCGTTGCCGTCGACAAACGGATGAATAAACACAAACCCGAAAGCAACCATTGTTGCCGCTAATACGGCATCAAAGCTTTCATCTTTTTCCAACTTCTGACTGACAGCGATTAACCCTTCCATCAGGGAATGGGTGTCCTGCCACTTTGCAGAAATATGATCCGGTATCGGAGTTCCCAGTCTTCTGTCGTGTTCACCAACAAATCCACCTTGCTCACGCCACCCCATCTTTGTAAAACGGGTATTGTCAATCACAATTTGCTGAAGTCTGAGCAATTCTTCTTTTGTTATCTGATTCCGGCCTGCTTCGCCGATCGCCCGCCCCCATCTTTGCGCACGATTCTGAGGAGGTCGCTCGCCTTCAATCGCATAGGATGCTTTTGAATCTTTCAGCAACAAAAAAGATGCGGTTCGTGCCATCACATCCGGATGAATTTTGCCGATCACATTTTTTATTCTTTGCGATAAGTCTTTCCGTGCCAGCTCTGCGAGTACCGGTGTTTTCCTGATCATGGGGCAAAATTCTTTTACCCCCGGCAAATTGTTGCGAATCCGGTGTCTTTTCGATGGAATTGATTCTGCTGTGTACTGAAGGTTGGGGTCTGCCAGATCGACATAATTTCCAACAGTCAGATCAGGAATTTCAATCCGGCTGTCCATCAGCCACTCATACAGGAACCATATTTTCCGGCTGTACTGGCCTGTTGGTCCGCTCGAAACCAAAGCGGTAATTTCTTCCGGATCGATTTTCCCGAATAACTTATGAAGCACGTCCAGATCAATACCTTCATATTTCAAGGCAAATGTCAGCGCACCCATTAGGTTGGCTTCCGGCATATATCTTGGGGTGAGGACAATCCACTCGTCTGTTTCATAGCGTTTGTGCTTTTTGCTGATCAAAGCCAAACGATCGGGAAGGGGTACTTGCAAATCATAAAATTCGATGAGCGATCCATATCCAACCAAGTATCCTTCTTCGGGTACCCTCTTCCCGTGAAAAACAGTTATGAGATGTGAAAAATGATTACTCGTCATGCTTTTTATGAAATTCGATTAAGCAAATCTATGAAAAATGATTAGAATATGTGAAATTTAATTAGGAAAATAGATCAATTACGAAAAATAATTATGAGAAAAAGCGGGGAACAAATTAAACGACTTTGACAGGTATCTGGAATGAGGAACTAACCGCAAAATCGAATGCCATTAATAAAATCGAAGTCTTTTTTGTTATAGGTTAATAGCGGAAAGCCCGTTGTTATTGATGTGGCTGCTATCAGGCAATCAGGAACGGACAATACTTGTTGACCTGATATGTATTGGTGCATGATTTCAATCGCTTTCTCCGAAATTTTCGGGTTTAAAGGGATTCCATAGTAGGATTCAAAAATTCTTGTGATAGCCCCTTTCTTTTCAGGAGTATTTGCCCCCACGAGCAGTTCCAGATATGTGACGACGGAGTAGGCGGTACGATCGGTTATTGGTTTCAGATCGTTAATTGCTTTGGCATCCTTTCTGAACGCTTTTATAAAAACACAACTGTCTACGATTATGAGATCTCTGGCCATGCCTGTTTCCTTAATTCACCCAACGAAGGGAAATCAGACAGCTGATCAAAAAATGCGAACGGATCGCCGGCATTTTTCGACGGAGTAATTAAGTCAAGATTTCTCTTCCTTTGTGGTCCCTTTTCTTTTACAGAAATGGATGTATTATCATTTTTCTCCAGCTCTTTAGCTAAAAGAATCAGAGCCTTGAAAGCAGGTTTCTTTTTCTTTATTGTAATTATGGTTTCCATGAGCTCTATTTTTAATTCAAAGTTATGCATTTTAATTGCATCTTCAAAACATGATCTCCCTGCCCAACTCCTGCGGAAATAGCTATACACTAAAAAAGTAACGCATAAACAAGTTGATATTAATGCATAATCAGGTTGATATTAA
>Ga0172382_10011907_pt1 | contig 11429 bp, 12 predicted proteins | sample Leawel138RmetaG_FD_122245 | JGI IMG/M metagenome (GOLD analysis project Ga0172382, IMG submission 122245) | Leachate microbial communities from a municipal landfill in Southern Ontario, Canada - Leachate well 138R metaG | ecosystem: Engineered > Solid waste > Landfill > Unclassified | place...
ATGTCAAGCATCAATTCTCAATTTAACTGAAAATCCTTTTCTTTAAATTTTATTGAGATTTGCTGAATGTCAAGAAAGGAATTAATAAAATGTTAATTTTTGAAAAAATTGACTGGATTTAATGCCTGAGGATTTGAACCTGAAACAAATTTTCTGAGCTCAAAATAAAAATCTGAATTTTTATTGACACTTCCAATTAAGTGAGCTTCATTGACTACATCACCCATTTTAACATTCACATTAGAAAGATTTGAATAAACAGTATAAAAATTATTTTTATGCTCAATAATTATAATTTTATTTCTACCCTCACTGTCAACATAAACTACATCACCTGAGGAGGCGGATAATATTTCGGTTTTTTCGACAATTTTATATTCGATACCATCAACTCTTATTCCGTTTTTCATATCACCAAAATTAAATAAAACCTGAACATTCCCATTAACTGGCTTAATAAAAATCTTCTCATTTGATTTAGCTGTGCTATTTTCAACAACACGTGGTCTGGAAACAGGCTGTTTTACCTGATTTGAAGAAACTGGTTTTGATTCTTTTTTTTGAACAGGTTTTGTAACTTTACTGATTTTATTATCTTTAATTAAAATATTCTGACCAATACTTAAAACATTAGGGTTAGGTATGTTGTTTGAATCCATTATATTTTGAATAGAAATATTATACAATCTGGATATTGAATATAAAGTATCACCTTTTTTAACAGTATGCACAGTACTTGAATTTTGTGAAATAATTCCAGTTTTTTTTCTGTTTAATGCAGGTCTTCTGCAACCTGTCAGAAAAAAAATTAAAAAAATTAATATTAAAATTCTATAATTTTTTATATACAATTTTTTTCTACCTTTTTAAAATTACTCAACGCTTTTGAAGCTACAGAAACAACACTGTGATAACTTAATCTTTCGAGAATATCAAGTGATATTTTATTTGAAACACTTCCCAGTCCATCAATAATGACATTTAATACTTCGACAGGATATTTATCAAGCCTGTCTGAGACTTTATCAACCCAGACAGGTTGAATTTTCATCAAACTGTTATATGTATATGCTGCTTCAATTGCTATATCTTTGTTTTTATCCTCAAATTTTTCAATAATAAAATCCATATATTTTTCATCTACAAGAAATCTTGCAGAAAATACTATGGCCTGCTTTACCACATCTGTTTCCTGATTATAAACTTCAAAAATTTCTTTTAATGTATCAAGTTCACCACATTTTCCTAAAGCTTTAACCGCATTTGCTCTCACCACATCTTCTGAATCATTCAGGGCGGTTTTTAGAATTGGAACAACTTGAAAAGCTCCAATTTCACCAAGAACAAAACATGCACTTGCTTTCTGCCATCTATCTTCTTCTTTCATCATATCTTCAAGCATTGAAACCATTCGCAAACCACCAAATTTCCATAGAGCTTTTGCTGCATTAGCTTTAACCCTGTTATTTTCATCTTTAAGACTTGGCATTATTGTATTAACAAGTTCAACTTCTTCAATTACATCAACATACTGTTCAAGTGCTTCAATTGCGTTACTCTTGGTTCTCTTGTCAGTTTCATTTTTTACAATATAAAGCAATATATTTCCACTTGTATGATTTTTCGCAAGTGATATGATATCAGTCAGAATAGCTCTTAATTTTGGGGAATCTTCATTTTTATAATACTCAAAGAGAAAAGGAATCATTTCAGCATATAAATTGTTAAAATTTTTAAGTGTATATAAAATTTCGACTTTTATATTTTCACTTGCATTATTGTAAAGTGATATTAAAACATCATAAGTTTTTTTATCTTTAAGAATGGAAAGAATTTTAATAACAGATTTAATTATTTCATCATCTTTTGTCTCCATGAATGAAGAGACATTTTTATAAAAATTGGACGGGAAATATTTTTTATTAGAAAAAATTTCAAGCACTGATTTTAAAACCTGTAAATTTGGATTTTTCATTAAGGGTTCGAGTTTTTCAAGTTCTCTATCATCAATAAGAGACTGAATTGTAACAACTGCTTCTTTTCTTACTTCATCATTTTTATCCATAAGTAATGGCATTATATTTTTGACATAATGGCGGGCATTAAGCTTTGCAAGAGCCATTAAAGCAGCATTCCTTACTATATGTTCTTCATCTTGAAGTCTTTTTACAATTATTTCCGATGCTTTGGGAATCTGCGTATGAGCAAGAGAAATAACAGCGTTTCTTCGAATATACAATTCGTTGCATGAACATAACTTTTCAAGAAGATCAGTTATTTTTGGAGAATTAATTATCCACAGCACTTCCACTATTCTTTCTTTACTTTTACTTTCAACACTTTCAGATGATAAAATACTTATAAGTTTTGGAATAAGATTTTCACCTTCAAGCTTATAAAGATATCTTAATGATTTTACCCTTATATCAATATCACCTTCTTTTATCATTGGCAGAAGATAATTCTGAATATTTTTAACATTAAAATGAATTATAATATTTAAAGCTCTTTTCTTTATTTCATTGTTTTTATCCTGTAAAAGTTCAACAGCTGTATTAATAATTTCTGAAGAATCCTTTTCTTCAAATTTAATAATTTCTTTAAGAATAAGAATACGGAAATAAACTTCTTCAGAAAGAGATGAGGCAATCTGCATTAATTTACTGATTGACTGTTCATCCTTGATTTTAAGCATTGAATTTATTATTTCTTTTTTAAGATTTGAACTTGGAGTTTCATCATAAACAATAATAAGAGGCCCGCTTGCTTTTTTATCCTTTAAGCAACCTAATGCCTGAACAATATTCATTCTCAGCTCAGAATGAAGTTCAGGAAGATTGTTGATAAGATATTCAGCAGCTCGAGAATCACCTGACTTTCCAAGCAATTTAACTGCCTCAATTCTTTCAGACATTACTCTGCTGTTAAGCATGGAAATAAGTTCTGAAAAATCAGCCATCTATTTTATCTCCTCGTAAAAAGATTTTCCAAACTGTGATTTTATTCCAAAAAAATCAAGCATAGTTCCTGCTATGTCTGAAAAACTTTCTCTGGTTCCCAGATTAATATTTTTTTTAAGTTTTTTGCCCCACACAATAAGGGGTACATATTCCCTTGTGTGATCTGTCCCTTTAAATGTCGGATCACATCCATGATCTGCAGTTATCATAATAATATCGTCATCTGAAAGCTCATTAATTAATTCTGGCAGAAATTTATCAAATTCTTCCAGAGCAGAAGCATAACCTTTTATATCATTCCTGTGCCCAAATTTCATATCAAAATCTACAAGATTTAGAAAAAGAAGACCATTAAATCCTTTTTTAATTCTTTCAACAGTATTTTTTAGCCCGTGCATATTATCATTATTATGCCCTAAGGTTTCAGTTAGACCTTTATGGGCAAATATATCATCAGTCTTTCCGGCTGCAATAACATCAAATCCATTTTTTTTGAGATAATCAAGCATATTATCCTCAGGCAAAAGAGGAAAATCTTTTCTGTTCGGAGTTCTGTAAAAATTATTTTTGTTTTCACCTTTGAAAGGTCTTGCGATAACTCTTCCAACATTATGCTCTCCCTGAAGAATTTCTCGGGCTTTTTCACAAATTTCGTAAAGTTTATCAATGTTAACAACATCTTCATGAGCTGCTATCTGAAAAACACTGTCAGCTGATGTATAAACAATAAGATTTCCTGTGCTGACATGTTCTTCACCTAAATCTTTTAATATTTCGGTTCCAGAAGCTGCAAAATTCCCGATAACCTTATATCCTGTCTGATGCTCAAATTTTTCAATTATATCCTGAGGAAACCCATTAGGATAGGTTGGAAAAGGTTTTTCAAGTATAAGTCCTGCAATTTCCCAGTGACCTGTTATTGTGTCTTTTCCTTCTGATTTTTCAGCCATTTTTCCGTAATTACCTTCAGCCATTTTAACAGAAGGTAAATTTTTAAATTTTTTTATATTACCCAATCCCAGTTTTACCATATTTGGTAATTTTAACCCTGCAACTTCATCTATGTGACCAAGGGTATCTGCACCGCTGTCACCGTATTTTTCAGCATCAGGCATATATCCAACACCTACACTGTCTAATATAATTAAAACTGCTTTCATTATTCCTCCACTAAAAATCGAATTTTTTCCCTGTTGAGTTTTCTTCTGTTTTAAAAAAAACAGGAAGTGAATTTTCAACATTTATACCAGATTTTTCATTAAATTTTTCTTCATTTTTAACTATCTGTTTTGAAAGTTTTAAAAGATCGCCAGGAAGCATTCTGGCTTTAAAAAGTTCATTAATTAATTCTACCAGAAGTGGAAGAATTCTATTATTTTTTAAAAAAGCAAAAACACTGTGCCGGCAAATTCCAAGCGTATTTAGTATTCCAGAAAGATAAATCATATTTCTGTTAATTTCAGCCAGTTTATTATAATCTTCTCCAACTTCTCTGAATATATAATAATACCCTTGAGCATAATTCAAAGCTTCATCTGAAGAATACATGCTCATTCCACTTAATCCACAAAGTTTCATCGTTCTTATATCATAAGGAAGCATTACCTCTGAACCAGCGATAGCCGCTCTTGACACAGCAAAAGTTTTCATTGCAATATTTCCACCCTGAAAAACAGTTCTTGTTCTCCAGTCGCCTGAAGTAAGTATATCAAGCATTTCATCAATGCCTGAGTTTTTATCAACAAGTCCAGCTTCTCTGGCAACAGCAATGGCTCCTCCACATTCTACAGGATCAATTCCATAATCTATAATCCAGTCATATAGTTTTATAAAATCTTTAATATCTGATACACCATTTAACAGACCTAATCCAGCATAACTCTGATAAGAAATATTTCTACCTGTTAATTTATTTTTATTAAAACATCGAATTACACAATGCTGACATTTAGAACCAAAAGTAAAATTGTCACATATATCTTTGTTAATTTTCTTGAAATCGTCTGTAGTAAATGTTGAATTTGAATAATTATCAGCAGGAAGACTCATCAATTTATTATTTACTGAGAAAAAACCAAGTGTAGAAAAACTTGATAGCATTCTACCTGAAACTGTATTTTCCAAAAGCATTTCTTCAAATCCGTTGGTCAGACGATTAAATTTTTCTCCAACAACTTTCCCAGCTACTTCAGTATCAATAACAACAGCTTTTATTCCTTTTGCACCAAAAACTGCACCTATACCACTTCCTCTTGAAGGAATTACCTCCGGTAAACCTTCACTGTCTGTACTTACAATAGTTGATGAAAGGAACTTCTCTTCACCACCGGGACCAATAGCAATTATTGAAATATTTTTTCCAAAATCGTTTTTCAAATTATCAAAAAGATTATAAATACCCATTTTTTCATATATTCCAGCAGGAATAAATTCAACACGGTTTTTAGCAAGATATAGAATTATACTTTCATCAGAAACTTCATCTATTATTAAAGCTTTTATACCCAGTGATGCAATTTTAACCCCAGCATCTCCCCCTAATTCTGTAACTCTGAGTCCTTCAGTCAAAGGGGATTTGAAAGCAATATATGCCTGACTGCTTGAAGAAACCCCGGTTAAAGCAAATGAGCCCGGAGCAATTACAATTTTATTAAGATAATCAAAAGCTCCGTATTCGAAAATATTATTTTTCACCATATAGTTTACAGCAAGATTTCTGCCACCAAACATATTTTCATAGGAATCTGCAACAATTTCTTCAACTGATTTTTCTTTAAGTCTTATTCTGATTTTTTTATTTTCAAATTGAGCAGATTTTACAAATTTTGTCTGATTTAAACTGTTTTCTTTTTTCATGTTTTCATAAGTGTTTATCAGAATAATTCCATTTTTTTCAGTAATTGAAGCAAGTTTATCCAACTCAACTCGAGACAGCATAATAGAACTTACAATTATTTTTACAGGAATGTCTGAGTTTTTTTTAACAGCTTTAAGTTCTTTTTCAATGAAATTAAAATCGCCCTGTTTTATACACGATAAATTTGGCATGAAAATAATTTCATCAACTTTTTTTTCCAGACATTCCTTAATTTGAAAAATTTTGGTTTGAGTGCTTTCAACTCCAAGCGGATAACCGATTAATACACTGTATCTAAACCTGAATTTTTTATTTAATTCATCGATTTTATCTAGTTGAAAAGGTAGAATTTCAAGAGTTTCTTCGTTGTATTTAATAGCTTCTTCAACTCTCTTATCAAGACTTGAACCCAGATATAACGTTTTTGCTATGAGAAAATCAAATAAAGTTAAAATCTGGGTTCTGGTAAGTTTCATTATCAGTAACCCGTATGAACATATTGACCTTTAAGAATTGCAACAGAGGCAGAAGCACCAAGTCGATTAGCACCAGCTTTTATCATTTTAATAGCTCCGTCATAATCTCTTACGCCACCTGAAGCTTTAACCCCAAGGCTATCCCCCACAATACGTCTCATCAATGCAACATCTTCTGCAGTCGCTCCTGAAACACTGAAACCCGTTGAAGTTTTTACAAAATCAGCACCAGCTTTTTTAGAAAGTTCACAGGCTCTTATTTTTTCATCTGAATCAAGCAGACAAGTTTCAAGTATAACTTTCAAAAGAGTATTTCCACAGGCTTTTTTTACTTCTTTTATATCTTCATAAACCTCATTATATTTCTTAGATTTAAGATAGCCAATATTCAAAACCATATCAATTTCTCCAGCCCCTCTCTCTATAGCCTCTCTGGCTTCAATAGCTTTTATGGATGGATAAGTTGCCCCAAGTGGAAAACCAATAACAGTGCAAACTTTAACCTGAGAATTTTTTAAAAGATTATATGCTGTTTCAACCCAGGAAGGATTTACACAGACAGAAGCAAAATTATACTCCAGTGCTTCCTTACATATTTTAATAATGTCTGATTCAAGTGCATCAGGTTTAAGCAGAGTATGGTCAATATATCTTGCAAGTTGTTCAGGCTTGATATTTTCAATTTCTTTTTCACTTACTGAATTTGACTGTTTTTCCCCTATTGAAGGTTGCTGTATTATACTATCTGCAACCTGATTATTACTTACTGTATTATTATATAATTTCTGAAGAACTTCTCGAGTAATAAGTTCTATCAGTTGATTATTGTTCTGCATTCAACACTCCTGTTAACACTTTGTATATAAAATGACTGATTTAAGCTTAGTTAGGTAAAATTTTTTCAACATCATCATGTGGTGAAGGAATTACATGGGTTGAAACCAGCTCACCAACTCTTGCTGCCGCTGCTGCCCCAGCTTCAACTGCTGCTTTAACTGCACCAACGTCTCCTCTTACCATGGTTGTAACATAACCGCTTCCTATTTTTTCATAACCCATAAGTTTTACATTTGCTGCTTTAACCATTGCATCCGAAGCTTCAATCATTCCAGTCAATCCTTTAGTTTCAATCATTCCTAATGCCTGTTTCATTTAATCTCCTCCATAAAATCAATTTTATCTATTATACCCACTATTATAGTATGAACTGGAATTTTATTATTGCCAAGAATTTCCTGTACTACGGCACCTTCCTGAACAACAATTACTTTCTCGCCTATTCCAGCCCCAACTGTATCAACTGCCACAAATTCCTTACCAGTTCTTTTTCCGTCCGGACTAATTCTGTTTATAATCAAAAGCTTGTTGCCATTTAATTCTTCATTTTTATGAGAAGAAACCACGTTACCAGTAACTTCAGCAATAAGCATAACTAACTCTCCAGATTAATACTGTCAACAATACCAACTATTGTTGCATCAGTCGGTATATATTTTACCGAAGTTTTAAAAGGAATACAAGCTTCTGAACTTGTAATATATAAAATATATTCATTATTTCCTGCTCCAACACTGTCAACAGCAATAATAGGATCACCTTTTTTATTTTTTAAAGAATCCACAGGTTGAATAAGCAACAATTTTTTTCCACATAATCCTTCGGATTTATGCGAAGATACAATATTTCCACAAACTTTTGCCAGATTCATTTATTCACCATTATCCATTTCTTATAACTTCAACAATTATTTTGTTAGCTTTTATATAATCAGAAGCAAGTGGTAATATTATTGTATATGGCATTATTTTAATATTTTTAACATTGTTTTTTTTCAAAAATTCTTCAGTTAATACTTTCTGGTCAAAAATATCATACTCTTGTTTAGATTCAATAACACTATCTCCTTTGCCAAAAAAAGGAGTGTTTGTAAGTATTTTTTCGACAACTCCACGTACAATTTTTTCAATATTAAGCAAATTATCATTTTTAAAAAAATATTTTTTTTCAATTTCATCAATTTTATTTACTCTGTTTAAATGTCTTCCACCTTCAAAAGGAGTATTTAAAAAAGATTCTGTAATTTTCAGACATTTTCCTTCCCCAATTACCATTGAACCCATTACAAGCATATTGGCATTATTGTGGGCTCTTGCATTCCAAGCTGTATATAAATCATTACATAGTGCCGCCTTTATTCCGGCAACTTTATTTGCTGCAATTGAAGAACCAGGACCGGCTCCATCAATCATAATTCCGAAAATAGCTTCTTTATTTAATATTTTTTCACAAACTTTTTCAGCATAATCAGGATAATCTACTTTTTCACCTTCAGAAAAGCATCCGAGATCAATAAATTCAACATTTTTTAATCCAGTTTTTATCAGAAACTGTTTGTGTTTAAAACCCCCATGATCTGAAGCTATAGCAACTTTCATATATTTACTCCTATCCAAGTAGTTTGATTATTCCGAAAAGAACCAATGCTATTAATCCAATTATTACAAGATATGCAAAATAGCCTGAATCCTGTTCCTGTTCGGTTTCATTACCATTCTCAGTTTTTGTTATCATAGTAATATCTTCTTCAATTTCTTCAGTTTTTTTTCTAAGTTTAACTTCTGTCTGAACAACAATTTTTCCATAAACACCATCATCAAGTTTTAATTTCATTTCTATTACTTCAGACGAGGCTCTGAATTTTGAGATTACACTTCTTTTTAAGTCAACAACAGGTGCAATTACAGGTATTTCTTCAGGATTTTTAATCCCGGTAATCGATCTTGCTATATGTTTTCCAATAGTTGAATCATCGACTATTCTGACATAAATCTTTTCTCCCACTGTAACTTCAGAAGCTTTTATTCCTTTGTTTGGCTCAATAAGAGGTATAACGTCCAGAAGAAATTCGTCTGCATTTACCTCAGAAACACTCTGTAAAGGTGTTTCACCTGTTAAACCCTCATCTGATTGAGACTCATTTTCATAATAAGTGATTTCTGAATCCATCTGTATTTCAACGTCAAATCCATGAGAAATCAAACTTAAAATTTCAGGCTCTATAAGGTTTTTAATTAATACAGTCCTTAATAAACTGTCTTCTGTTGTAATTATTATTTTATTAATTTTGTCAATTTTTGTGTTTGAAATTGATTTCTGAAAATAACTTTCAATTTTTTTTATAAAAACAAGAAAATTTGAACTGTTTTCAGTTACTTCCTTTTTTTTTCTTTTAATTGAATCAAGAAAATCATTCCAGCCGGAAGATATATTAACAGAAAATTCTTTGTCAATAGCTGTCTCAACAGTAGTAAAACTGCTTTCAGCAGTATCTCCCATGATAATCATTGCACCTTTGAATTCATTGCGTAACTCATTAAAAATAAATTTCAAAATATAATGGGCATTTTTGGATACTTTAACTGGATTTTTTTCCTGTATATTTTCTCCAGATGTTTCAGGGGGCAGCATCCCTTTCTCGTTCATCGTTTTTCTCCTTAAGTAAGTCAAAGTAAATATATAAAATTAAAATTACTAACAGAAAAGGTGATAAAAATCCCCAAATATTTTCAGCTCTGCTGTCAACAAAATAAAATGAACAGACAGCAATTATCATAAGAAAATAATAAAATAATATTTTTTTCATTAATAAAGCTTCTCCAGTAAATCTGAATGTGGATTTGGTATTACAGTTGAATATACAAGCCAGCCATTTTCTTCAAGAAATTTTGAAGCTGTTTTTTCACTTTCTTTGACTGCACCGACTTCCCCTGTAAAAACAAAAAATGCTTTGCCACCAAGACCCTTGGCAATACGAATTTCTATCATTTCTATTGAAGCAGTTTTTAATGCCATATCAGCACTTATAATTGCAGCCGCAAGAGAAAAACTTTCAACAACTCCTACTGCACCATTTATTTTAACATTTCCAGAAGCAGTTAATGCAGGAAATATTTCTTCGGAAAGATTTGGAATTATTATTGAATCAATAATTGAAAAAGGTGATAATTGTTTCCCTGCCTCAACAGCACTTTTAACTGCACCTACATCCCCTCTGACAATTACAATATATTTACCTGCACAAACAGGAAGACTGTAAAGAAGCTCGACATCGGCTGCCTTCATAACGTTATCACAGGCTTCTATTCCAGCAGCAACACTTTTAAATTCAATCATTCCTAAACAATTCATTTTTTAACCTCTATTACAATCAGATTTTCTTGAACTTCTGAAACAATACCATCAGTTGGAGAATGATAATTTGCAGAAACATTCCCATTTTTTACCGCAATATTCTGATTTTTCAATACACTGTCGCCCTGTTTTACGCATATTTCAGCAGGAGCTCCAATGTGTGAATTTGTAAAAATATATAATTTTTCAGGTATTTCAACTTTTTCCCTGAAATCTGGTTTAATTTTTGAAAAACTTCCCAAACCAAGTCTGTTAATTAATCTTTCAGAGGGGACAAGACGCCCTTCTCTAAATTCAGGAGCACTCAATTCTCTTTTATCCCATTCAGGTCTTTTTCCTTTTTTTCTGTATTCATCTTTAAGAAAAACATTTACAGTTCTCGGAGAGAGATTTAAAGGGCAGGCATATAGTTCACAAATATTACATTCACTGCATAAAAATGCAGTTTCAAATAATTTATTATCAAGATTCTGATTAAAAATTGCCCTCATTATTTTATGTGGTTCCATTTTGTGACCAATAAGATATCTTGAACACAAGTCAGTACAAGTCACACAATTACAGCATGTAGCAGCAGCCTGAGAAATTACATTTTTAATATTCTGAGTTTTTCTCTGTATCAATATTGATTTTTTATCAAGAAAAATAATTCCTGAGGTAGTTTTTTTTATAAAACCTTTATCAACTTCGGTGATTTTTCCCATCATAGGTCCACCATCTACAGCTATATAGTTTAATCCAGGCTTTTTACCAGCCAGTTCGAGAATGTGAGAAAAACTTACACCAACAGGGATTTCTGCAACAAAAGGTTTATTAATATCCCCTGTTACCGTGACATATCTTTTTGTAAAAGGTTTTTTATTTTCTAAAGCATTGTAAACTCTATAAACTGTTTCAACATTATTAACTATTACACCAATATTTAGAGGTATTCCACCTTCTGGA
>Ga0172382_10011910_pt1 | contig 11428 bp, 9 predicted proteins | sample Leawel138RmetaG_FD_122245 | JGI IMG/M metagenome (GOLD analysis project Ga0172382, IMG submission 122245) | Leachate microbial communities from a municipal landfill in Southern Ontario, Canada - Leachate well 138R metaG | ecosystem: Engineered > Solid waste > Landfill > Unclassified | place...
TATTAAATGCTTCACCAGAGTTAATTTTTTCATCTAATAGTTTTACTGCTGCATCACCTTTGGCAATATCAGCCGCTTCTAATAATAATTTGGCAATCTCATAGACAACGACTTTCAAATCATTTGGACCCTTACCTTTTAAAGTATCAATTGCTTCAATAACTTCTAAGGTATTACCAATATTATTACCGAGAGGTTCATCCATGTTAGTCAAAATAGCATAAACTTTTCTACCCGCTAAATTACCGATAGAAACCATTAATTCTGCTAACTTTGTTCCTTCTTTTACATTAGACATAAAAGCGCCTGAACCAACTTTTACATCTAAACAAATCGCATCTGCACCACTCGCTAATTTTTTACTCATAATACTGGAGGCGATTAGTGGAATTGATGGAACAGTCCCCGTCACGTCTCTTAATGCGTAAAGTTTTTTATCTGCTGGTGTAATATTATTAGATTGACCAATGACTGCTAAACCAATCTCATTAACCTGATGAATGAAATCCGCTTCGTTTAATTCAATATTATAGTTTGGGATACTTTCTAATTTATCTAATGTTCCACCCGTATGTCCTAAACCTCTACCACTCATTTTCGCAAATTTCGCCCCACAAGCAGCCATTAAAGGACCTAATACCAATGTAACTTTATCACCCACACCACCGGTTGAATGTTTGTCAACTTTAATTCCTTTAATTGGGCTTAAATCATAGACATCACCACTATGCATCATTGCTATCGCAAGCTCGGTTGATTCTTGATCGGTCATCCCATTAAAGTAGATCGCCATTAACATACTACTCATTTGATAGTCGGGAATATCACCTTTAGTATAGCCATCTATCATGAATTTAATTTCTGCTTTGGATAGTTCACCCTTATCACGTTTCTTAATTATTAAATCTAACATTCTCATTTAAATCACCCTCATAACAATTATACCATAATGTGTTATAATGTATAAGGTGATTAAATGAAATTATATCTTATTAGACACGGTCAAACAGACCAAAACAAACAATATGTGGTCCAAGGATGGACAGATAATCCTTTAAATCAAAATGGTATTGATCAAGCTCATCAAGTTGGACAGTACTTAAAACGCAACCATAAAACCTTTGATTTTGCTTATACGAGCCCTCTAATTAGAGCCAGTTTAACGGGTGAAATTATCTTAAGTTACTTGAAGAACCCACCTAATTTAATGGTTGATTATCATTTTATTGAAAGAGATTTTGGGGTATTTGAAAACTTACCAGTTCCACCAACCATAAAAAAGATAACCACCGCTGGATTTACACAAAAGGGTTACGAAGAGGATAACCTATTGTTAAAACGAATTGAAAATGGATTAATTGGTTTATATAGAAAACATCCCCATGATAGTATCGTTTTATTCTGTCACTCCCATGTGATAAAGTCATTCTTAATTCTCGCTGACCCTCTAACTTACAATTATCAGACGTTATTAAATAATGGATCAATGCATGATTTATCCTATGATGGTGAAAAACTAATAGTCAATCAATTTAATCTTGGATTTCAAGAAGAAAAAACTCAAAACAATCATCCGTTTTGAGTTTTTTTATTCAGTTTGACTAGCTGCAATCATTGAAGTATAAGCTCTTTCTGACAAATCATTGATAGAATCTTTTCTTAATAAAAAGATATTGGGATATTCTGGTTTAGATACTTTGATAATGATTCTATCCTTCATAAAGAATGGGTATCCATATTTGTGTTTTTTCTCTTTAAAGAGGATTCTTATGGGAATAATGGGGACATGATTTTCAACGGCTAATTGAAAAGCGCCTTTTTTAAATTCTCGAATCGTTGAATCTTTTGTTTTAAGATCACCTTCTGGGAAAAAATGAACAAATCTACCCTTACCAATTGCCCTCGATAATTCATGAAAGAATACTTTAGTTTCTATCACAGTTTTTGGTGTCGGCGTTGCCCCAAGGATGTTGATTAACTGTCCAACTACTGGGGTATCAAAGTTTTCTTGAATGGATGTAAATATTAGCTTTTTGGGAAAACAAACCAAAGCGTTCATTACGGAGTCTAGTTTATGGATATGGTTAGATACCAATACTGCGCCGCCCTTGATATGTTTTAGATGTTTTTTACCTTTGATTCTTAAACCTCGAAATAGATAGAAATATAAACCTAAAATAGGAATTGCAATTCCATAGTAGAATAAAGTACTCCCGATTCTTTTGATTCTTGATTTTACAATGTGTTTTTTAATCATTTGACCATTATTGGTTTTAGTTGCTAATTCCTTATTTTTATCCTTAATGGCTTCTTTAAACATTTCCTCTAATAAGTTAATCGCATTATCAATACCATAGTTTCTAATGTAGTTTTGATAAGATTCGCTCATCTTGAACCGTTCTTCTTCATTATCTAACCAATAATCAATTTTTTTAGCCAAGGTTTTATAATCTTTCGCTTTAAAAAGACTTCTATCATCTAACGCAAATTGTTTGGTAGCTGCTTTTTTTGATGAAGCAATAATCGGAACAAGTCCACTCGCAATCGCCTCTAAAGCAGAAATACCTTCAGTTTCTACATCAGCTGCATGAATATAAAGCGTTGATTCGGCGATGGTTTTTATCAACTCTTCTTGAGAATAGAAATTAAACTTAGCATTGACTTTAAGTCTTTTCGCGAGTTTTTCTAAATGACGTTTTTTGGGACCTAATCCCGCAAATATAACTTCAATTTGATCTTTATATTTTGATTTATTAATTGCTTTAATGGTCGTGTCTTGGCGTTTTTCTAAAGCGTATCGGCCGATTGATAATATTTGAATTTTATTCAATTTTTTACGGTCTGGTTGCGTAAAATATTTATCTTCTACCCCATTTGTAATAGGGTGGGCAACATTCTTATATTTTAATCGTTTAATCTCATCAGCGATAAATTGACTTGGACAATGAATATGCTTAACATGGTTATAAAAACGGTATTTTAATCTTTTATAGATTAGCCATGCGAGGGGCTTACCAAGCTTACCTAACCCCATGCCATAGGTAACGTGTTCTGGTTGGAAATGGTAAGCACTGGAAACAGGAACACCCATTTTTTTGGCGTATTTTACCCCGATTCTACTGGCTTTAAAGGGATAGAAAAAATGCACGAGATCGGCATCCTTAAACGCTTCATTAAATATGTTTTTATCAGGTTTTGCAAAGTAAGTTTTTTGTTTAGCAGCTACGTAAGATACGATAGGAATTCTTCTTTTCTTAAGTTGATAGTACCCTTCACCTTGAAAGTTACCCGCTGATACAATTCTAACAGTATGACCTTTTGCTTCAAGTTTTTCTTTCGAACGTTTTGCTGTAACTGTAGTTCCATTGGAAAATTCACCATAGTTATCTATTACATAAACAATTATCATTATTGCCACCTTATTTTATGTTTATATCTGTACATAGCAGTTTTTCAAATTAATATTTAAAAAAACAAAGTCTAGATTATTTATTTTACTGTCATTGATGTCTTTATCCAATTATACCACAGTTCATCGCATAAGAAGATAAACACCTTATGAAAGGTAAGGTACTATTAAATGTCTATTTGAAATTTATTGAGGGTGATTAAACATTAGTTCTATCTCTTTAACACTTAGATGAATTGAATAATTACCTAAATTCAGAATTTTATTAGCCTTTGTAAATCGTAGATGATGTTTTTCCACCACGTCCTGTCCAATTTGTATGAAAGAACTCGCCACGTGGTTTATCGACTCTTTCATAAGTATGGGCACCAAAGTAATCCCTTTGGGCTTGAAGTAAATTGGCTGGTAAATTCGCTGTTTTATAACCATCAAAATAGTTAAGTCCAGCCGCCATAGAAGGCGTTGGAATGCCATTTAAAATGGCTGTAGAAACTACTTTACGCCAAGAATCAGTCAAAGATTCAATGGTGTCTTTAAAATAAGGGTCTAATAATAAATTGGTTAAGTGAGGATTTTTATCATAGGCTTCTTTAATTTTGCCAAGAAAAGCCGAACGAATAATACAACCACCACGCCACATTAAGGCAATGCCACCGTAGTTCAAATTCCAATTGTGGGTTTGGGCAGTCGCACGCATAAGGGCGTATCCTTGGGCATAACTAATAATCTTAGAGGCATATAATGCTTTTCGAATTTCTTCAATAAACTCGATTTTATCCCCTTTAAAAGTAATCGGGGTTGCTTTAAATGTTTTTGAGGCTACAACTCTTTCATTTTTCATTGATGATAAAAACCTTGAATAAACCGATTCACTAATTAATGTTAAGGGAACACTTTCTTCTAAGGCGGTAATTGCCGTCCATTTACCAGTCCCTTTTTGTCCGGCAGTATCCAATATTTTATCAACGAGCGGTTTTCCATCTTCATCTTTATACGCAAGTATATCAGCCGTGATTTCAATTAAGTAACTGTCTAATTCTGTCTTATTCCAAGCTTTGAAGACTTGATGCATTTCATCTGCTGACATGCCTAAAATATTACGCATTAAATGGTAAGCTTCCGTAATTAATTGGATATCGCCATATTCGATACCATTGTGAACCATTTTAACAAAGTGACCAGCACCATCTTCTCCAACCCAGTCACAACAGATTGATCCATCCGCTATTTTAGCTGCAATGGCTTGAAATATGGGTTTAATCTCTACCCATGCGTCTTTTGATCCACCTGGCATAATGGATGGCCCTAATAATGCCCCTTCTTCTCCACCTGAGACGCCAGTACCGACATAGAGTAATCCTTTCGATTCAACGTAGGTTGTTCTTCTTATCGTATCAGGATAATGAGAATTTCCGCCATCAATGATGATATCGCCTTTTTCTAAGTGTGGGATAAGTTGTTCAATAACGTCATCAACCGGTTGACCGGCTTTAATCATCATCATTACTTTTCTTGGTTTAGAAAGGGATTCCACCAATTCTTTAATTGATGTTGTGCCAATAATTGACATCCCTTTAGCGCGTCCATTTAAGAAATTATCAACTGTTTCTTGACGTCTTGCATAAGCCGTAACTTGAAACCCTTTGGAGGCTATATTTAATACCAAGTTTTCACCCATTACCGCTAACCCGATTAAGCCTATATCAGATTTTTTCATATCTATCGTTCTATACCCATAACTTTAATGAATAAATTACGGTATTTTCCTTTCTCTTTCTTTTAAGTCAGTTCTTAACTTTGTTCTCTAAATTGTCTCTGGAGTCGTATTGTCTAGTATCATTTGATTCACTAAATTAAAAACATAATCACCGATTTCTTTGGTGGTCATATCTTTATAATCAGATTCATAAAGTGGTTTTCCGATAATTATTTTTACCTTCGTTTTTCTTTTTGGGTTATTAAATCTAATATATCTAGAACCAATAACCGCAATGGGCACAATCGGAACCCCGGTTTTAGTGGCAAGTTTATAAGCACCTGGTTTTACTTGTATCATCAAAGTTGTTTCTCTTGATTTGATACCACCTTCTGGAAAGATGGCTATTGATAACCCTTCTTTGATTAGTTTAACCCCTAATATAATTTCTTTGATGGCGTCTCTATCGTTGTCTCTATTAATGTTTATACAGCCAAAACTTCGCATCCAGCCACTTAAAATTGGGTATTTAAATAAACTTGATTTTGCGGCAAAAGCCATCGGAATTCTTAGTGCCGATACGACAATTAAAGGATCCATATTACTCTTGTGATTACCATAAACGACATAGTTTGTATCTTTCGGTAGATTTTCTTTACCAACAATTTTGGTAATCCGAACTCGCACTAAAAAAAATCTCACAAAATCGCTCATATTGCGAATATACCAATGCTTAAATTTACCAGTTACCTTCGTTTTTTTGGCAAGTGGTAAACCAATTATTAAGCTCAGTACGACCATTAACATGACAATAACTAAACTTAGAATAAGCCACACTGGGATAAACCAGTAACTTAATCCGGTAAATATTGTCAAAACGGCAGAGAGTCCAGCCCAAACAAAAAAGAATAAAAATATTATCATGCTTTTTTACCATAAACCACAAACTTTAAGTCTTCATTGGTTCCTTCAGTTTCGCTTAATTTTAGGTAATCATTGACTAAATTAAATTCTGGAAAATAAATATTTCCTTGATAGGGTTTTAAGATCCATGTAATATACAGTTTATCTGCATATGGCAAAGAAAGTTGATAGATGGTTTTTCCCCCCACAACCCATAATTCTTCTTGATAACTTTTCAAAAATTGCGCAATGTCTTTTACAACTTCACAACCTTCAAAAGTTCTATCGGTTACGGTTGCCACATAAATTTTCTTAAAAGGTAACGCCTTATCTTGATAATAACCTTTTAAAGAGTCATAGGTATTATCACCCATTAATACTGTTTTATGATGGGTCATCTTTTTGAAATATTGTAAATCTTCTGGGTAACGCCAAGGCAATTTATTATCTTTTCCAATTAACCAATTTATATCCATTGCCCATATTAAATTGATCATACAGCCACTGCCCCTTTAATCCCCTTATGTGGGTTGTAATCGGTAAGTTCAAAATCTTCAAATTTAAAATCAAGGATGTTTTTTATCTTAGGATTTAGATTCATTGTAGGTAATTTTCTTGGTTCTCTAGAAAGTTGTAAATTAATTTGATCGATATGATTGTCGTAAATATGGGCATCACCCAAAGTATGAATAAATTCATAGGGTTTCAGATCGGTCACTTGGGCAACCATCATGAGTAATAAAGCATAACTTGCGATATTAAAAGGGACGCCTAAGAAAATATCAGCACTTCTTTGGTAAAGTTGAAGGGATAATTTTCCCTCATTGACATAAAAATGAAACATCATATGACATGGTGGAAGCGCCATATCTTTCAGTTCAGCTGGATTCCAAGCATTTACAATTAAACGTCTAGAATTAGGGTTGTTTTTAATATCTTCAATCACATTAAGTAGTTGATCAACACCATTAAAATTACGCCATTGTTTACCATAAACTGGGCCTAAATTACCATGTTTTTTAGCAAAAGCATCACTTTCTTTAATTTTTTGAACGAACTCATCAAGAGATTCACCTTGGTAGTCCGCTGATTTCTTGAAAGCTTCATAGGGCCATTCATTCCATATTTTTACATCATTATCGACTAAATACTTAATATTGGTGTCGCCACTAACAAACCATAACAGTTCATGTAAAATCGCTCTTAAATAAACCCGTTTGGTTGTTAAAAGAGGAAAACCTTCTTCTAAATTATAACGTGCTTGGTAGCCAAATAATGAAGTTGTTCCTGTCCCAGTACGATCATCTTTATGGGTGCCATTTTCTAGGACATGTCGGCACAAATCTAAGTATTGTTTCATTTTGCTAACTCGTATAAAGCTTCTGCGTAGATGGCGGTTGCTATTAACAAATCTTCGACTTCAATATATTCATTTTTTTGATGAATATAAGAAGGTTTACCAGGAAAGTGAGGCCCAAAGGCAACACTGTTTTTCATCGCTCTTGCAAAAGTTCCACCACCGGTAGTCAATGGCTGGGCATTGACATCACCTGAATGTTTTTTGTAGATGTCTAATAAAGTCGTTACGAGCGTATCTTTTGGGTTTACATATAAACGTTTTTGATGACTTCTTAGTTCTACCGTGGCACCAAGTGATTCAAAGGCTAGTTTAAATCGGTTGATAAAATCATCAGGTTCGACACCATTTGGGTATCTTGGGTTTAAAGTAATTTCATAAGTCCCATTATCATAATTAAATACACCAGCATTAATGGTTACTTTTCCAGTTTCTTCATCCTCATGATCTGCGCCAATTTTTACCCCATCATAATCATCTAATAAATACAAATTAATTAAATCAATAAATTGGTTATTCAAACCAACTTCATTAAAGAAATCAACCATTAAAAAGGCAGCATTTACCCCTTCATCTGGCGTAGATCCATGTGCACTTTTACCCTCAATCATGAGATGTAATTGGTTATCAATGACCTCAGCGGTTCCATTATAATTATTAGAATCTAAAAATTCAGAAAAATCTTCAATTAAACTAACATTTTCTAAAACTGCAGTCGCACTTTCTGGCACCATATTATCTCTTAAGCCAGCATTAAACTTAAGTAGTCCTTCAGGTTCTACTTGATCTTTAATAGATAATCTTAAAATACCTTTTTCCGCATAAGTAAGTGGGAATTCTGCATCTGGTATGAATCCAAAAATAGGCTGTTCTGGGAAATTGTTAAAATAATGTTTAACCCCGCGCCATCCTGTTTCTTCATCGGTTCCTAGAATCAGTTTAATTCGTTTTGAAAGTGGTAGTTCAAGTTCTTTAACGATCTTCATGGCATAATAAGCTGCCATCGTTGGCCCCTTGTCATCTTCAGCGCCTCTCGCATAGAGCTTACCATCATGGATTTCTGCCCCGTAAGCAGGATAAGTCCAACCAGATCCAGCAGGAACAACGTCTAAGTGTCCAATCATTCCGATATAATCATCTTCATTGCCTAGTTCAATGTGTCCTGCAAATCCATCCGCATTCAACACATTAAAACCATCTTTTTTACCTAAATTAAGCATGTATTCTAAAGCTTCATTAATCCCCGGTCCAAAAGGGGTTTTACTTTTAGGATCGTAAGTCGTCAATTCGCTATTAATTTTTAAAAGAGCGATTGTATCTCTTAAAATATCATCTTTTCGTTTTAAAACTTCCTGTTTAAAATCAATTTTCATTATTATCAACTCCTTGGTCTATTATATCAATATTTCCTATTTTTAACAACCGTAAAACATATAAAAAAAGACACCTAAATATAGGTATCTTCTTCCGACATGGTGGCTTCTTTTTTACCACTTGATAAATAACTTACTCTTTCCCCAATGGCTTCTAAAGTATAATAATCTTTCTCTTGAGATGTTATGTGACGAGTTTGGAGTCTAGCCTTAACAGCAACAAGTGTTCCCTTGGTACAATATTTATTTAAAGATTCTGCTAATCCTTGCCAAAGTGTAACGGTAATAAAATCAGTTTCATAAGTGCCATCTACATTCTTAAAGCTGCGTTGAACTGCTAGCCTTATATCTGAAACTTTCTTACCATCTTCTAATACTTTAATAATTGGATCTGAGGTAAGTCTACCTATCAATATTACTTGATTTAACATAATGCCTCCTTTGAGCCTATTATAGAGACCATTTGACTATTTTCAAAATCGCTAAAATGGAGGGTTAAACCTTCAAAATGTATTTATTTAATAAAAAAAAGTGATTCTTATTCAGAACCACTTTAATTAAGTATCTTTATTCTTGTTTTTTTGGAAAATTGAACCATATTAGACTTTTTTTGGGTTGATGATGTAAGTACTAATCTGTGAGTGTTTAATTTGCTTGGTAATATTTTTAAGCTCTTCTGCTGTAATCGATTCAATGATTTCAGGCACATCAAAAATTGAGATACCATAAGGAATATAGTTTTGGAAGCCTAAATTAAAGCTTTCTAAGGAATTAAGAGAACCAATGAAGCTACCTAACATTGTTTTCTTTTGTCTAGTTAATTTAACTTCATCGATTTTCTTTCGTTTTAAATTAACGAGCATCTCAGTAACTACCTTCTTAAATGTATCTGGTTGAGTGGTTTCAGAAGATACAAAACAAGCCATCATTCCAGGAAGTTCAAAAGAGTAAGACTCATACGAACCATTAATTAAGCCTGATTTTAATAAGGTTTGATAATGATCACTGGAATCAGAAAAATACATGCCTTCCAGTAATTGTAACGCTAATCCTTGTCTAAATCGATCCAATGAATTCGTTTTAGGTTCTAATTTTACCCCAAGACCCACTTGCGTCATGTTAACGCTCATTTCAATGGTGGTCAAATCATTGACAATCTTCTTGGGTTCTTTTGGTAAAAACCCTACGACAGGTTTTGATTTTTGAAATCCTTTACTTGCTTGATTTTCTTTAATCAACTCATAAAACCGTTCATAATCAAAATTACCAATCACGGTTAATCTCATGTTGCTAGGGTGATAGAATGTGTTATAAGCTTGATAAAGTTTATTGTGGGTAATTTTTTTAATGGATGCCTCTGTTCCAATAATTTCAGTATTAATGGGATGATTCTTATAAAGATTCGCTAACAAGCCATACAGCATTCTTTGTGAAGGGTAATCCTTATACATCAATAGTTCTTCTAAGATAATACCTTGTTCTTTTTCAACACTTCGTTTTGTAAAGTATGGGGTTTGAACAAAATCTAGTAGATAAGCTAATGCTTCTTCAATGTTGGAAGTGCCACTAAATAAGTAAACTGTTTTATCAAATGTCGTAAAAGCATTCGCTTTAACGCCATAAGAACTTAGTTTTTCAAAAGCATCTGTCTTGTCTGGCATCGCAAAAACCTTATGTTCTAGAAAATGGGCAATCCCAGCAGGTTGTGTAATCTTTTTATCTTTTCCAATTGGAATAAAAGTTTGATCTAAAGAACCATAGTTGGTTGTAAAAGTGACAAATGTTTTATGAAAATCTGTTTTTGGAATTAAGTAAACATCAAGTCCGTTATCTAAAACGTCATGATAAACATGTTCATTGAATTTTTCATTATAAATATGCTTCATCACTTAACCTCCGGTGCAAGTATATAAAGGGTATCTTTTTTTATTGTTTTCGCAATCGCTTGCACTTCTTTAGGGGTAACAGCACGAATTTTATCGATTTGTTCAGCTAAAGTTAAAGGGTTATTCAATAAAGTTTGTAAATAGAGATTAGCCAAGGAGGCACTTTGTGAATCCTGGTTTTCGATTAATGCGTTGATAATTGATTCTTTTGACAAATTTAATTCAGTTTCACTAAGTGGTTGATTTTGAAGGTCTTCAATTTGTTCATCAATCACCTTTAAAGCTAAATCAACTCTTGATTTATCAATACCTGAATAGATATACATAAAGCCTTTAAATGCGTCAAATCTTGAGCCAATATAATAACACAAAGAATGCTTTTCTCTCACATTAACGAAGAGTCTTGAATGAACAGCACCGCCTAACGCTGTATTAAATAATGTTGCGGCAGGGAGTAATGTTTCTTTATAACGGATTGGCAGTCTATAACCAATATTGACTTTAGATTGACTAATGGAATCATAGTCAACTTTATTCTTAATCATTTCAATTTGTTTATCTTCATAATCAATTGGATTTAATGCTAAATTGTTTCTTGGGATAAAATATTTGGAAACAAGTTTTAGTAAAGACTCATCAACTTGACCACTGATAACAACATCGATATCATTGGTTTTTAGCATTTCTTTATAGTAACGATTTAAGATGTCATAGGTAATTGGTTTGACATCTTCAATTTTGCCACTGGTTCTAATCCCATATTGTTCATTTTCAAACATTGTTTCAAAGAGGTTTGATAAAGCA
>Ga0172382_10011911_pt1 | contig 11426 bp, 6 predicted proteins | sample Leawel138RmetaG_FD_122245 | JGI IMG/M metagenome (GOLD analysis project Ga0172382, IMG submission 122245) | Leachate microbial communities from a municipal landfill in Southern Ontario, Canada - Leachate well 138R metaG | ecosystem: Engineered > Solid waste > Landfill > Unclassified | place...
ATTGTTGGTTTCTACACCGACAACAATGCCATAAGCACTAATCTGGTCTATCTGAGCCTGCAGTTCCACTTTGTTCTGCCTGGCGGGATCAACAACGATTTCAATCTCGTTGCTTTCCCCTTTTTCAACCATCGTGATCACCTTGTCTCCCGTCTCATAGATACTCTTCTCTTCGCTGCAACCAAAGATTGTACCCATCAGCACGACACAAAGGATAAAGTTATATATGTTATACTTGTTCATCTGGTTCTACCTTTTAAAGTTCACTTCTAACGATTATTCCCTCCCGATAATTTTAACATCGACTATTACCGGTAAATGATCCGATGCCGTAGCCGGATTACCCGATCTTAGAAACCTTATTACCTCAGTGTGTGTCACCTCACATTTCACCCCGTTGTTGTATTGAAATATATAATCAATGCATCGGTTCGGATTATGTGAAGGGAAGGTGGGTTGAGTTGTGGAAAGCAAGATCCACTCTTCTTTTAGATAGGCAATGGTTTCGCTGTCGGGATAAGCGTTAAGGTCACCTGCCAAGAATACAGGCTTGTCTGAGAACTTGTATTCTTTTTCGATAACCTCATTGATCGTCTCAACCTGACCAATTTGAGCCTCTGCACTCACATGATCTAAATGAGTAGTCGCGATTACATAATCATCCATCTCCATTACAACCATCACACGAGGCTCAGCGCCAACACCTTTAGGGAGAGACACAGCATACTTCTTCACCGCCTTTTCCTTTGTAGCAATACCTTCACCATAGGACCCGCCTGCGTATGGCATGGCAGTGCCATACTTGAAATCCCAATCACCCAAAGAGTTGGCAAACATTTCCAATTGATAGTCTCTATTTGATCTTGTTGTGAAGCTATCCAGTTCATTCACACAAACAGCATCTACCTCCTTTTCGTTAACCATGTTCGCAATGGTTTGGTAATTATATGGATCGTTCTCGTCATACACAAACCGAAGCACATTATATGCCATTATTCTTATGGCGCCTTCCTCTTTCTGAGTATTTGTCTTATGTGGCGGTACTTCAAAATCTAACTCGTTGTTATCTTTACCACATGCGCTTAAGCTAATAAGTGCCGACAGCGCGAAAAGCAGATAGTATTTCATTTTTTTCATCCTCATATCCTTTATAATTTGTTTTTTTATTAATTTATTCAAAATTCCAAACCGTCATCCCATCCCGGGTTCTGTGTCAGATTTCCACCGGTCAGCATTCTCTCGTCGATAGGGATTGGATACAAATAATCTCTCTCTTCATTCCATTTTGCGATCATGTTTTTGTAAGGTGAGATGTATCCGCTATCACCTTCAGAAAGGAAAATCTCTTCATCTACTTTACGAGCGAGTACTCCTGAAGGAATTGAGGGCATGGCTCCATTATAAAAATAGACATCGGGACTCCCGTCACCATCAAAATCGTATGGACCAAGTTCAGGGATATAAACTCCGTAATAATCCGATTCGAAGGTTTTTCCCTCTTTCCATCTCATCATATCGTCATATCTGAATCCTTCCATGATGAGCTCAATGGTTCTTTCTCTTCTGATTTCCAGGATAATTCCCTGATTCTGACCTTGAACCTGCGGGTAACCGGTCTTTGGATCTGACAAATATGGGTCAGGGTCTACATTTGCATCTACCATGTCAAGGGGAGGCATTCCCACACGTGATCTTATCTGGCCGATCGTTCTATCCAAATCGCTCTGTGTGAGTGTACCCAACTCTGCTTTTGCTTCAGCATAGTTCAGATACACCTCTGCTGTCCGGAAAATGGGTAAATCGTTTTCACTCTCAGAGTTCGGCCCGTCATATTTGGTCTCCATCACATATTTAATGGGTTGGTAGCCGGTAGAACTGGTCAATAGATCAGGAACGAGGGTGTTAGATCCTCCGATACGGGTATATCCGGGTGTTCGAATCGTTTGTGATAATCGAGGATCCCTGTTAGTCGTTTCTTCTACGAAACTAAATGTTTCATAACCGATGTTGTCCGTAAAACGACTTCCGTCTGACATCAAATAACTGTTTACCATTCGCTTTGTAAGTCCGGGTCTGCCATAGGTCACGCCTAACGTGTAAAAATTAGCGTTATGAGACTGCCCTAACGATTTGTTAAAATCACGTGCAAGAATGATTTCCTCTCCACGTGCATCCAATGTTGCAAAAAGATCTCTGTATGCAGTTGTCGTATTTTCGCCCCTGTAAAGACTATAACCACTTTGGTTAATAAAATCCTCACTTGCTTTGACAGCCTGATCAAGATAGTAGTCATATCCAACGCCATCCACTGATATGTTGTGATATTTTCTAAAAGTACCTTCGAACAGACAGGCTCTCGATTTCAGCGCCAATGCAGTCCATTTTGTTACTTTGTATAGTTCTTTGCCAGCAGGAAGGTATTGAATGGCAAAATCCAGATCTTCAATCACCTTTGTCATAATTAGTTCGCGAGAGTCACGTGGTTTCATTAATTCCGGATCATTTGACGCCAGCTGTTTTTCATACCAGGGTACATCACCAAAGCGTTTTACTTTCTCAAAATAGAAGTAGGCTCTGAAAAAACGAGCCACCGCATCGTATCTATTTCTCACTTCACGATCAGTGCAATTTGCTGAATATTCTAAAAGTGTATTGATGTCACGTAGTTGAGACCAGCTCCAACCGCCACCTGAACCCGGAATAATTCTTGTACCTTTGAGTTCATCACTCATGTCATTTTTTGCAATATGGTCCACTCCTTCTCTGATAATTGCACTCTCACCCGGAAGTTGGGTATAGAACCTGTTACTGAACATTTGCAGTTCATTCTCATTTCTAAAAAAATTCTCCGGTACCATCCTGTCTTCTGGCATTACATCCAGTGAGTCGTTACAGGATATTACACCCAATATCAATACAAGTGAGAGAAATAGTGAATTTCTAAATATTGTTTTCATTTTTACATTCTTTTTTTTTGTTAGAATCGAATATCTATTCCCACAGTATAAACTTTTGACCATGGATAGTTACGCGCAAGATTGCTGGCATCACCATAAATGCTATTCGTTATAACCGACTCCGGATCAATATAATCAGACTTAAGTCCGGGAGACCAGGTTAAAAGATTCTCTCCGCTAAGGTATAATCTTACATTTTCAATCTTTAAGGTCTTCATCCATTTCTCAGGTAAAGTGTATCCGACAGTAAGATTCTTTAAACGAAGATATGCCAGGCTTTGCATATACCGGTCGTTTACCGCAGTAAGCTGTCTTCTCTGACCTGAGAGTGCAGTGTAGCCTCTTGGACGTGGGAAGTATGCATCCGGATTTTCTTCACTCCAATATTGTGTGTGGAAATTCTTAGGGATGTACGTGGCATAAGGTCGTGCATACATGTGCCAGAATGCCATCGCATTAGGTTCCGGGTACCAGTCACGTCTACCCACACCCTGGAAGAATGCGGAGAAATCAACACCATACCATGAAGCATTCAATGTACCTCCATAATGGTATCTTGGTTCAGAATTACCAATGATTTGCTGATCACCCGGTTTGTTTACAGACGTACCCGGACGTATGATGTGATCCCCATCAAGATCAAGGAACATCAGGTCACCCCCTCTGGGTCTTCCCTCAGGTCCGGCTGATTGAAGAATTATCTCGTTTACATAGCTTTGATCAATCCTTGAAGTGTATTCGGTTGCTTCCTCATCACTAGCGAACAAACCGCCTACTCTGTAACCCCATATTTCTCCCAGACGTTTCCCTTCATAGTGTCTCTTTGCAAATGATTTATCAGGATTGTCATACTTGGTGATAAAACTGATGTAATCGTTAAATGTGAAGGTTACACCGTAAGACAATCTCTCACCTAAAACAATGCGTGAATCGCGCCAGCTGAGATTTAATTCGTACCCCTGTGTTCTGAGATCGGCCGAATTTGCACGTGGTGCAGAGGCTCCATAAACACCAGGTAATGCAACACTCTCACCAAGCATATCTTTCGTATCTCTTATATATGCGTCAGCTGTTAGACTCAACCTGTTTCTCAGTGTAACAATATCAATCCCTGCATTATAGTGAATTGCTTTTTCCCAGGTCAAATCGGCAGTTGTGGGAGCACCTATACCCGCATATACGGGTCTGTTGTCTCCTCCAAACAGATAGTTGTTTTGAGTGCCGATAGATATTAATCTTAAATGATCATAATAACCCACTTGTTGATTCCCTAGTGTGCCATATGAGAGCCTTAGCTTTACATCTTCAAGCCAATGCTTAGCACCACCGAAGAACGCCTCTTCACTTATTCTCCATCCGGCTGAAGCCGAAGGACTGAATGCCCATCTGTTCTCTCTTCTAAAACGTGATGTCCCATCATACCTACCGCTAAATTCAAAAAGATATTTACCGTCATAGTCATAGTTCATTCTTCCAAAGAATCCCATGATGGCAAATTCGTTATAACCCCCTGCAACATCAGTAAGCTTGTTGCCGTCGGCATCTTGTCCGATTAGATTCATATCGCTCAACGAATCATCTGTCAGGTTCCATCCTGTAGCTCTAAGATCTTTATAAGTCTGTCTCTCCCAGTTGTAACCCACCATACCTTGGAAATTGTGCTTCTCCTGTAGTGATTTTGTATATGTCCCGAATGTGTTGAGAGCATAGTAATTATGGGTATTTACCCTTTCGTACAGCTTATTCTCAAAGCGTGATCCTGTGGTCAATGCCTCTTTCACACCGGGGTATTTAGAATACTCAACGTTTGTCTGCCGGTTCATGAAACCTTGACTATTGTATCTGTAGTTGAAGTTTGTTTTAAGCTGCAATCCCTCAATAGGTCTATAAGTTAACTCACCAATGACAGATGTCTGATCACGCTTATCTCTGTTTCTGTTTCCCGGATTCTTTAATACCATGGGATAGCCGTCCATCACTACATATCGTGATATCGATGTTGCATATACCATAGAGCCGTCGGGGTTCTCAGGTTGAAGACTTGCAAGTCCGTGCACTTTGTCGTAGGTGAAAGCGTTGTTAACTCCTCCAATACCAGGGTAAGTGTATGAATTATTCAAATAACTGACATTCGTTGAAAAGTCCAGTTTATCATTGATCTTATATTCAGTCTTGGCTCTAAAATCAATCTTTTTGTATCTATCGGTATTTGTTTTCAATATACCATCAGATTGATGAAACCCGGCCGAAACAAAGTATGATACTGCGTCGGTTCCACCTCTCAACGAGACATTTTGATTCGTGGAAGGACGTGTTCTGTTATAGAGGTAGCCATACCAGTCTGTGTTTGCATAATAGGTATAAGAGTCTCTCCCGTCCCTCTGATCTATCACTGTCCAGGGTCTGTCGGGATGTTCCACCTTATCGTTTCTTCTGATCCACAATTCATCATAATCATGTTCGGTATAGGTTGTATAACTATTGCCAGCATAGGATCTCCAGAACAGATCATTCAGATATGCGGAGTAGTAACCTCTTGTCTCATAGTCTGTAGAAGTGGTGTTTGTGCCCCAGCCAAACTGTCCGTTGTAACGGACTTCTGATTTACCTCTTTCCCCTGCCTTAGTCGTAATAAGAATGACACCGAATGCAGCACGTGCTCCATAAATTGCGGATGCAGAAGCATCCTTCAATACAGATATACTTTCAATATCATTCGCATTGATCGTTTCCAGATCTCCCTCAATGCCATCTACCATCACCAGTGGATTCCCTTTATTAATTGAGTTAACTCCCCTGATATTGATTCCTGAGCCTGCGCCGGGACGACCTGATGAAGGAGTAATGGTAAGTCCGGGTACCTTACCCTGTATCATTTGACTCACCGAATAGCCTGATCTGTCACTTAATTCGTTTCCGTCGATGGAGGCAACAGCACCTGTTAAATTCACCTTCTTCTGAACGCCATAGCCTACAACAACCAGCTCTTCCAGCATTTCGGAATCTTCTACAAGTATAACCTCTATGAAATCACGTCCGTTCCTTTCAATCTCGATAGTTTCATATCCGATATAGGAAAATAGCAGGGTAGCATTGGGAGCGGTGGAGAGGGTGAAATGACCATCTATGTCGGTGACGGTACCGTTGGTTGTTCCTTTTTCCACGATATTTACACCGATCAGAGGATCCAGCTGGTTGTCTGTCACTCTCCCTGAGACAACCGACTGCTGTTGAGATTCCCTGATATCATCTACCTCTTTCGTCTCACTGTTTCGGATAAGCAGGTAGTGATTGTCAGTTCTTTTCTCATAAGTGAAGTTGGTGTTGACCAGTGATTTATAGAGCCACTCTTCCATATTGTTGGTTTCCACCTCCAGTGAGGGAACCTTTTCACCGGTAATATCCTTTACATTATAAGACACTTTCTGACCATTCTTCATACCCAGTTCATTCAGACGCTCCATACGGTCGATCATCGATCCCGCAGGAAAGATCTCTTTAATCTGGATATTGGCCATTACTGTGCTCGTGCCAACCCCAAGGAGGGCCAGCAGCAGCATAAAAGTTGTTAGTAGTTCTTTTGATCTCATATTCATACGATTAAAAAAAGTTTTTAATTCAGGCTGTCGCTATCTCATTTTATTTAAGCTATTCTCAGATTCATGTTCCTATCGGGTAGGTCACTCTGTAATCCTGGTCATATAGACTTTTGATCCCTCTTGTTCACAGGAGGCATCAAATAGTTTCCCGATGACGGTTAGAACCTCATCAAGAGGTGTCCCCGGATTGAGGATGGTGTATATAAGATCGTTACAGAATGTCGCTTCATCATAGATCAGATCCACATCGTAATATTGTTTTAAACGAAATGAGGTCTCCAGCAAGGTCGCATTTTCTAAGATGATTTTACCCGATCTCCATGATGAGACCGATTGAGCATCTGTCATCCCTGCGGAAAGGGTGCCATCGTCACTGGAGATGGATACTTTATAGTTAGGCTCCAGGATGATCTCCTCCTGCCGGCTGTTGAAGACCTGCACCCGTCCGGTGTTCACAGTGATGACCTGGTCAGGCAGAGCACTGTACGATTTGATGTTGAATGAGGTTCCCAGCACACGTGTTGTGACACCGTTTGATGAGTGTACCACAAAAGGACGTTGGGCATCTTTGGTGATCGAGAAGAATGCTTCTCCTTCATCGAGCCACACCTCTCTGCTATAGGCATTGAATTTACCTCTTCTGAGTGAGAGTGATGATGCTCTGTTCAGATAAATGGTGGATCCGTCAGCGAGTGTGATCCGCTTCATCCTGTCGCCTGTGGTAAATTGTTTATTGATGCTGTTGTTCATCACAATCTCATGATCGTCAGAGCGAAGGGTGAAGACATCAGCCCTCCACAATGTGAAGAGAAGCAGCACTACAGCCACTGCAGCCGCTGTTCCTATAAGGTGACGACCGTGTATAGACCTTCTTTTTCTGTTGGAGTCGGGTAACATGATCATCTTTTGCTGAAGTGCCTGCCGGTTTCTTTTAGCAGCCCTGTTGAGTTGGGCGTTGGAGATCTTTATTCTCTCTTTTGCCGGACTGTACCTGTTTTTAAGCTCAGCAATCATCTGTTCCTCCTTGTCAGTCAGCTTCTCCTCTTCCATCTTCCGAAGCAGTACCCGGATCAATCTTTTCTCCCTGTTGTTTTTGCCAGTGGATTGTTTAAAAAAATTGTTTTTCATTTTTTTTTTTGATTATATAAGTATTACGTTGCAACGAAGCCTAATTTCCCGCAGAATAAGGTTAATATATATTAATTATTTAAGCGGATAGATATAATGTTTCATGATGGGATCTATTATGGATGTTAACATTAACGCAACATATCCGTCACAATAAATTAATCTTCTTTTATTAATGAATCATACATTTAATTGTAACTTTACCCGCCCACAAGAAGCAAGATGCGTAGTAAGAGGGTATAACGAATGAAAACAAAAGATTGTCAATTACTGCTTCAGATTTCAGGGAAGGATGCGAAAGCCTTTAACGCATTCTACAATCGTTATATCAAAATGATTTATCGCTTTGTATTCAAAGAGCTGAATGATGAGTCACTTGCAGATGATCTCATTCAGGATTTCTGGTTGAGGGTGTGGGAAGACCCCTCCTTTCTCAGATGTAGTGAGAGTGGATCTGTTCAGGTATATATGCTACAGCACCTCAGGTTTCGCATCCTTGATCTCTATAGGAAGACAGTGACTACACTGCTACGGGAATGTACCGTTGAAACAGCTGAATACGAACTGATTGAATACAACTCAGTTACGAAGGATCTGTCCGTTAAGGAGTTAGTGGTGATTATACATGAAGCGCTGGAGCAGCAGCCTCAGATTATTCGAAATACCTTCTGGATGAGGATCAATAACAGAACGGTGGAGGAGACTGCCCGTATTCTTTCAGTGAGCCACAAGACAGTCTATAACCGATATTCTGAATCATTGGCTGTAGTGAGGTCATATATCAGGGAGCACTATCCGGAGTTTGCTGAGTTAAGTGATATCCAGGCAGACCGATAAACGGGATACCGGGCGATAGTATGTTGTTCTTTTCATAGTATTTCCTCATTTCGTCAATTTTCCTTTTGTCATAACTCGTAATACAATCTAGTTTTTGGTAATTTCATTTTGAATGTCAATGACTACAAGAGACTTATTCTGCATGGGATCTCCTTTCTTCTGTTTTAGCTATCATTTGTTCTGTTTCTATGCTCGTGTCACACGATTTCATCCAAGCCGTTGTCATTTGCATTTCTGCAATTTCTTGTAACCAATTGCACCTTTACGATGTCATATCACCGAAAGAATATAAAAAGCACTCGATGTAAGGTATCCCAATGGCGCGCAAAAGGAGTCTTTCGCTGATTGCTTCATTTTCCAAACACAATAAAACATTGATATGCTACAGAAAATAATTCTATTCCTTCTCTTTTGCGGCGTTCTTTTGCCCATTCATGCGCAGATAAACGGTACGGTACTCGACACCGAGAGTAAACCAATTGAATTCGCCAACGTGGCTCTATACAGAGTGCCTGACTCCATGCTTATCGCGGGCACCATCACCAACCAGGAGGGTCAGTTCAGTCTCAACAGCAACCATCAGAGTAATGCATTTCTCAAAGTCTCCTTTATGGGTTATGAAACCAAGATTGTGGAAGCTGCCAACGAGCAGCATATCACGCTGCTACCAGAGACCACCGAACTGGGTGAGCTGGTTGTGAACGGCGATCTGCCCCGTATACGGGTGCGGAGTGATGCCCTCGTGACAACTGTCGAAAACACGGTGCTGAGCAAAGCAGGTACCGCTAACGATGTGTTGAAACGACTGCCGGCAGTGACGGGCGACGATGGTGCTTTCGAGATCTTCGGCAAGGGTGCCGCCAAGATCTACATCAACAACCGGGAGATGCGCGATGAGTCGGAACTCGACCGTATCAGCTCTTCCGATATCCGGGAGGTGGAGATCGTTTACAATCCGGGTGCACGATATGATGCATCGGTGAATGCCGTGATTCGCATTCACACCGTTCGCAAGGTGGGAGACGGCTTTGGGTTCGACCTCCGCTCCACCTATCTGCAAACGGAGAACACCGACCTGCGGCAGCAGCTCAACGTGAACTACCGCAACAACGGGTGGGATCTCTTCGGCACCCTCAAGTATGAGCGGTACGCCCATCTCCAGGAGAGCACCCTGTTTCAGACCACCTATGTGGATACCCTCTGGACACAAGAGGGGTTGCTTCGGGTGGATGGTCTCTCCAATCCCCTGACAGCGGTGGCTGGCTTCAACTATGAGTTTACTCCCAGGCACCAGGTGGGAATGAAGTACACCCTGACCACCTTTCCCGGGGAAAATAGAATGATAGGTACTACCCTCACCGATGTCTTTGCCAACGGCACCTTCAACGACCGGTTGGAGAGTCGTGACAACCAGCAGCAGGAGATGAAACCACGCCATCGGCTTAACGGTTATTATAACGGTTCCTTTGGTAAGCTGACAGTCGACTTCAATGGGGATCTCTATCGCAGCAGACAGACCACCCGATCCGATATCGTTGAGACCAGTGAAGAGTTTGATGACCGCTCCATCCACTCCACCAACTTCATCCACAACCAGATGATTGCAGCCCGTACCATACTCTCTTATCCGCTACTAGGGGGTAGTCTCTCTATAGGGAATGAATTTATACGGACGCAACGAGAGGACAACTACGAGACCAGTAACCCGATAATCCCCTCATCAGAGACAGAAATCCATGACCGGAACCTCTCCTTTTTTACTGAGTACAGCCGTGCTACACCTATCGGTCAAATCACTGCCGGCCTTCGTTATGAGGATGTATACTGGGATTATTTCAGAGACGGGGAGCGGAACGACGAACTGAGCAGGAGCTATGCTCAATGGTTTCCCGGATTCACTTACAGCAATGGCTTCGGTAATGTGCAACTACAATTGAGTTATGCTGTTAAGACCGTGCGTCCGGACTACTGGCAGATGGGGAGTAACATATTCTATGCCAATCGTTTCACGATGCAGAGCGGAAATCCCTTTATTAAGCCGACCACCCGGCACGATGTCTCACTGATGAGTTCCTGGCGTTTTCTGCAACTGGCCGTCTCTTACAAGATGGAGAAGAATCTCATCATCCAATGGGCGGAACAGATGGAGGAGAATCCGGCAGTCACCTTACTGTCGAACATCAACATCAGGAAGGTGCCGAGCCTATCAGCATTTCTCACTGCGTCGCCTAAATTTGGAATATGGAGCCCCCAGCTAACCGCAGGGTTCGATACCCAATGGCTCGAACTGACAATCAGAGGTGAGAAGATACGCTTGAACCGTCCACTTCCCTTTGCATCATTCAACAACTCTTTTACATTACCAGCCGAGGTTCTGCTAACAGTTGACAGTCGCTTCCAGGGTAAGGGATCTCATCAAAACTTCAATATGACTAAGAATCAGTATGTGGTCAATGTGGGAGTTACCAAATCCTTTTTCAAAGAGCGGCTTTCTCTTACCATAAAGGGACATGACCTTTTCCATGGCCAGCAGTCCGGGGTTTTTGTCTATAACGACCGATTGAATATTGAACAGTTTTCAAAGTGGGATACCCGTGAGCTGGAACTCACGGTACGCTACAAGTTCAACCGGGCAAATAGTCGGTATAAAGGAACGGGAGCCGGTCAAAGTGAAATCAACCGCATGAACTGACCTGCTCTGCTCTCGACGAGATGTATGTAGGAGAGGCTGTCACACACCGAGGCAGTCTCTCTTTGTCACGATGAAACAACTGAAGCGTGGTTTGCCGCCAGTTCATCCGGCATGGTAAGCTCATTGTAAATAGAATTCTTTTCAAACAAAAAATAAGCCGTCCCATGATACATGAGGCGGCTTCATCTATTGGCAATCCAACCAAGGCGCTAG
>Ga0172382_10011912_pt1 | contig 11426 bp, 13 predicted proteins | sample Leawel138RmetaG_FD_122245 | JGI IMG/M metagenome (GOLD analysis project Ga0172382, IMG submission 122245) | Leachate microbial communities from a municipal landfill in Southern Ontario, Canada - Leachate well 138R metaG | ecosystem: Engineered > Solid waste > Landfill > Unclassified | place...
AGGGTGAAGGGGTCGAGCCCGGTGTGGTAGATCGCCGTCGATATGCTCATCGGCGTCGGCGTGAAGTCCTGGACCTGTTCGGTGTAGAGCCCGGTATCCCGGACATACTCCGCGAGTTCGACCATATCCTCCATCCGGCAGCCGGGGTGGCCGGAGATGAGGTAGGGGACGAGATACTGCCGTTTCACCTTCCCTTCCTGGAGCGCCTCGAACCGATCCCTGAACGCATCGAAGACCGCGCGGGAAGGTTTTCCCATGCAGGCGACGACCCGCTCCGAGACGTGCTCGGGGGCGACCTTGAGGTGGCCGGAGACGTGGTGAGCGGAGATCTCGGCGAGGTATTCGCCGTCATCCGGGATCAGGTCGTAACGGATGCCTGATGCGATGAAGACCCGCCGCACCCCCGGGATCGCCCGGAGGCGGCGGAGGAGGGTGATCTGTTCCGCGTGGCTCCGGTCGAGCGTGGGGCAGTCGATACAGCGGCGCTCAGGGCAGGTCCCGGCGGTCTCCCACCGGCCGCAGTGGATGGCATACATGTTCGCCGTCGGCCCCCCGACGTCCTGGACGACCCCGGCAAACTCCGGCATCTTTGCCATTCGCTCCACCTCGCGGACGATCGAGTCGGCGCTCCGGCTCTGGACGATCCGCCCCTGGTGGTGGGTGAGGGCGCAGAACGAGCAGGCCCCGAAACATCCCCGGTGGGTGACGACCGAGAACCTGACGGGTTCGAGGGCGGGTATGGGTTCGATGTAGGAGGGGTGCGCCCTCCGGGTGTAGGGGAGTTCGTAGATCCGGTCGAGTTCGGCACCTGCAAGCGGCATCGCCGGCGGGTTCTGGACTATGACGGTCTTTGGGTGCGGCTGGGCAACCGGTCTCCCTCTGATGGGATCCTGCTCGTCGTAGTGGAGGGCGAACGCTCTCGCGTAGGCATACCGGTCGTCCTTCACCTCCGGGTAGCCGGGGATGACGACGTAGCCGGACTGGTCCATGCCGCGCCAGACCTTCTTCTCGACGCGGTAGGCGGTGCCGGGGATATCGGTGAGGGACGTTTCACCGGCGGCGAGGCGGTCGGCGATCGCGACGACCTGGCGTTCGCCCATGCCGAAGACGAGCAGATCGGCCGGAGCATCGGCGAGGATGGACTGCCGGACGGAGTCCGACCAGTAGTCGTAGTGGGCGAACCGCCGGAGGCTCGCCTCGATCCCGCCGATGACGATCGGGGTCTTCGGGAAGAGGGCGTGGATGCGGTCGGTGTAGACGAGGGTCGCCCGATCGGGCCGGAGGAGTCGACCGCCCGGCGAGTAGACGTCGGAACTCCGGCGTTTGAGGTTCGGCGTAAAGGCGTTCACCATTGAATCGACGTTCCCCGCCGAGACCGAGAAGAAGAGTCGGGGTTCGCCGAGGCGCCGGAGATCGTCACCGCTCCTCCAGTCGGGCTGGGCGATGACGCCGACCGAGTAGCCGGCATCGACGAGGACCCGCCCGATGAGCGCCGTCCCGAACGAGGGGTGGTCGACGTAAGCGTCGCCGGAGACAAGGATGACATCGAACCGGTCGATGCCGAGCCGTTCCGCCTCCGCAACCGTCATCGGGAGGCATTCGGGCTGCCCGGTCATGGAAGCATCCGGTCGAAGACCGGGAGGTTGACGCCGGTCTTATCGTCCGGGAGCCGTTTGGCGACGATGCCGACGAACTCCGTGATGACCGCCTCGACCACCACGTAGACCTCCGCCTCCTCCCGGAGGCACCCGGCAAGCGACCGTATCCCCTTCCCCGCCGCCGCATGGAGGTGGACGGACGGCCCGTCCTCCCCGGGGTAGATGGTCGCGAACCCGAGGAGGTCCCACCCGCCGTGGATCTCCTCGACCCGCGGGGACGGCGGGACGACCGGCTCCGTCGGGCCGGTCACGATCCTCGCCGACCGGACGGCGCCGAGGAACTGGATCGTGCCGTTCTGGATGTGCATCGCCGTGACAAAACGCTGGATCTCCCGAATAAAGTCCTCCCCATCATCGATCCGGACGGTGAAGACCCTGCCGACCTCTCCTTCCGAGTACTGCATGGACTCACTCTCTGAATAGATGATGTCGCCGGAGATGATAAGTGCTTGATCGCCCTTCCCCCGACGGGCGGGGTTGATATGTGCCGCCCTGCAACCCTGTTACTGTCCGCCGGGCGGCGGTTGTGAGGTGTGGCGGGGGTGGTCTGGTTTGCCGAGGTCGGGTATCTGCGGGGGTTTGCAGCTCTCGCCGTGATCGCCGTCCACGTCTCGATGAACTACATCCGGGTCCTCGTCGTGAACCTGCTTGCGCTCACGAACGCCTTCATCTACATCGTCGCCCACTTCGCCGTCCCGGTCTTCCTCTTCATATCCGGGTGGGTGCTTGCGGCGCGGTATACCGGGGACTTTTCGATCCGTGAGTTCTACCGCCGCCGGGCGTGGCGAGTCATCCCGCCCTACCTCTTCTTCACCGCGCTCTACCTTCTCGTGCGGGTGGACGGCACGATCGGGTTTGCCGGCATCCCTTCCCTGGAGCGGGCGGCGTCCGCCCTCCTCCTCGGGACGGCGGCCTACCACCTCTGGTTCTTCGCGTTGATCATCCAGGTCTACCTCCTCTTCCCGCTGATCGTGCGGGGCTACGACATATTCGACCGGGCCGGGGCGGCGGCCTACCTCCTCTTCTCGCTCTTCTTCCTCATGACCCTCTGGAACATGGGTGCCCACCTCATGGGAGCCTTCGCGGGGGCGGAGTGGTATACCGTCCTGATCCGGCTCGTCCCCTCGCACCTCCTCTACGTCGCGGCCGGGGTTCATGTCGCCCGGCACCCGGGGGTGCTCTCGTCGCTCCCGTCGGCGTGGGTGCTCGCCGCAGCCGGTGCGGGGGCGCTCCTCCTCGGCGGCACCTGGGTGACGGCCATCCTCGTCTCGGGGAGCCTCACGGCCACGTCGCTTGCGGTCTTCTGCATATACCGGATCCTCGAGCCCTCCTACTACGTCCCGGTCATCGCCGCGCTCGTCCTCGCGGCCCGGCGGCTGGATGTGGGAAATGGACGGGTTGCCGGCGCTGTTCGGTCGTTCGGGGAACACTCATACGGAATATACCTCATCCACCCACTCGTCATCGCCGCCGGCGCAACGGCCTGGTTCTCCCTCACCGGGCTTTTGTGGGTGGACTGGTTGACCTACCCGGCGATACTTGTCGTGGCCGTGCTCGCGAGTTATGCGGTGGTGCGAGTTCTCTCTCGCGTCCCGTACGCCGGATGGGTGCTCGGGGTGCGAGGGTAGAGTCGGGGGTAAGAGAGGCCACGAGATCACAAACAGAAGTCAGCAGCTCAGCCCCGGGGGGAGAGTCGCTTCACGCACGGCAGCAAAGCATAGAGTCCGCGTCTGTGGCAATCACCCCGCCGGGGCAACCCGGGGCGATCCGGCACCACCATCCCCGGTCTTAAATACCCATACTACCCACAATTTCTACAATGGAACTGACCGTCCTCGCGAGCGGAAGCAAAGGAAACTGCACCTACATCCGGGGGGAGCGAGGTGCGCTGCTCATCGACGCAGGGCTCTCCGCCCGCGAGACCCTTCGCCGCCTCAGTGCCGCCGGAGGAGATAAATCGCTCATAGAGGCGATACTCGTCACGCACGAGCATATCGACCACATCCGGGGCGTCGAACTCCTGGCAAAACAGCTCGGCATCCCCGTCTACGCAACCGGCGGAACACTTGATGCATTCCTCGCAAAATGCAAAAAAATCCCTGCGGATATCCGGCGGTGCCGCAGCGGCGAGACGTTCGCAATCGGCGACTTTTTGATCGAGCCGTTCGCCGCCTCTCACGACGCCCGGGAACCCTGCGGGTTCTGTGTTGCCGAAGGCGACCTCCGTATCGGGTGCTGCACCGACACCGGCACCATCACCACCACGATGTTCGACCGGTTTGCATCCTGCGACGCCGTCCTCCTCGAGAGCAATCACTGCCCGGAGATGCTCGAGAACGGCCCATATCCTGCCTACCTGAAGAGCCGGATACGGTCAAAACACGGCCACCTCTCAAACCCCGATGCCGCCCGCTGCCTCCAGCAACTTGCCGGCCACATCCACATGGCGATGCTCGCCCACGTAAGCGAGACCAACAACAAACCTGAAAAAGTGCTCGACACCGCGCTCGAAGCGCTCGGACTCTACTCCGACCAGATAGGGGTCGCCGTGGCACCCCAGGACCCGGGGCCGGTGCACCCCGAATCCTATGGCTTCCGGCTCTGAGGACTCACGCCCGGCGGAATGTGCAGACCATACCGATGACGGTGCCGGCGCCGTCGGCGATCGGATCGCCGGAGACGTGGACAGCCTCGTTTGACCCATCGCTCTTCACGAGCTCCACGGTTCCCTCATACCTCGCCGGCCTGCCCCGTCCGAGCACCTCTCCCGAGAAGAACTCCTGGAGAGCATCGCCCCTAAAGAGTGACCAGACCGGCTTTCCGGCCAGTTCGTCTCCCCTGTAGCCGGTGAGACGCTCAGCCGCCATATCCACGATGACGACCGTTCCCGTGACATCGGTGGTGATCCGTGCGTCTTCCAGCTCACTCGTACCAAAAGAGCCTCGTTCAACCGATAAGTCCAGCCAGCTCTCCGCAGCCTTGCGCTCGGTTACTTCGATGTAGTAGAGGAGCTCCTCAAGCCGCTCGTTTGCGCGCTTGAGTTCAGCAGTCCGCTCGGCGACGAGCTCCTCCAGGTGCTCGCGGTGGCGGTGCAACTCCTCCTCCGCCACCTTGCGCTCCGTGATCTCCCTGATGATGACCATCAAGTGCAGCTCTCGGAGCGGCATAACCCGTGCCTCGAAGTACCGGGCCTCCCCGGCTATCGTACGGCTGAACTCAAGGGGTGCAGCCGGGGTGTTCGTCCTGACAGCCTCCTGGAGCGCGGTAGAGAGATCCCTCCCCACCCTGGTTGGGAGGAGATCCTGTATCCGTCGCCCGAGATGCGCCCGGGAGATGAGCTGTGTCTCCGCAAGTTTCCCCGCCCTGACCTCGAGGACGGTGCCGTCGGCATTCAACCGGATGAAGAGATCGGGGAACGCTTCGATCACCGCGGTCAGTTCAGACGTTGCCTGTCGAAGATTATCCTCGGTCAGGGTCCGCTCGGTGACGTCCCGGACAACGATCATGACACATTCACCGTCGACCGGCACCCGCCGGAACTCGATGTCCCGCACCCTTCCGTCCCGGCAGACCACACTGCTGATAAGGACATCCCGGTCTCCTGAGAAGAGCGCCTCGCTCATTCCCTGCACTTTCTGCCGGTATACAGGGTTCGGATGGGCATGCTTGAACCACTGTGCGAGTGTCGGAATATCCTCCTCGGTATACCCGGTGATCCGGGTAAATGCCGGGTTCACGTACCGGCATCGTCGCTCACCATCCACCAGGACAAGGCCGTCCGGCGCCTCACGGAGGATCGAGAGGCAGATATCTGTTCCGGGAGGGAACTCATGAGTGTCGTCCCGGGATTTCTTCTTTCCAGTCATTTTAACCGGTCCTCCATGGCATATCTAGTTATTCGAGCCGGTAAGCGCCGCTCATAGAGATTTTTACTTTTTGAGATAGATATATGCATCGTTCTGTCATTCCATGTTATCTTCGAAATAGATCGATTTAACCGGTTATCTGCGAGAACGTCGATATTCCGCCCCATTCCTGGAGCAATAGATGAACCGGAGGTGGGGCGGGCAGCTCCTCGCTCCTTCGACCAGGGCGCCTCATAAAACTGTTGCAACACAACAACCATCCCAGTCACACCTTGATCTTTAGAACCTGCATGCAGTACTGATCCACAGACATGAAGAACACGGATCTTGCACGTTTTGCCTGTTCCTCATCTCCTTCGATGAAGTCGCGGAGGACGTACTCCAGCGCCGTGATGTAGTATTCCCGCCCGGGCGAAGCCTTCTTTGCCTCCTCAAAGCAGACATAACTCTCCGTCTTGTGGTTGCACATGACCTCAATAACAGCATCAAGCAGCAGGAGCAGATGCCGGGGGAAGTCCTTCAGGATCGCCAGTTTCCGGAAACTCGCATATGACCTCGATTGGGCTCCGAGGATGGCGAGTTTCATCCCATAGTAGAGCGGTTCGAGATCATCGGGATACTGTTGCATCATCTGTTTAACGACAGCGGCAGCACCGCTTCCATTGCGCATCTCCACATGCGTGTTGAACGCCTCCGCAAGGAAGAAACGGTCGTCCGAGAACCGCTCCGTTGCATGGGCAAGGAGGTTGTTCCGGCGCTCAAATTCACCATCATCCTTTGTTTTGGCTATACCGATGCGATAAAACTCCGGATCGCTCGGGAACCACGTGAACGCCAGATCCAGCATGAACCAGAGGATCGAGTCCAGTCGGTTGCCTTTGCGATTGAAGAGGCCGAGACGATTGAGCGGGGCGCGGGTGCGGGAGACGCCCAACATCTCCTCACGGGCATGCAGTTCCATGTCGTCGGGGCGGAACTTTGACTTCGGATTCTTCGCAAGAGAGAGAGCATAGTAACAGTAGGCGATTGCTGCGTTGATGCGACCATCATATCCTTTATGAGGGGCAAGATACTCAATCGCCGGATAGTAGTTGCCGGAGTCGATCAGTTTGAGAGCCACGACCACATCGAGCACCACCCGACCCTTGCGGCGCCGCTTATTCCCCATGGCGTGACGCAGAACTTTCTCAAGAAACTCCGGGGTAGGAGCCTCGCGCGTGGTGTTGAGAAGTGTGGATACGGTTGCATCGATGAAATTGTCGTAGGTTCGGTCATCGAGTTCGGGAAACGTCTTATCGAGTGTGGCGGCGACGTGCCCAAAGAAGACCGGGAGGTTCCCCTCGACCTGTCCGGTGTTCTTTATGATGTAATCATCCATGGTAGCCCGGAGCTGCTCAAGCCGCCTGTTCCGGAGCGCCTCGGGCTGCCACGTATCTTCCATACCGTATTGATTGAAAGCGGGGGTGATATTTGTTGTTATATGCCTTTCAGGGCTCAACAACCCGGAAAGAGCAAAAAAATCCCTTATTTACTGTAATGGCTACAAATTTTGCAGGAAAAAGGTTTAAAGTAATCAGGGGCGGCAACAGGGTGCACCGCCGGGGCACAGTGCCCCGCCGGGGTTCTTGAGGCGGCGCCCGACCCTCACCCCCTCATTCCGCGATAGGGATCTCTTTCGTCTCCTCCGGGACGGGTTGCATATAGGGAACGTCCACAGCCAGCAGACCGTTTCGGAATGTCGCCTTCGCCTTGTTGGTATCGACCGGGCAGCCGATCGCATAGGTGCCGACGTAGCGAACGTCGCCCCGGGTTGCATCGATGGAGAAACTGGTCTCCTGCATCTTGAACGTGATATCCTTCTTATCGACCCCGGGTAGCTCGATCTCGATGTGCAGGTTCTCTTCGTTCTCGTCTGAGTAAGCGCAGACGTAGGGTGCAACTCTCAATGCTGCCATCTTATAACCTCGGCACCAGAAATGCGGGGGTGCTATTTAATGGTTGCCCCATGCCGCGATCCGATCCGGGTGCGGAGGCTTTATCCCTTCCTCCTCAAGTATCATGCATGAGCGAGCGGTTCATCATCACCCGGTACCGCACCGACTGCTACCATTGCGGCAAAGACGCCGATCAGGTCATAACGGTGGTTTCCGCGCAGGCGCAGGTGGCCTGCTCGGCCTGCGGTGCAACACGGGTATTTATCCCGCGGTTTGAGAATACGGGAGCGATCGGAACCTGCACACCGATCGGGCGCTACGATCTCTGGGCCATCAAGGCCGACGGTCGGTGCAAAAACTGTGGGGTCACGGGGCCGCACGACCTCACGGTCGGGAGCGGGCACCTCACGACCCGGTGCCGGAACTGCGGTTACACGCACTTTTACCGGTTCAATCTCGAGTATATAGAGCAATGCCTCCCGGGCGAAGGGGAGGTCAGCGCTCCTCCCGAACCATAGCGATCGCCTGCTTCGGACACTCGTTTGCGCAGATGCCGCATCCCTTGCAGTAATCGAGGTCGATGTTCAGTTCCTCGTCGATGACCCCGTCCGGGCAGTACTGGATGCAGAGGCCGCAGGCGTTGCACGCCTCCTTATCCACGACCGGCCGAAACGTCCGCCACGTCCCGGTCTTACCTGACGCGGCCTCTTTCGGCCTGCTGAGCGCAAGTCTCTCTCTCATACCTTCAGCTCCTCGTATGCCGTTCTGGCAGCCTTCACGTTCCGTTCATCGGTGAACATCTCGCGGATCGCCTGCTCCGCCGACGGGAGGGTGACGACCCCCATCTTCGCAAGCGCCCCGAGTACCGGGGTGTTCAAGATCGGGCTTCCCGCGATCACAAGGTTCTCGGCAAGCGCGATCCCGGTCAGGTCAACGTAGCGGCAGGTCCCGTTGCATCCCGGAAGGGGGTGCGCACTGTTCAGGAGGACCGTGCCGTCCGCTTTGAGGCCGTCAAGGACGTCCACCACGTCCATGATACTTGTATCGAGCACGATCACGAGATCCGGTTCATGGATCTGGCTGTAGACCTTGATCGGTTCATTGTCGATCCGAACAAACGAGACGACCGGTGCCCCGCGCCGCTCCGCCCCATAGAACGGGCAGGCGGTCGCGTGCTTCCCGTCCCTGAATGCCGCAAGGGCGAGGAGTTTCGCAGCGGTGACGCCGCCCTGCCCACCCCGGGAATGGATCCGTATCTCATACATGGTCGCTCACCCCGAACCAGGTCTCGGTGCCGGGACGACGGTTCCGGACAAAGTCCGCTATGTCGTTGTAGGTGACCTCCTGGCCGCCGAGGCCGGCGATGACGTTATAGGGCTCGATGCCGGTCTTCGACCGGATGGAATGCGCCACCACGCCGCCGAAACCGAACGAGTAGTCGCGGTCGATGACGACGACATCCCGCCCGGCGAGGTCGAGGTCGGGGAAGGGCCGGAACCAGCGCAGGCGCATCGATCCGGCCTTGATTCCTTCGTCGCGGAGGCGGTCGATCGCCACCTCGGCCTCTTTTCCGAGCGTTCCCATCGCGACGACGATGACATCGGCATCCTCACACCGGTAATCCTCTGTGGGGCCGTAGGAACGGCCGAACCGCTCCGCAAACTCGCGTTCGACCTCTGCAATCACGCCTCTCGCATCGCGCATCGAACGCTCGATATCCCACCGGAACCGGAAGTAGTCGGCCGGCCCGGTCATGGGCCCGTAGCCGCAGGGGTTCTCCGTGTCGATGGCGTGCGGGAGGCGGTAGGGCGGCAGGAAATCCCCGATCTCCACCGTATCGAGCGATTGCGTGATATGGCTCAGGGCAAACCCGTCCAGATTGACCAGCACCGGAAGGAGGACCCGCTCGTCCTCAGCGATCTTGAACGCCATCAGGGTGGCGTCGTAGGCCTCCTGGACAGTGCCGACGAAGACCTGCAGCCAGCCCGTGTCGCGCTGGGAGAAGGCATCGGTATGCTCCGCCCAGGTGTTCCACCCGGGTCCAAGAGCGCGGTTGACGTTCGCCATCACGATAGGGAGGCGTGCGCCGACCGCCCAGTGGACCATCTCGTGCATGTAGAGGAGGCCGTGGGAACTCGTCGCCGTGAACGTCCGCACCCCGGCGACACTCGCCCCTATGCAGGCGGCCATCGCCGAGTGTTCGCTCTCCACCGGGACGTAACGGCTCTCAAGGTCGCCGGCGGTGACGTACTCGGCGATCTGCTCGACTATCTCAGTCTGGGGGGTGATCGGATATGCGGCGATGACACCCGGTTTTGCGGCCTTCACCGCATCGGCCACCGCCTTGTTGCCGGTCGCTATCGTCAACATACTCCTTCCTCCTCGCGTGCGATCCGCTCGATGTTCTGCTGCACCTGCCGGCGCATCAGGTCAAGAGTCGCCGGATCCAGGTTCTTGAACCTGCCCTGGCCCCGTATGTAATCCTCAAGGGGCGCGGGACGCTTCATCGCCGCTCTTGACGGGCCGCTGATCGAGAGTTTCCCGAACTCGCGCTCGTAGAGGATCCACGTTCCGGTCTTCACGGCGAGTTTTCCCATCTCAACCGTTTTCTCCGTGGGATAGCGCCACCCCGGCGGGCACGGCGCGAGGATATGGATGAACTTGGGCCCCTCGATCGAGAGCGCCTTCTTGACCTTCTTATAGAGGTCGAGGGGGTAGGCACTGCAGGCGGTCGCCATGTAGGGCGGGTTGTGCGCCGCGATGATCCGGTCGAGGTCTTTCTTGGCGGTGGGTTTGCCGCCCGGGGTCGTCGTCGTGCGCGCCCCGAGCGGTGTCGAGCCCGACCTCTGCATGCCGGTGTTGCCGTATGCCTCGTTATCATAGCAGATGTAGAGGAAATTGGTGCCGCGCTCGAAAGCACCGGAAAGCGCCTGGATCCCGATATCGACCGTTCCGCCGTCACCTGCATAGGCAATGACGTTGGTCTCTCTTCCCATGGCCGAAAACGCCTCGCTCATGCCGGAAGCGCAGGCGGCGGCTGCCGCAAACGCCACGTTATAGACAGGCACGTTCATCGCCGTGCCGGGGTAGATCCCCTGGATAACGCTGGTGCAGCAGGCGGGCACGACCAGGACGGTGTCGGGTCCGGCGGCTTTGAGCACATAGCGCAGGCACAGGGAAGAGCTGCACCCCGCACAGGCGGATGTGCACTTATAGAGATACTCCTCCTTTGGAATCGCTGACAAATTGGTTACACTCCTCTCGACTATATTTGTCATCAATTGTAATGAGGGTTTTTACAACCCGGCTCCCGGGAACCCGATGATCTCCCGGAAAATAGTCGACCGGGATGGGGGGTGCGCCGGAAAGCCGCACCTCCGCTCAGCTCCCGGCGTTCCCCTCCTCGCCGCCGACTCCGGGCGAAAGAGCCCCGGGATGGGGCCGGCGAAGCGCCCAAAGCGGAACGGCGTGAAAAACCAGGCTCCCATCTCCATGAGCGGCAGAAGATCGCGCCGGCGTATCCGGTAACGGTAACTCTTGAAGTTCATCTTCATGTAGACCGGCGCGACACCCTCAAACCATCGTGCCCGGGTGAGCCTGTCCTCGGCGACCGACCACGATACCTGAGAGGAAGTTCAGGATATCTTCGGTCATCGGTTCCGCCGCGGGACACGGTATGAAATCGCCGTCGATGATGAGCGGCGTCACCCCATACTCCCTGACGACGCTGTTCTCCTGTAGATCGACCGAGAGCAGGATCCCCTCCCGCGAGACGTTGTGCGGCCGGCACGATTCAAACTGGAACATGCCGGGCGAATAGGCGATGAACCCCCCGTGGTAGTGCTCTATCGCCTCCACGGGGGAAGAGGGCAGAAATCCAGGGACATCGTGCCTGATCAGAAGAAGTTCTCAGAGCACGGGAGGGTGACCAGATCCCGACTGGATGCACGGTTAAAGTGTTTCAAAAA
>Ga0172382_10011913_pt1 | contig 11426 bp, 8 predicted proteins | sample Leawel138RmetaG_FD_122245 | JGI IMG/M metagenome (GOLD analysis project Ga0172382, IMG submission 122245) | Leachate microbial communities from a municipal landfill in Southern Ontario, Canada - Leachate well 138R metaG | ecosystem: Engineered > Solid waste > Landfill > Unclassified | place...
AAGTATTAATATTAATACTGCTGGTGATTATTCTCTTACTGTTACTGACGCAAACTCTTGTACTGCAAGCGACGAAATAAATGTGAGCTTTTATCCGCAAACAAGTTTAACAATGTCAGCTACTCCTGAAACAGGAAGCGGAGCAAACGATGGAACTGCAAGCGTTTTAGCTAGTGGAACTTCTCCATTTACATATTTATGGAATAATAATGAAACTAATTCTACAATAAGTGGATTAAGTGGCGGAAATTATACTGTTACAGTAACAGACGGAAATTCATGTACAAGTCAAGGTTCAATTATTGTAGCAACCATTGGGCTAGGTCCTATAGCTGATTTTACCTCAAATGTTCAAACTATTTGTCAAGCTTCTAGTATTAATTTTACAGATATATCTACAAATTCTCCTCAAACTTGGTATTGGGAGTTTGCAGGTGGAAATCCAGCAAGTTCAACAGAACAAAACCCAAGTATCAGTTATAATACACCTGGAATTTATCAAGTAAAATTAACAGTTACAAATCCTAATGGTTCTGATACTGAAATTAAAAATAATTATATCACAGTTAATCAAAACCCATCAATTGATTTAGGTGAAGATATAATTTCTTGTCCAAATGAAACTGTTGTAATTAATGCCGGTGGAACTGGTTTAAGCTACCTCTGGTCAAATTCAACTACAAGTCAAAGTATTAATATTAATACTGCTGGTGATTATTCTCTTACTGTTACTGACGCAAACTCTTGTACTGCAAGCGACGAAATAAATGTGAGCTTTTATCCGCAAACAAGTTTAACAATGTCGGCTACTCCTGAAACAGGAAGCGGAGCAAACGATGGAACTGCAAGCGTTATAGCTAGTGGAACTTCTCCATTTACATATTTATGGAATAATAATGAAACTAGTTCTACAATAAGTGGATTGAGTGGTGGAAATTATACTGTTACAGTAACAGATGGAAATTCATGTACAAGTCAAGGTTCAATTATTGTAGAAACTAATTTAAACCCGCCTATAGCTGATTTTACCTCAAATGTTCAAACTATTTGCCAAGCTTCTAGTATTAATTTTACAGATTTATCTACAAATTCTCCTCAAACTTGGTATTGGGAGTTTGCAGGTGGAAATCCAGCAAGTTCAACAGAACAAAACCCAAATGTTAGTTATAATACACCTGGAATTTATCAAGTAAAATTAACAGTTACAAATCCTGATGGTTCTGATACTGAAATTAAAAATAATTATATACATATAAATTCAAATCCTATTGCTTTTGCAATAAGTCCTAGTTCTGTTTGCGAGGGAGAAAACATCCAACTCTATGGAATGGTTGCAGACGCAGACACATATTCTTGGACTGGACCAAATGATTTTACATCAAATCAACAAAGTCCGATAATTATAAATTCTCAAGCAAACCATTCAGGAACTTACATTCTGACTGTAAGCAACTCTGAAACAACATGTTACAGCACAGCAAACACAGAACTTATCGTTAATGAAAAACCAAATATTTCAGCAAATAATACAAGTCCTATATGCGAAGGAGAAGATATTGAACTAAGTGCTACAGGAACTGGTGGAACAGAATATTTTTGGCAGGGTCCATATTCTTTTACTTCAACAGAGCAAAATCCTGTGATACAAAATGCAATTATAAGCTATTCCGGTGAATATACAGTAAAACTAACAAATACAAATACAGGCTGTTCTACTTCTGCAAGTACATATGTAAGCGTCAACCAAAATCCACTTGTTTCAGCTTCAGCATCAAATAATAATTGTGAAGATAGTAATGCTTCATTGACTGCTACTGGTTTTGGTGGAACAAACTATTCTTGGTCGGGTCCTAATTCATTTTATTCTGAAGAGCAAAATCCAATCATAGAAAACCTTAGCATAGCTAATAATGGATATTACACAGTTAGTTTAACAAACACAAATACAGGCTGTTTAGGCTCGGCAGAAATACTTCTTTCTGTAAATCCTAAACCCAATGTTAATTTAGGTGGAAATCAATCTATTTGTGAAGGAGAAACAACAACTTTATTTGCAGGAAACGGCTTTAGCTCTTATTTATGGAATAATAACTCCACAGGTCAATATTGTAATGTTTCTACTGAAGGAACATATTCTGTAACTGTTACAAACACCTACGGCTGTGCGGGTAGTGATGCTGTTTATATAAATCTTTATGACTTACCCGAACTTAATTTACCTGAAACTCTAAATGCTTGCCTTAACGAAGTGTTTACTTTTGAATTAGATTCTGAATTTGATTATATTGAATGGTCAAATGGTAGTAACGAAGATGTTTTCCAAGAAGTTTTTGAAACCACAGGAGAACATGAAATTTCTGTTTTTGTAATGAATGAATATTGTTCAAACTCGGAAAGTATTACTGTTATTGTTGATATTTGCGATAATATTTTAGATGATGATGCTGACTACTCGATAAATATATATCCAAATCCAACAAAAGATATAACAAATATTATAATAAATAATTACTGGGGACAAATTGACTACTCTATTTTAGATGCTCAGGGAAAAGTAATTTTCGTAAAACAAGCTCATGTTCAAAATGAATTTATAGAAGAACTTGATCTTTATAACTTGAAACCAGGAATGTATTTTATAAAAATTACTACAAAGGATTATGTGAAAAATCTTAAACTAATTAAAAAGTAATAAAATAAAAAGAGCCTAACAATATTCCTGTAATATTTGTAGGAATATTATAATAGAAAAACACAAACCCAAAATTTGTTTTAATCGCTACTAAACAAATCTTGAGTTTGTGTTTTTATTATGCCTAAAAATCAATAATAAAAGGCAATATTTTATCAATTATTTTATTTTTCCTTAATCAAATAAATATAAGTCGGAAAATGGTCACTATATCCACCAACATAAGTATCTCCAACATAAGTACGTAAAGGATAGCCTTTAAATCTACCTTCTTTTTGCATTAAAAAAGACTTATTAAAAACATGCGCTTGATAAAACCTATAGCTTGATTTATCTTTTTCTAAAAACTCAGGCGTAATAATTATTTGGTCAAAAAGATTCCACTTATCTCTATATGCCAATGAGCCAATGCCATTACGATAAAGAGATTCCATAGTATTATATAAATATGGAAGCTTGGTTTTTTCTTTTTTATACTGAGTTTTTAAATGATTTTTTACACTTTTGCTATCTGGATCGTCGTTGAGATCGCCCATAATAACAATTTTAGCTTTTGAATTAATTTCTAAAATAGAATCTACAATACTACGCGTAACATCCGCTGCTGCAAATCTTTTTGGAGCACTTCTTTTCTCGCCACCATATCGTGAAGGCCAATGCAAAACAATAAAATGCATTTCTTCGCCATCAAAAACACCACTTACTAACAATTGGTCTCTTGTTCTAAAACCTGGATCATCTGGGGTATAGACTGAATGCATAGCTACATTTGTAAGGGTAAAATATTCTGGTCTATATAAAAATGCACAATCCACACCGCGATAATCAGGTCCGTCAAAATGAACTATTTGATAATTATATTTTTTAATATCTTTAGCTTCAACCAAATCTTCTAAAACAATAAGGTTTTCAATTTCGCTAAGTCCAACAACTGCCGGTGCTGTATTAGTTAATTCCCTACCAATTTTTGAAATTACAGAAGCTAAAGTATCAAGTTTAGCATAATATTTTGGCGTATCCCATTTTTTATTTCCTACAGGTGTAAATTCTCTATCGTTTTTACCGGGAATTGTGTCAAAAAGATTTTCAACATTATAAAAAGCAAGACTAACAACTTTATATTCTTTTGCCTCCTGAGAAAATAAATTGCTGAAAATTAAAATTAAAAAAACACTTAATAAAACTAACTTCTTCATAAAACAAATTTATTATTTCTGCTCAAAGATAATGTTTTTTTAATTTGAATTTTAAATATGCTTAATTTAAAAATATTTTTTAACTTTACACTCAAATAATATTGCTTATAAAATGCTTGTAAAATCTTTTGGTTCGGCTGTTGACGGAATAAATGCCAAAACAATTACTATTGAAGTTAATATTTCCAGAGGAATTAATTTTTATTTAGTTGGTTTAGCTGATTCTGCCGTAAAGGAAAGTCAACAAAGAATTATTTCTGCTTTAACTACCAACGATTTTAAATGGCCAGGAAAAAAAATAGTTATAAATATGGCTCCGGCAGATATACGTAAAGAAGGCTCTGCATACGATTTGCCAATTGCAATGGGAATTCTTGCTGCTTCCGAACAAATAAGCTTTTCTAAATTAGAAGAATATATAATTATGGGCGAATTATCTTTGGATGGAAATGTAAATCCAATCAAAGGAGCCTTACCTATTGCTATAAATGCACGCGAAAATGGGTTTAAAGGCTTAATCTTGCCTATAGAAAACACTCGCGAAGCTGCTGTTGTTGAAGGAATTGATGTATATGGTGTGAAAAACATTAAAGAATTAGTTGGTTTTCTTAATGATAGCAAAGATTTACAGCCAGTAAAAATTGATATTGAAGCAGAATTTCAAAAAAGTATTCAAGACTTAGAAATTGATTTTTCTGACGTAAAAGGACAAGAAAATGTGAAAAGAGCTTTAGAAATTTCTGCTGCAGGTGGACATAATATTATTCTTATAGGACCACCAGGTTCTGGCAAAACCATGCTTGCCAAACGTATGCCAGGAATTTTACCCCCTTTAAGTTTGGACGAAGCAATAGAAACTACAAAAATTCATTCTGTTGCCGGAAAAACAGAAGCTAATAAATCACTTCTTTTACAAAGACCTTTTCGCTCGCCTCATCACACAATCTCCGATGTCGCCTTAGTGGGAGGAGGAACTTATCCTCAACCTGGAGAAATTTCTTTAGCTCATAATGGAGTGTTGTTTTTAGACGAACTTCCAGAATTTAAACGCACTGTTCTTGAAGTAATGCGACAACCCCTAGAAGACAGAGTGGTAACAATTTCAAGAGCAAAATTTACTGTAGAATACCCAGCAAGCTTAATGTTAATTGCAGCAATGAACCCCTGCCCCTGCGGATATTATAACCACCCCGAAAAAGATTGTCTTTGCACTCAAAATGCTATTCAAAAATATTTAAATAAAATTTCAGGACCATTATTAGACAGAATAGATATTCACCTTGAAGTTACACCGGTGAATTTTGAAAATCTAGCACAAAAAAAAACATCCGAAAAGTCTAAAGAAATTCAAAAAAGAGTTATTCAAGCCAGAAAAATACAGACCGAAAGATTTAAAAACAAAAAAAATACCTATTCTAACTCACAAATGACATCCAAAATGATAAAAGAATTTTGCCCGCTTGATGATGCATCAATGTCTTTGTTGAAAAATGCAATGGAAAAATTAGACTTGTCGGCAAGGGCTTATGATAGAATTATAAAACTGTCACGAACAATTGCAGATTTAGAAAATTCTGAAAATATTATGCCTGCACATATTGCAGAAGCTATTCATTATAGAAGTTTAGACAGAGATTCTTGGGGAAGATAATTGTGAAAAATACAAAAAAATATATAGTAATTAGTCTGAGTATTTTATTATTTGCTTTAAATGCCAGCATATATAAATACCAAAGCATTGAGTTAGCAATTAATAAAGACTGCAACAGCCATGATTTATTCTTTTCTAATTTTGAATATATTAATTTTTATTTACAAGAACAAAATTTTAAACTTGATAATTTATTAAACCAAAAACAAGTAAACATCTTATTTTCCAATAAAATTACAAAACTTTGTTTACAAATAAAATCACAAATAATTCCGGAAAGTTACCTTAACTTATATAAAATTTTAATTTTTAATAAAGATATTTTTAAAGATTATCACCAAGTTTTTCCATTTCATTATTTCTATTAATTAAATTAAGAATATATTTTTTAGTGATTTTAATAGTTTTAATAATTTTTGACTTACAAAATACTGTTTGTCAAATAAAAATATAGATATTATGGAAACATCAAGTTTAATAATGGGATTAGTATTTTTAGCAATAATTTTAGTTCCAATAATTTTATTAGCTAGAGCCGGTAAAAAGAAAAAAGATGAAAATCAAGATAATTAATATTTTTTAATTATTAATATAACACCTCTTAAGCTTTTGCCTAAGAGGTGTTTCTTTATTTTTACACTTTTGAGTTTTAGGAGTAAACTCTTCCTAAACTTTTAATTTACTATTACCATTTCTTCAATAAGGTTTTTTGCACCAGCGTATTTGTCAATAATAAACAAAGCATATCTAACGTCAAGATTTATACATCTTTGCAAGTTTTTCTCAAAATCAATATCACCCGACATCGCTTCGCTATTTCCATCAAAAGCCAAACCTATTAAATGTCCGTCTCCATTAATTACTGGAGAACCTGAATTACCTCCTGTAATATCATTATTGCTAATAAAACAAACCGAAAGTTCAGATTTTTCGTTTACGTAAGGGCCAAAATCTTTTGTTGCGTACAATTCTTTAAGTTTTACAGGAACTTCAAATTCTGTGCTTTCTGGATCTTCTTTTTGCATAACGCCCTCAATACTTGTATAATAATCATAAGTAACGCCATCGCGTGGTTCGTATTTTTTTACTTGTCCGTAAGTTATACGAATACTTGAATTAGCATCAGGAGCCATAAGTTTTCCTTTATTCATATTTAAAATTCCTTCGGTAAAAATTCTTTCTCCTCTTTCTAAACCTTCAGAATTATCCCAATATTTAGAATTTACTTCTCTATATTTATTTAAAATACTTGTACCTGTAATTAAAACTAAATCTTTTTGTAAAGTTTTTAAATTTGGTTTTTCTAAAAACGCAAATAACTTTTCTTTAGTTGCAAAAACAGACTTTGAAAACATATCATTTACATATTTCTCAAAATTAAGCTTATATTTTTTCTCTATAGTATTAAAAAATTCTGGGTGAAATTCTTTAGCTAAATTATTATAAACATAATTAAACAAAGCAATTTCTACTTTCTTTTCTGTATCTGGATTATAATCTTTATAAAAACTTTCAGCTTCTTTTTTAATAAATTCAACTGCTTTATCAATATTTTCTTGATTTTTAGATTCCAAAGCAGTAACTAAGCTTGAACATTTATATGCAAAATATGGAAGTTCTGGTCCAGAAATTAATCCTTCAATTAAATACATTCTTGCCACTGCATAATCATATCTGTTTTTATAAACTTTATCAAGCAAATCCAAAGCTTCTTTATATTTAGAATCTGTATTTACTTTTAAATAATTTGCTTCTATTTCTTTTTTAATTTGCATTGTATTTAACTTTTTCAAAGCTTTGTTTTGTTGCTCACTATATTTCCAATAATTTGAAGTAGAAGCATATTTTGAAGCGTATTGTATTTTAGTTTTTTGGTTGGCTCTCATTTCTTCCCTTAAAACTTTAACTTTCACATCTCTAATTTCAAATCTTAGTTTATTTGTAACATTCATAGTTTCTTCCAAGCCAAAAGAAGTAATATATCTATTTGTTGTTCCAGGAAAACCTATAATCATAGCAAAATCACCGTCTTTTACTCCTTTGTTGCTTACAGGTAAAAAATGTTTTGGTTTAAGCGGAATATTTTCTTCTGAATAATGAGCAGGTGTGCCGTCTGGAGCTGTATAAATTCTAAACATAGAAAAATCACCTGTATGACGTGGCCACATCCAATTGTCTGTATCGCCACCAAACTTACCAATTGAGGATGGAGGTGCACCTACTAAACGCACGTCTTGGTAAATTACATAAACAAATAGAAAATATTGATTATTACTAAACATATCAGTAACATAAGCTTTGTATGGACTGCCTTCTACTGCTTTGTCAGAAAGGATTTTTCCTTCTTTTTTCACAATTTCTTGTCTTTCTTTCTCGCTCATATTATCATTAAGTTTTGATAAAATTTGCTCACTTACATCTTCCATGCGAACCAAAATTGATGCAGTAATGCCAGGATTTGCCAACTCTTGATCTTTTGAGTAAGCCCAAAATCCGTCTTTCAAATAATCGTGCTCTACTGTTGAATGTGATTGAATCATTCCAAAACCACAGTGGTGATTTGTAAAAAACAAAGCTTGATCGGATACAATCTCGCCAGTACAAAAATGCCAAAATGGACTGCCGTCTCTTCCTAAGCCAATAATAGCATCTTTTATGCTAGAATTATTAACACTATAAATGTCTTCAGGACTTAATCTGAAACCTTGTTTTTTCATGTCATCGTAGTTCTTACCAATTAATGATAATAACCACATTCCCTCGTCTGCACGTAAATTTAGGTTGAAAATAAAAGTTAAACCTAATAAAATTGTTAAAATTCTTTTCATTGTTATAAGTATTTATGATATTTGTGAACAAAAATAATTCAAGTTTTCTATTTGACAAGTTTTTTATGTTAATAAGTATTTAATTTTAATGTTTATGAAATATTTTATAAAATTAACTTTTAGTTTTTGCACATTTATTATCATTAGTAATTTATTGTTTTCACAAATTACTGTACCAATTAACAAAAAAGAAATGGAACAGTATAATCGTGAACGTCAGGCAATTACAACAATGAATATAGATTTATCCCAAACTTGGCTATATATGGTTAAGGATAATATTATTTCAACAAATAAAGTTTTACTTTCTGAAGTATTCTATTCAAAACAAGGTTTGCCAGAATTAGTAGTGCAATACAATGAAAATCAGAACATTGTATCTAATACAAAAATAAGATATAATTCAAGGCACTTGCCTTTTGAGGAAATAAAATTTTCAGAAGATTCTAGTTTAATAAGTGGAATTATGTATGAATACGATGAAAATGGCTTTTTAAAAAAACAAATTAATTATAACGAAAATGCAATTATAACATCTGTTCAAGAATATATTAGAAAACAAGACAGTATAATTATTTCCGTTTTTGACAATCAGGCAAAGTTTGCTTATGGAAATATTTTAATTTTTGAAAATCACAATGGAGAATCCTTTTTAAAATCTATGTATAAAGTGGATTCAAATCAAAATATTATTGAAAAAAACTTATTTGATTATAATGAAATATATGCTTTAAGGCGTAAAACAGTTTATGATGAAAATAACATGGGAAATCAAAAAGATTTTATCTACAACGAAGACGGGGCTTTGGTTAGAACTATAGTTAGCAGTTCAGAAGGCTCAAAAATTAGCGATACTTCTTTTGAATATGATGATTTTGGTAATTTAATTAGAATTATTGAATACGAAGAAGACTCTAATACTTCAAAATTGTTTTTTATAAATTATTTAAGTTTGGTAAAAGAAGATGGAGAAAAATAAAATTTTCAGAAGAACACAACAAGTTAGATCTTACGATGTTGATCAAAATCTTGAATTAAAATTAAACGTAATTTTTCAATGGTTTAGTGAAATTGCTTGGGAACACGCAAAAATTTTAGGACTAGGTTTCGAGGAATTAAACGATATTGATAAATTTTGGGTTTTAAATTCTGTTAATATTGAAATTAACAAGTTAGCCAAATGGCAAGATGAAATTATTTTAGAAACTTGGCCTAGCGGAATTAGCGGATTGCAATTTACCCGTGAATTTAAAATTTATGATAAAAATGAAAAATTATTACTTGCAGCCTCTTCTTCTTGGGTAATAATTGATAAAAACAGTTTGGCACCAATACTACCAGAGGAATTTTCTTTCCTTAATGAAATTTCAAAAGAAAAAGCCACAGAAAACTTATTGAAAAAAATCCCAAGACATAAAAACTTGAATTTTGTGAAAACTAAAACAGCCCAACACACAGATATTGATATGCACAAGCATGTAAATAACGCTGTTTATGTAAAATGGATAGAAAATATTATTGGAAATATTTCTCCAAATAAAATCAAGCGTTTTAAAATTCACTTTTCTGGCGGACTAAATTTAGATGAAAAAATTTCTATTTTTACTAAAATAGAGAAAGATTATATTTATTGGGAAAGCTTAAAATCTGATGATAAAATTTGTTTTAGGGCAGAAGCAGAATTTGTAAACAACTTAGAAATCACTTAAAAACTTATAATATGGAATTTAATACAATAGAAATTTTTGGATACCTTGCCTCAGCTCTTATAGCTTTGTCTATGGCAGTTAGCTCTATCATTAAATTTAGATGGATAAATTTAATTGGAGCTCTTGGTTTAACAATTTATGCAATAATAATTTCAGCAATTCCTGTTGCAATTGTTAATGCTTTAATTGTGGTTTTAGATATTTATTATTTATATAAAGCTTATACAAAAAATGAGATTTTTCAAACCATAGAAATTGGAGAAAACGATAATTATTTAAAACAATTTATTGAATTTTACAAAAATGATATTAAGGAGTTTTTTCCAAATTTTGAATATAAACCCGAAAATAAAACATTAGGGTTTTTAATTTTACGAAATATGAATGTTACAGGAGTTTTTATTGCCAAAAAGCTTGACGACAAAACCTATAACATTGATTTAGACTATGTTAGTCCGGAATATCGCGATTTTAAAAATGGGAAATATATTTATTCGCAAATTAGGGAAAAGTTTCTGATACAATCTTGCACTAAAGTAAAAACTCAATCCACAAATAAAACACATATAAAATATTTAAAAAAAATAGGTTTTAAAAATATGGCTGAGGGTGAATTTGAGATGGATTTGTAGTATAAGTTTTTAATTTTTTGGAAATTTAAAAAATTAAAAGTCATTTTTTTTAAATAAAAAACAAAGCAACCCCAATAACTGCAATAAATGCCCCTAAAATTTCAAGAAAAGAAACTTTTTCTTTATTAATAAATATTGCAGGGATAATAATTATTACAGGAGCTAAAGATGTTAATGTAGCTGCAATTCCGGTACTTGTATTTTTTACAGCAATTAAAGAAAATGACATTCCTAAAAAAGGACCTAAAAAAGAACCAAAACTCACAGTTTTTAAGGCAGAGGTATTTTTTAGACCAGCAAAAACTTTTTTCCATAATCTTGTAAAACTAATTATTAATATATAACCCAAAAAACCTGTAATAATTCTAATATGACTTGCTGAAAAAGCATCATAATTCAAAACTCCTTTTTTACTTAAAACTAGCCCACCAGCTTGCCCTATAGCTCCGCCAAAAGCAAGCAAAAAACCTAAAAATAAAATTGAAGCTTTTTTAGTTTTAGCTTCGATTTTTTTATGATTTTTATTTCTTGAATAAATCACAATAAAAATTCCAGCAATTGTAACCAACATTGCAAAAATCTGCCATAAACTCATTTTTTCTTTTAATGCAAACCAGCTAATTATTGCACTTATTGGAGCAACCATCGTCATCATAAGTGTTCCTAATCGTGCACCAATCAAAACAATAGAATGAAATAAAAGCATACCGCCAATAAC
>Ga0172382_10011914_pt1 | contig 11426 bp, 12 predicted proteins | sample Leawel138RmetaG_FD_122245 | JGI IMG/M metagenome (GOLD analysis project Ga0172382, IMG submission 122245) | Leachate microbial communities from a municipal landfill in Southern Ontario, Canada - Leachate well 138R metaG | ecosystem: Engineered > Solid waste > Landfill > Unclassified | place...
CCGCGTCGCGCACCAGCACTGCGGCGGTTATCGGCAGCCGGATCGGCACGGGTGCGCCGGCCACAGCCGGAGCGTCGAAGGACAGCCGCAGCCGCGCCACTTCACCCGTTCCTTTTGCGTCGAGCAAGGCCGCGATATCCGGCGCCCCGCTGGCATCCAGAATGGAATCGAGCACATGATCGTCGATCAGGTTCGGCTGGGCGGCATCGGTCCTGAGCCGTTCAAGCAGGCGCTGGCGGCGCTCGTTCTCAAGGGCTGCGCCAGCGGGCAGGCTGCCGAGGTCGGAGATGATCTCGCGGTCGAGATCGAGCAGGGTGAAGCCACCTGCCACCGCGACGATGCGATCGTCCTGCGGCCGATGGCGGGCAATCAGATGTCCGCGCCACAAGGTATCGATCCGAAGCGGTTCGCCAAGTTGCAGGTTGGCGATGCGCAGCCGGATATCGCCCGGCAAGGCGCCCGGGGTCGCCGTGTAACTTCCATCGATGTGAGCGGTACGTGCGATCTCGATGCCTATATCAAGGCGATCCACGCTCAGTCCGTATGCACCCTGCAATCCCGCATTTGGGGCATCGAAAGCCGTGCCCACCATGTCCGCCAGCTCGTCCTGGCCAAGCAGCGCATTGCGGCCCGGTTCGCTGGAAAGGCGCAGCAGTGTACTATCGGCAAAGTTCATCGGTCGCACATCCCGTCCCAGCGGCCCGTGCCGCGCGACTATCCCGTCATGCGCGACTGGCCGTGACTTGCGTAATGCGTTCGTGGACATGGCGAGCCGTGCGCTCACCACCCCAGGAAATCATGCGTCCCGATTTGAATTGTTATCACGCACCTGCACTGGCAGATGCGCAACTATGGAAAATACTATAACTTTTCCTAGTACTTAACGATAGGAAAATATTCTCGCACAGTAATTCTTTTTAACTTTCGTAATTTCAAGATTTAACCACAATGCCCAATTTAACAATATGAGCGCGGTTCATCAATACCAGCTCATCCCGAATCCTGCGCAATTGATCTCAGAGACAAGAGTTCGCGGTGAAATGCAAATTAACGAATGCAATGATTTGCTTTGCCGCTCGGCCGTGTCAGGCCGAAAGGGCGCTGACCGGCACATGCATGAGGCTTTCCCCGTCGGCGCTGGCTGCGGCGCGAAGGCCCATTGCTTCGGGAACCACCTGCTCCAGAAAGATGCGCGCAGCCGTGCGTTTGCCGATCACAAAATCACTGTCGTACAGATCGGCCGCCCCTAAATCACCCATGACCCGTTCCTGCACCAACAGCAACCAGCCTGCGACAGCGACCGAAAGCATCGTCAGAAAGGGATAGCTGCCTGCCAACCTGTCGTTGCGCGATCCGGCGCGCATCGTTTGCGCGATGGCAGCAATATGCTCGATCAGGTCGGCAAGGGCAGGCTCCCCGACGCTCGCCTCCCGCATTTCGGCCAGCAAGGCCCGCAGCGTTTCGCCGCCGTTCAGGTCAAGCTTGCGATTGACAAGGTCGGCCGCCTGAATGCCGTTGGTGCCTTCGTAGATCGGTGCGATGCGAATATCACGATAATGCTGCGCAGCGCCGGTTTCCTCGATAAAACCCATGCCGCCATGGACTTGCACGCCAAGGCTGGCGACTTCGCAACCCACGTCCGTCGCCCATGCCTTTGCCAGTGGCGTCAGCAGTTCCAGCCGCGCCGCTGCATCGGCATCGCCGCGCGTTGCCCGGTCTGCCTGCGCGGCCGCGTAATAGACCAGCGCCCGCGCGCCTTGCGTCAGGCTGCGCATGCGCACCAGCATCCGCCGCACGTCGGGCGTTTCGATGATCGGCTTGCCGAACTGCACGCGCTCATTGGCATAAGCAACCGCGCGCTGGCTCGCTGCCTCGGCCACTTGCACCCCTTGCAGCCCGACGTTGAGCCGCGCGTTGTTCATCATCGTGAACATGCAGCGCATGCCTTCATTTTCGGCGCCGATCAGCCAGCCGTGGCAATCGTCGGCATCACCAAAGCTGAGGCTGCACGTGGGCGATGCATGGATGCCCAACTTGTGCTCGATCCCGGTGCAACGCACATCGTTGAACGCGCCCGGTTTGCCATCGGCATCAAGCCGGAACTTCGGCACCAGAAACAGCGATATGCCCTTTGGCCCCGGCGGCGCATCGGGCGTGCGGGCAAGGACGAGGTGGACGATGTTGTCAGTCAGGTCATGCTCGCCAAACGTGATGAAGATCTTCGCGCCCTTGATCCGCCAGTTGCCATCGCCCGCAGGAACGGCAGTCGTGCGCAGCGCGCCGACATCGGACCCTGCCTGAGGCTCCGTCAGGCACATCGTCCCGTTCCATTCGCCGGTGACGAGCCGGGGCAGGTAAAGCGCCTGCAATTCGCTCGATCCATGCGAAATCAGCGCTTCTATCGCGCCGGGGGTCAGCATGTTGATCAGCGAGAAACCCATGTTGGCAGAGCCGAGATCTTCCATCAGCACCGTTGCCAGCACATAGGGCAATCCCTGTCCGCCGTACTGTTCGGGCACCGCGATGCCGCCCCAGCCGCCTTCGACGAACGTAGCGTAAGCCTCCCGAAACCCGGCCGGCATGGTCACTGCGCCGTCCTGCCAGCGCGCGCCGACCGTATCACCGATCCGGTTCAAGGGCGCATAGCAACCAGCGGCAAATGCACCTGCGCCTTCAACCACTGCGTCAACGATGTCCGTATCGTCGACCAGGTCCGCGATGCGCACGACATGGTCGAGAACGAAGCGTTGTTCGGCAGTGGGAGGCGTATAAGTCACGGTATCGCGTTTTCCAGAAAATCGGCGAGAAGCCGGGCAAAGGGACGGCGGTGCTCGATCTGGGTCCAGTGTCCGCAACGCCCGAATACGTGGAGCTGGCTGTTGTCGATAAACCGATTGAGAGCCAGCGAAGTCTCCAGCGGAATGACCCGATCATCGCGGCCATGGACGATCAGGGTGGGCTGGCGAATGGCGCGCAAGTCCGCTTCGTCATGCGTCAGCGCGTCGACCCAGCGCTGGCGCGGCGCGGGAAACATCGCGGCATAGCTTTCCTGCACGCCGGGCTGGATGCTTGCCTCATACCGCAGGCGCACCAGATCCTCGCCCAGCAAGGAGCGATCATGGGCAAAGTAATCCATGATGGCGCTCATGCTGTCGATGCCGGGGGTATAGCCCCACACTGCATCAAGGCCGGGGGTAATGGCAAACGGCACGCCGACGCTACCCATCAGGACTAGCCTGCCCACGCGGTCCGGCGCGGCAATGGCCAAGGCCAGCGCCAGAGCGCCGCCAAAGCTGTTGCCGACAACATCGACCTTATCCAGATTGAGCGCATCGAGAAAGGCAAGCAACTGCCCGCGCCATGCCTCCAGCCCGAACGCGAAATCATCGCCAACCCGCGTCTGGCCAAAGCCTGCCATATCAGGCGCGATGCAGCGGAACCGCGGCGAAAGATCGGCAATGGTGAAGCGCCAGTTGGCCCAGGCGCTCACCCCCGGCCCCGAACCGTGGATCAGCAACAGCGGCGCGCCAGTGCCGCTGTCGTGGTAATGCGTCCGCACCGCCCCTGCGTCGATGAAGCTGCCAGTTTCCGCTGTTACAGCCATGTCAGACGTCGGCAGCGATCAGGCCGCGCTGCTTGGCCATCGTCAGCGCCGTGTCCTCGATCATGTCTTCCTGCCCGCCGATCATCTTCAACCGGCCCAGTTCCACCAGCAGATCGCGCGCGGGAAGCCCGTATTTCGCTTCGGCTTCCTTGGCGGCATAGAGGAACGTCGAATAGACGCCCGCATAGCCCAGCGTCAGGGAATCCCGGTCTGCGCGCGGAGGCTTTGCCATCATCGGCAAGACGCTGTCTTCGGCAACATCCATCAACGCGAACGTATCGACGCCCGTGATGATGCCCATGCGTTCGCAAACGGCGGCGAACACTTCCAGCGGAGTATTGCCCGCGCCAGCGCCGAACCCTGCGGCAGAGCCATCGATCCGATCTGCCCCGGCACCAATCGCAGCGATGGAATTGGCAACGCCCATCGCCAGGTTATGGTGCCCGTGAAAGCCGATTTCGGTTTCGGCTTGCAACACATCGCGCAAGGCAGAAATGCGAGCGGTGACATCGGCGGGCAGCATATAGCCTGCGCTGTCGACGCAATAGACGGTCGTTGCGCCATATCCTTCCATCAACAGCGCTTGGGCGACCAGCGTTTCCACGTCAGTCATATGCGCCATCATCAGAAAGCCGACGGTGTCCATGCCCAGCTTGCGACCAAGGCCGATGTGCTGTTCGGTCACGTCCGCTTCGGTACAGTGCGAGGCAACGTGGACGCAGCCTGCGCCGCAATCCGCCGCCATGCGCAGTTCATCCAGCGTGCCGATCCCCGGCACGTGCAGCACCGAAACCACAGCGTTCTTCATGCGCGAGGCAACGGCAGTGATATACTCCTTGTCGGTGTGCAAACCCCGGCCATAGTTGAGCGACGATCCACCCAGCCCGTCGCCGTGAGTCACCTGGATCAACGGCACCCCGGCAGCATCCAGCCCGGTCGAAACCGCGATCATCTGATCCAGCGTGATCTGGTGGCGCATCGAATGCATGCCATCGCGCAGGCACATGTCATGCAGCTTGACCTTGCGGCCACGGACCTTGTCTTCAAGCGTCATCATGCATTCTCCGCCTTTGTCAGGGTGTCCGGCGTGGTCAGGGCAAACGTCCCGTCGAGCATCTTGTGCGCGAACATTTCCGCGGTTCTGGCGCCTGCTGCCGTCATGATGTCGAGATTGCCGGCATATGTCGGCAGGAAATCGCCCAGACCTTCCACTTCCAGAAACATCGAAACCTTGCGGCCTTCGAACGTCGGACCGTTTTTCAGGCGATAGCCGGGAACGTACTTCTGCACTTCGGCGATCATCGCCCGCACCGATGCGGTGATCGCTTCGCGGTCGGGTTCATCCACCGTTTCGCAATAGACTGTGTCGCGCATCATCAGTGGTGGTTCGGCCGGGTTGATGACGACGATGGCCTTGCCGGTCTGCGCGCCGCCGACGCTTTCGACCGCAGCAGAGGTCGTGCGGGTGAACTCGTCGATGTTCTTGCGCGTGCCCGGCCCGATCGATTTCGACGACACCGTAGCGATGATTTCGGCATATTCGACAGGCTGGACCGAGCTGACCGCGTTGACCATCGGGATCGTCGCCTGCCCGGCGCACGTCACCATGTTGACGTTGCCGACAGACCCTTGCGCAAGCGTGCCCAGGTTGACCGGCGGCACGCACAGCGGCCCGATGGCAGCCGGGGTCAGGTCGATCATCAGCACACCCACTTCGTTGAGCTTGCGGGTGTTTTCGGGATGGACATAAGCCGATGTCGCATCAAAGGCGATCTTGACGCCGTCCGCCAGAACGTGCGGGACCAGCCCGTCGACGCCATCGGTGGTGGTCTTCAGCCCCAGTTCGCGCGCCCGGGCAAGGCCGGCCGAGGCCGGATCGACGCCAACCATCCACACCGGCTCCAGCACGTCGGAACGCAGCAATTTGTACAGCAGGTCCGTGCCAATATTGCCCGGGCCGATGATGGCGCACCTGATCTTGGTCATTTGGCAGCTTCCTTTTCGGCAAAGGTGACGCCGGCAATGGCGTAGTGTTCGAGCTTGGTTTCCTGAAGGATCACGCGCACCTGTTCCGGCCGCACGTCCATCACCTCGACGGTCGCCTGGGTCAGTGCCCGGATGAACGCGCGTTTACGCTCGGTCGAGCGTCCCTCGGCGATAACAACGGAGATGATCGGCATCAGCTTACCTTCACGTTGATGGAGCCCATGTCCTGGAACCGGGCGCAGATGGCATCGCCCGGCTTGATCGCGTGCGCCGCCGTCATCGCGCCCGCCAGAACCACGGTTCCGGCTTTCAGCACTTGCCCGCGTCCGTGCAGCCACGAAACGAGCAACTGGATCACATGCGCCGGATGGCCAAGGATCGCACCCGATGCCGCGAAATCGACAGGATCGCCGTTGATTTCCAGCACGCAGCCAAGCGTGGCAAGATCAACCTCACGCGGGCGGCGCGGACGTCCGCCCATCACCAGCCGTGCCGAAGAACAATTGTCGGCAACCACGCTGGGCAAATCAAAGCGGAAGTTTTCAAAGCGGCTGTCGATGATCTCGATCGCCGGCTGGACATAGTCGGTCGCGTCGTAGATTTCCTCGATCGACACCTCCGGCCCGGCCAGATCGCGGCTCATCACGAAAGCGATTTCCGCTTCGACCCGGGGATGGATCAGCCCGGCGGTCGGGATAGTGCCGCCATCGGGATCGCACGTATCGCGCATCATCAGGCCAAAGGCCGGCACATCGACACCCATCTGCACCATCTTGGCGCGAGAGGTGAGGCCAGCCTTGTAGCCATAGAACTCGCGCCCGCGCTCCAGCCAGCGACGCAGCAACACATCCTGCACGCCATAGCCATCGTCGACGGTCATCGTCGGGTAGGCATCGGTAATCTTGGCAATCGCACGCGCCGAAGACTGGGCTTCGTCGACAATATCAGCGATCTTTTCGATGACGTTCCGGTCAAGCATCAGCCGTCTCCTTCGCAAAGGAAACCGAGCAGCCGCCGATGCCGCCCACGCGCATGGTGAGCGTGTCGCCCGGTTCGAACAGGTACATCGGGGCCAGCGCGCCCGAAAGGATGGTTTCGCCCGCCAGCAAGGGCGTGCCGAGGCGGCCCAGCGTATTTGCCAGCCATGCCACCGCATTGGCCGGAGAGCCCTGCACCGCGGCCCCTGCCCCGGCAACGACGATCTCGCCATTGCGTTCGGCGACCATGCCGGCCAGCGTCAGGTCAACGTCGCGCGGATCCACCTTGTCCTCGCCCAGAACGTAAACGCCGCAAGACGCATTGTCGGCAACCGTATCCTGAATGCGGATGTCCCAGTTGTTGATCCGGCTGTCGACGATTTCAAAGCAGGCGCGAACGTGGTCGGTTGCCGAAAGCACGTCTGCAGCCGTGATGCCCGGCCCGATCAGATCGCGCTTGAGCACGAAGGCGATCTCGCCTTCTGCCTTGGGCTGGATCAGCGTGCCGAAGGGAATCTCGGCACCGTCCTTGTATTCCATGGCGGACGTCAGGATGCCGAAATCGGGTTCGAACACGCCGATAGCCTGCTGCACCGAGCGCGACGTCACGCCGATCTTCTTGCCGACAACGGTTTCGCCCGCGGCCAGCCTGCGTTCGATCATGCGCGCCTGGATGCGATAGGCATCGACGATTGTCATGCCTTCCACCCGATCCCGCAAGATGGGGATGGTAGTGCCGCTGACGAGAGCCTCGTAAAGTTCATCACCAAGGCGTTCTATAAGCTTCTGATCCATGGTCATTTTGTTACAACTTGATGCAGATGTTGCGCATTTCGGTGTAGAATTCGAGGCTGTGGACCCCGCCTTCACGGCCGATGCCGGATTGCTTGCTGCCGCCAAACGGGGTGCGCAGATCGCGCAGGAACCAGCTGTTCACCCAGGTGATGCCAACGTCGACGCTGGCAGCCACGCGATGCGCGCGCGACAGGTTGGTGGTGAAGATCGAGGTGGACAGGCCATATTCGGTCCGATTGGCAAGCGCGATGGCTTCTTCCTCGGTGTCGAACGGGCGGACATGGCAGCAGGGGCCGAAGATCTCTTCGTTGACCACGGCACTATCGTCGGAAAGCCCGGTCCAGATCGTGGGCTGGACCCAGCTTCCGCCGGCAAGCCCTGCGGGCATGTCGGGCACGCCACCGCCGGTTACCACCGTCGCGCCATCGGCCACCGCCTTTGCATAATAGGACAGCACCTTCTTGCGGTGCTCGAGCGAACTGAGCGGACCAAGGCTGGTGGTCTTGTCGTTGGGAGAACCTGGGCGCAGGCTTTCGGCCTTGTCCTTCAGGGCCGCGACAAAACGTTCGAACAGCGGGCGTTCGACCAGCACGCGTTCGGTGCCAAGGCATACCTGACCGCAGTTCATGAAAGCGGAACGACCGATGGCTTCGATCGTCACATCCATATCGGCGTCGGCAAAGACAATCGCGCTGTTCTTGCCGCCCAGTTCGAACGAGACATCGCGCAAGCCCCGCGCCGCCGCCTGCATGATCGCGGTCCCGGTCCGCGTTTCGCCGGTGAACGTGATTGCATCGACACCGGGATGCTCGGTCAGGGCAGCCCCTGCCGAATTGGGCCCAAAGCCGTGGACGACGTTGTAGACGCCCTTGGGCACGCCAACTTCGTTCATCACTTCGCCCAGCAAGGTGGCGGTGCCCGGCGTTTCTTCCGAAGGCTTGACGATCACTGCGTTGCCGCACGCGAGCGCCGGAGCGACTTTCCAGGTCATCAGCAGCAGCGGCGCGTTCCACGGGCAGATCACCCCGATCACGCCCTTGGGCCGGCGGATCGCATAATTGAGCGCGCCCTTGCCGTCGGGCGTCTGCATTTCAAAGCTTTCTGCTGAAACGCTTTTCACGACATCGGCAAAAGCCTTGAAGTTCGCCGCGCCGCGCGGGATGAAGGCATGTTCCATGGTCGAACGCGGCTGGCCGGTATCGGCCATTTCCGCTTCGACGAAATCGTCAAACCGGCGAGCGATGCCATCGGCAATGGCGCGCATCAGATCGGCGCGTGCCTCTACGCTCATCTTGCCCCAGGGGCCTGCCATCGCCGCTTTTGCCGCTTTGACCGCAGCCTCGATCTCGGCAGCGCCGCCTTCGGCGACATGGCCGATCAGCGAACCATCATGCGGCCGGCGGTTTTCAAAGGTCCGGCCGGTCGTGCCCGCCGTGAAGGCGCCATCGATAAAATGCAGAAATTCCGTCACGTCACTTCTCCGTCAGGGCCATGAGCCCGGCCAATGCGATTTCGTCATCCTGCCCGGCACTTGCGCCAGACACCCCAATGGCGCCCAGCATTGCGTCGTCCCGCCGCAGCGGATGACCTCCGGGGAAAGCCGCGACGCGGTGGCGGCTCATCAGACCGTCGCGCACCATCGCGCTTTCACCCTCCAGCATTGCCGCGAAATCGGTGGTGGACATGCCAAAGCTGTTGGCCGTCCACGCCTTGTCGATGGCAATATCGATCGAGGCCAGAAACGCGCCCGGCATCCGCAGAAACGCGGCGAGGTTGCCGCCCGCATCGACGAGTGCGATATTCACTGCCACGCCCATCGCTTCCGCCTTTCGGGCAGCGGCAGACAAGGCGGATTGAAGCGCATCTGCGGACAGGTTCATGCCGCGCTCCTTCCAGCAGTCAGCGCCAGCGGAATGACCGTCAGGTCACTCTGCGGCAGGATGCGGCAGGCCAGAACGATGCCGGCAGCCTCGTCTTCCGCCGATATGCGCGACCGCGTCATCTTCTGGCTCTCGTAAGTTCCTTGCACGACCTTGATCCGGCAAACCCCGCATCCACCGCCCCGGCAACCTACTTTCACCGCAGTCCGCCGGGCCGCGATCAGGGCCTGAAGCAGGTTCTCGTCCGACCGGCAGGCAACGGCCTGTTCCTCACCATCCAGCCGAGCCGACCAGACTTTGACCGCACTGCCTGGAAAGCTTTTCGCGCCCATCTGATCCTCCGTCCCTCTCGTTTCGAAGGGCTGCAAGACATCTTCTAGTGGTCGGACGAATTACCCGCCAATACCATCTTTAGCCCTCCGTGATACCGATCGCGTAATTCAAAGCCCGCGAAACAGCGGCGAGCGAACTTGCTGCGCATCCGCTGCCGACAGGAACTTTTCGGTATAGATGTCCCGCTCGAACAAGCGCCCCTGCATCAGTGCTGCAATGCAGGATTCGATCATCAGCGGCGGTCCGCACAGATAGGCCTTGTGCCCCCGAAAATCGTTGCCGAACGCCTCGACCGCTGCTTCGTGCGCACACGCGTTGCACCGCGTTGGCGGTGCAGAACTCCTCGAACGCGGCGGGCGGAAGCAGTAGTTCGATGGCCAGCGAGAGATCGCCGACGCCGTATTCGAACTCGATGTTTCCGTTCCGCTCCCCGGTCACGCGGACCAGCTTGCGCGGCTCGGCCGGTTCCATGACGTCACGTCACGTCCGGGTAGGGATAGTAGCCGCCCTGAAACGTCTCGAACCGGTTGCCCGAAGGATCCCACGCATAGATCGTGCCGCCGCGCGTTACGCCGTGGCGGGTGGGTCCGATGTCCACCGGCACATCGTTCATCGACATGATGTCGCCCGCACGCATCACCTTTTCCCAACTTTCCAGCAGGAACGAACAGTGATGCAGCTTGCCCGGTTCGGCATGTTCGACAAAGGCGATATCGTGGACCTTCTGGCCGCACGAAAGCCAGATCGCGACGCTGGTCTCGTTGCCGGGGCCAAGTACGCGCTCGACCAAATAGAAACCCAGAATATCGACGAAGATTCTTTCGACTTCCGCAACATTCGGCCCATAAAGCAGCGCGTGGTCGAAGCGCGTGGGCGCAATGCCGTTCTCGCTCTGGGCGTTCCATGGCGGCGGGTTGGTCATGGTCATGCCATTGCCAACGCTGGTTTTGGTTGCGTAAAGTTCGATCAGGTGGCCCGACGGCAACCGGAAGCGCACGCGCCGCCCGGTTTCCATGAGATCGCCGGCGGGGATCGTCTCGGGGTTCAGACCCGCAGCGGCCAGCTTGTCCTCAAACGCGTCGAGCGTTGCCTCGTCACGAACCTTGAAGCCCATGAAATCGAGTCCGGCGGTATCGGCTTCGCGCAGGATGATGCTGTTATGGTCGCGTTCGTCCCAGCATTTGAGAAAGACGCGGCCCTGATCGTCCCGGCCGGTTTCAACCAGCCCCAGAACGTCACGGTAGAAGCCGACCGCCTTGTCCATCTCCAGCACGCGGATCTGCGCGTGAGCACCTCGATCCGCTCGATATCCAGCAGGTCCTGGTTCGCGCCAACCGAACGGGCAAGATAGACGCCATCGACATAGACGCCGACGCCGGGATCGATGTTGAAGGCAAAGTCGTTGGAACCGATGCCGCGGATCGATGCAGCAAGAACCGCGGTCGAACCCGAAAACGGTACGTTGGAATCAAGCGTCACGTTGGGCGCCAGCGCCGCAAGCTGGCTGACGTTGCCAACCGCGCGCTCCTGCATGGCGCTGGCGGCGAAGGCCGATATGGCGATGGGCACGTCCTGCACGTTTTCAGCGCGTTTTTGCGCGGTCACGACGATCTCGGCAATGCCACCCGTGTTTGCGCCGCCCGTGCTTGCGCCGCCCGCGTTTTCGCTATCTGTGGTTTCGCCATCTGTGGTTTCGGCCGCGTTTCCGGTGCCTTCCGCGAAGGCTGGAACCGATGCGACCAGGGCGGTCGATGCACATAGCGCCGCAACGAAGCGATTGAATTTTCTCATCCCACTCTCCCGTGAACTTGCCGATGCGTTGCCGGCCAACCAATCAGGTTCTGTTCATTC
>Ga0172382_10011920_pt1 | contig 11423 bp, 13 predicted proteins | sample Leawel138RmetaG_FD_122245 | JGI IMG/M metagenome (GOLD analysis project Ga0172382, IMG submission 122245) | Leachate microbial communities from a municipal landfill in Southern Ontario, Canada - Leachate well 138R metaG | ecosystem: Engineered > Solid waste > Landfill > Unclassified | place...
GGATAAGGGGGGGGGTGATTTCGGGATAGCTCAGTTTTCAAAGTTCAAAGCCGCATAAAACCTGTACAAAACAAGGGTTGATTTTTATTCCGCTGTCTATTTTGGACAGCAATGATTGAATACCGGAAAATCGTTGAAGCCGACCATCTGCGGCATTGCGGATATCTTGAGCATGGGGTCATTCTCCAATAAACGTTTTGCCTCAATGATACGCCTCTGAAGAACGTAATGCTTCAGGTTCAAGCCCGTACTCCTTTTAAAAAGACGTGATAGATAGCTGGGTGACAGAGAGAATATCTCGGATAAGGAATTAAGCGTGAGGTCCTGTGCAAAGTTTATTTCTATATAACTTACTATTTCCTTCACCAATTGATTCTCAGGTTCCAGCGCATCCTCGTTATCTTGAATACGATTTCTTCTTATAAACAGGATGAGCTTTTTCAAATCCGCCTTTATCACCTCCAGCCAGTAAGATCGGCGGTACCTTCTCTCTGCTTCTATACTTCTGAGAATTATCTCTACATCCGTAGCATCCCGTTCCGACAAACCGATGTGCCGCGGAAAATCCGTAGGGAAGCAAGCTAGCTTGCTTCCGTCGTCCAATACATTTTCCGGGAAAAGAACAGTGTATTTCTCTAGCCGCAGGCCGGGATGAGGTATCAACCTGTGCAACTCATTGGGACGAATTACAACCAGAGAATTCTTCTTAAAGGCATAATTCTGATCCTGAATAAAATATGCCCCCTGGCCCTGTTTTATGAACTGCAGCTCTACCTCTCGGTGATAAGTTAATGCATGATTGTTGAATATAGCTCTGGCCCAAGAAACGATTATTGGAGGGTCATCGGGATGCATAAGAACAGGCTCATGAACAGGTTTAATATAATCATCGGTCATAACAGGCATCCTATAGATATAAGAATATCATCCTTCGCTTGCTTAATTTAAACATTCTATACAGCTGCATTGATTCCCTCTATTCTGCAGGACGATAAAGACTCTCGATTGTTTGTGTTTGCTAAGCGACTATGCGCTTTATCGTAAATTGTATTATAATGTAATCAGATGTTTATATACCGTAAGTATAATAAACGGATACATATTAGGAGATAGCTCGTTTGGCATTATTTGGGCCGTAAATATTTAGTATTATATCTGATTATCTCAGGAGGTCGGATGTTATGTCGAAAATCAAGATATTAATCTGTTTAAGCCTCTCTCTAGTATTATCTATTCCTGCTTTCGCCGCCTCCGGCGGCAGTAATCTACTTGATATATCCAACAGCGGCAAGCTGATCAGTTTCACCAGCCAGTATAATGATAATACCTGGGCGGCAGCCAACCTGATAGACGAAAAGAAGACTGATTGCGGCTGGAGCAGCTCTGATGCTGTCTTTCCGCAGGAACTCGTCTTTGCTTTCAAGGATGAAGCGGTAATAGAGATTAATAAGGTGTCCATGCTGGCTTTCGTTAGAGATATAGATGTACGCTGGATAAAGGACTTTGAGATACTGGTATCTACCTCCGGTCCCCGGGAGGGTTTTGCTTCCGTAGGTAACTTTCGTTTGGAACTACGATCGAACCGGCAGGATTTTTATTTCAAGCCTGTTAAGACAAAGTATTTAATGATAAGGGTGTTATCCAATTGGGGCAGCAACCGTTATGCCGAAATCTTCAAGTTGGGGGCTTATGAAGCTATGCAATCGGATAAAGAGCTGGATTTACTGATCAACAGGCTGGAGCAAGTGCTGAACGATCTCAAGGCTTACAAAGATACGCACTAACCCCAGCCGCCGAAGAGATCTTCCCAGAGGCCGGCTACAGCCTGCGCCTCCTCAGGAGGTATTTCCGGCTTGAAAGGTCTCTTTGCCGTACAGGCATCTCTTATCAGAGCAACGGTTCAATCAAGCAGGCTTGCTGCTATCCGGACCGATACCCGGCTCATATTGTCATCGGGCCGATGGTGAAAGAACCTGCCGCCCAGGCAATTGCTACGCCCCAGGTACAGCCCGCAGACGCCCGCAGCCACAAAGGGAAAATGATCGGCATATGGTTCAATTTTACGGCTTATCTTTACATACTGCCCTCTCGCTTCGTAGAAACCGCAGGCGTAATCGGCCAGTTTCTGCGGCCCGTTGCATATCAGTTCGGTCCACCCCAGAAGAGAGCCGTAGCTGTCCAGATTGATCATCAGCAGTCCTCTCTCTTCCATCTCCTGCCGGTGCCGTCTCACATAAGCAGCGCTGCCGACCGATAGCTGTTCCTCCGTCCCAAAGCTGATCAGCCTGATATCTCTCTTCAACTTAAATGAAGGCAGAACCCGCGCCAGTTCAAGCAGGCCGGCCACTCCTATCGCATTATCGTCGGCGCCGACGGAATCGGCCTGGGTATCATGATGAGCGCCGATAATCACCAACCCGGCCTCGGGGTCTGTTCCGGGAAGATCGGCGATCACGTTCTGAGAGATGCCGGGCTGCATACCTCCCCGAACGGACAAACGGGCCGCTGTTGCTTCCTCTGCTTTCCATCTCCAGGCATCCATAAAGGCTGCGTTGACGGTGGGCACAGCCCCAATGCTACGCGTATAGGCCGGAAACATACCGTCGGCCAGGGGTATGGTACCGGGATACCTGATGTCCACCATCAGCAGAAAGGCGGGCTCGGCCTCCATCAGAGCGCGGTAATAATCCCTGGATTCAATATGTGTTCCCAGATGTACTACCGCCCGCCCCCGTAAATCGGAAAAATCAGGAAGACCGCTACTGCCGGTACCTTCAAAAAAGACCAGCGGTGCTTCCAGCATCCTGCCGTCAGTACCGGGAGTGTTGCTAAAGAGAGAGCAGGGAAACTCCTCCCACCTACCGCCGATATTGATTAGAAGATGCTGCTTCTCCACTACCCTGCTTTGGATCTCATATTCCTCCAGCGATACAGCGGCACCATAGCCGGCAAACTCTCCGGCAATATACTCGGCCGCTAGCCGCTCGCCCTCCGATCCGGCCAGGCGTACTCCAATCTCCCTTGTCAGACGGGAAAGGTGCTGCTCCAGCAATTCAGGCGAAACAGATCTATCTTTGCTCATGATCGGTTGTCCTCACATACAGGTATAAATTATAAATACGATTACCCTATTTAGGTGCTGGTCCGGTGGAAGCCCTTACAACCAGTTTCGGTTCAATAAGAACGGGGTCGGAAATAACCGGTGGAGCCTCTTTTATAAGTTTTTTATCTATCATATCCAGAAGTATATCTACGCTCTTGCAACCGATCTCTTCACTATTCTGACGCACACTGGTCAGGGCAACCGGAGAGAGTACGGCAGTATCACTATCGTCAAAGCCTATCACAGAGAGCTCTTCAGGCACCTTTATGCCGAGTTGGAGAGCAGCTCTTATAACACCAAGAGCAATATCATCATTACCGGCAAAAACGGCTGTAGGTCTATTAGGCCGGGACAGCACATCATCAGCTAATTCATAACCCTTCCGGACCAGGCTCTCCCGGTTGTCGAACTTACAGCGCTCTCCATCTTTATCTCTTACTAGCAAAAACTCCACACCAAGGCCTGCTTTAGAAGCGATAGCAACAAACCCATCCGTCCTTGATGCCTTGTAACGTTCTCCCGTATCCTCAGTAAAGACCGCTAATTTATGATGTCCCTGAGCCATCATGTATTCCGCCGCCAGCTGTCCACCTTTAAAATAATCAGTATAGACGCTGGCAGGATTGAAAGCAACATTTCTACTAATGCTTACCAGCGGGTAATTTTTCTCGATCAGCTGCTGCAGATAAGATTCGCACGGCCCCGATTGTACCGAGGCTATAATAATACCATCTACATAACGATTGACAAAATCCGTCAGCAGAGACTCTTCTCTGTCGATATCCATATGGGTATAACCAATAAACAGCCTATAACCTTTTTGCTGGGTCAGATCCTCAATAATCTCTAAATTCTCCTGCATAACCGGAATACGCGTGTTTGGCAATATCAGCCCTATGGTATTGCTTTTACCAGTCCTGAGACTACGAGCAATAGGGTTGGGACGATAATTTAGCTTATGGGCCGCTGCCATTATCTGCTGCCGAAGCTTGGGCCCGGCAAAACACTTGGGGTCTTCCCGTAGAACTGCAGCTACGGTTGAGAGCGGAATGCCTGTATATTGGCTTATTTCTTTTAATGTGCTCTGCCTACTCATAATTCACTTCCTGTATATAAGAGACACTAACATTCTAACCTGTTTCACGAATAGTTGTCAATGGATACCTTTATCAAAGGCAATCAAACACAGTCAATGATTATCACTGCGGCGAGCATTTGATGTATAAGTAAAGCCTCCCGGCTATATATAACGTTATATATCTTTACAACAAATATCTTGCCAGGGTGTTTATATTTCTTCTACGGGCCGGAATCCTCAGTATCTGTAGCGCCAAAGCTCGCAGAGCGTATGCGGGCGTCTAAAAATCTGCAAGATGCCCGAAGGCTCTCCGATCAGAGCATCCGCTTATATAATTCACGCCGCGGCAGACCTGTCCTTGAAGCTGCTTCACGTGCCGCCTCGCTCTTACTAAGACCGCCGGCAAGAAGCTGTTGCAGAAGCTCATCGAGGTCGATATCGGCAGGCGCATAAGAAAGAGAACCCTCTCCCGCACCCTCGACTATCAGGGTTATCTCTCCCCGAGGTTCGTTGTTCTCAAAATGTTCCCTCAGGGATTGCAAAGGCATCCTCAAGTTTTCCTCATACAGCTTGGTAAGTTCACGTGCCACTGAGGCATTTCTGTTGCCCAGAACTTCATGCATATCCTTTAAAGTGGCCTTCAACCGATGAGGCGCCTCATAAAAGATCATTGTATACGGATAACTCTTCAGCCGTTCAATCTCTGCCAGCCGTTCGTTCCTTTTTCTGGGAAGAAAACCCGTAAAAGCAAACCGGTCCGTCTTTAAACCGGATACTACCAGGGCAGTAACGGCAGCTGTCGGTCCTGGTATCGGTATAACCGCCAATCCGGCTTTCAGTACGGCTGCTATCAGATCATGCCCCGGATCCGAGATGCCGGGCATACCGGCATCCGAGACCAGCGCCACCTGCAACCCATCCGTGATACGTCCTACCAGTTCACGGCCGCGCTCATATCTGTTGTGCTCATGATAGGAGATAAGCTCAACCTTAATGTCATAATGGTTAAGCAGTTTGCGGGTATGCCGTGTATCCTCTGCCGCCACCAGGTCCACCTGGCGCAATATTTTCAGAGCACGTAACGATATATCCTCAAGATTGCCGATAGGGGTGCCGCAAACATACAGGCACCCCTGTTGTGTAATCGTATTCTGCATATCACAAGTATATATATGATAAAGATCTATGTCCAGTTCAATCTAGAACTGCTAATCTATTTCGTACTTCTCTGACTCCCTCTACCTGTGCAGTCAACCTTTCCGCCCGCTCTCGCTGCTCAATAGTATTTACCGCACCATTCAGGAACACTATGCCTCCTTCCGTATAAGCGGTAACATTGAGTCGTGACAGTTCCCTATCCGAAATTATATTCTGCTCTACAGTAAGATTGATTTGATCATCATAACCGATATCGCGAACGTCGAGTTCGCTTATAGCATCCCGAGCTCCTTTGATTCTTTCTACTACCTCTTCAGCCGTACGGACATCGCCGATGGATTGTACTTCCCCTCTAAGAATGACATTACCTTCGACTACTTCAACTTCTACATCTTTAAGATCGAGTCCGGCTTCCTGGCTGATCGCCTCTCTGGACGCATTTTCGAGCTCTCTGTCTGATATATCCTTATCCATAGGCACGGTAAGAGAGTTATCCACAAATCTAACTCCCTCCACCACGGAAGCTATCTGCTCAGCTCTATGTCTTGCCTCGGCATTCTCCACCAGGCCATCAAGCCTGACCAGGCCATTGACGCAATCTATATTTATGCTATAGACATCGAGATCCAAGTCCCTGGCCATAGCCTCTCTGATCTGCCAGCATATCTCCTCATCTCTGGGCATCTTATTCCTCCCGTGACCAGTATACTCTAACTAATCGATCCTCATGAGACCAGATAATAGTCAACTCGCCGTCATAAGCCTTTTTCAGCCTCTTACCTATACGCTCAGCCATAAACGGATTGGCGGTACGAATAACTATATCTTCACCGGAAGAGGCTATATTGATAATCATAGATGCCGGATTATCTATACGCAATTCCTCTTCCTCATGCTGAATGGCATTCAGCAATTCAGCTGTACGTCCTTCCAGGAAGCCTCCACTCAAAAGAATAACTCCGCCTACCTCCTCCGTCTTCGCCGCCGCACAACCCGGACAATCTTCATACTCGAATTGCCCGCTATTTGTGAGCTCTTTCTTTAATGCTTCATCAAAAAACCACCGCTTTTCCAAAGATATTGCACCACAGCCGGGGCAAATCCTGGCTAACGACGGCTCTTCCTTGCGTATATGGTATTTGCCGTCTTCCGAATCGATCTGTCTGGGGCGATAAAAGATACGCCGCACAGGCTGATACTCCTGTTGCAAACGCTTCATGAGATTTCTCCAATAGCGTCCCATATACCGGCCATGCTGTGAAAAGTACCTTCCGGCATCCTCTCCAGCACATCGACAATATCCAAAGGGGCGTTATGTTCACGAGCAAAAAGAAGCACATCACCTTTGGTGGCAGGAAAATCAATACCCTCCAGATATTGGGCTATAGCTGTCATAGATACCATGTTAAACCCTCCTGTATGCATAAAATGGATATCGATTTATATTTCTGCCGGGGAGCGAACTTCCAGATCATTGATAACATTGATGACACCCGACGTCCACCAGGCATCATCTTCCGCCGCTGTTTTTTCGGCAAAAGAACCTACTTCACCTTTGAGCCTGACAACGCCTCCGGTCACTTCTATAACTATACCCTTAGTCGGTACCCAGACATCACGGATAAAGGCATTATGAACAGCATTCTTAAGCTCTTCATCCGTCCTGGATTGCCAGTTGATCACGGAAAGATCATTATCTACATCAACTACTCCCGGCGTCCACCAGGTATCCTCTTCCGCCGCCCGTTTTTCGGCAAAGGAGTCTACTTTACCGCTAAGCGTGACAACGCCGCCGCGGACATCGACACCTATCTCCTTGGGATCGACGCGCGTATCCCAGGTAAAGGCAGCCTTGACATCATCGGCAATATCATAATCTGATCTGGTAATCTCCGGCTTGACATTTATCTCATTGACGACATCCTTAACACCCTCCACCCTTCTGGTATCCTGGGCGGCGGCAAACTTACGGGCATAGGTAGATACGTTTCCTGACAGAACGACAACACCATTGCTGGAACGGACAGATATCTCTGTTTCGTCCACACGCGGATCCCAGGCCAGGGATGCCAGAACATCCGCCGCTATTTCAGCATCGCTCTTCATCTTTCATTCACGCTCCTTATCAGCTGAATTGCTACGTCAGTGCTTATGCCGCTCAACTTTGAAGGTAACCTTAACGACAGCTCTATACTCCTTTATGCGGTTATCTTCTATCCTGGCGGAATATCTTTTAATATCCATCCATTCAATTCCCTCTATGGTTTCAGCTGCCTCTTCCAAAGCTGTACGTGCCGCCTCCTCCCACCCCTGTTCCGATACACCGGTCAGCATTATAGTTTTTAAAACCGCCATCTTCCGCCTCCTTTATCAATCTTTACGATAATGGACGTACATTCCGGCTCCTACACCGACGTATATATTGTTCAACATATTTTCCGCTGTCTGGACCTCCTTATATACGTTAAAACTGCCCACTGTGTATGTGCCGTATCTCTCAAGATCAAGGTTTTCACCGCTTACCAGGTTCTCTTTATTCCAAGTCTGACCATTGATAATAACCTCTTTTACCAGCTTATTAGCTCGTTGCTGCGCTATATCCTGTGGCGTAGCAGCAGTGGGTTCCTGGACAGATGGAGTAGTAGTCCTTCCCCCGCCCGTTTGCTGGCCGGAGGAGCCTGCTACCGGCTGATAGGATTGATAAGTATTCTCTCCTTCCTTGACGTATATTATTGCGTAAGGCCGGCTTTGATTGCGTCGCACATAGATAGAGATTCCATCTGCCGTATCCACTTGGATAAATTCACTGTCATTTATCTTTTGCAGCCCCCCGGCAGCCGTCCAGATTCGGCTGGCATAGGCTATCTGCTGAGGGGCCTGTCCCTGACTGATACGCTGCGAGCCGGTAAAGAACCATAGAACCGCTAGAAGTGCCATCCCCAGAAGAAACCCCAGAAGAAATGATATCCAATCAAACCCGGACCGATAATATTGCTCTTCACGCTCACGTTCTTTGGCTCTGCGTTCTCCTCTATCACGCTCTTCGGCTTCTTCTTCTTTTGCGCGCTCCCTGTCGCGTTCATATTCACCAGGCATAGGCTTACTCCTTCCACTCTATTTACAACGTATATACCCGGTCAAAAAAGAATAAAAACCTCCGGTCACCCATCCGGAGGTTTTTATAGCGTCAATGCTTCTATCTGAATTTCAAGCGTTAACGATAATCGATTCCCTTCTCTTCGTTTTGATGTTCATCTTCCCGGCCTCTTTTCATCCAGATACCTTACTGCATTGAGAGCAGCTGTCGCCCCTTCTCCCACGGCTTTGGATATCTGATGCGGCTTGCCGGTGCAATCTCCGGCAGCCCATACCCCTGCAACCGAAGATGAGAGGTCATGGTCAACCTTGACAAATCCGTTCTCGGTCTCCAGCCCGAACAGCAAACGCTGGGCCGGAAGAGTAGGACGCATGATAAAAGCAGCTTCTACCGGCACCTCTTCTCCTTCAACGATAACATGTGTTACGAAATCGCTGCCCTTGATCGCCTGAGGGTTCTTATCGATAATTCTCACTTCCGGACGCAGTCCGGATATATCGTCCGTAGCCTTTAGTAAGTAGACGCTACGGCATATCTCTGCCAGAAAGTTGGCCTCCTCCACCGCCTCATGCCCGTAAGCCAGAACAGCCACATCTCGGCCGCGATAGAGCGGACCGTCGCAGGTGGCGCAGTAGCTGACGCCGCGGCCCAGAAAGTGCTCCTCACCCGGCAGAGTCTGCTGTGAGGTCACCCCCAGCGCCAGGATAACGGCCGAAGCTCGGATATCTCCGGTGCCTACACTGACCATGAAGCCGTTACTTACAGCGGCTATCATCTCTGCCCGTTTTTCCAAAACAGGGATGTCAAAGTTCTTAAAATGCCTAATATAAGCTGCCGCCAGATCCTTTCCAACAATCGCCGGCAGCCCCAAGTAATTATTGATCTTCTCCGCCCAGGCTACCTTGCGACAAAGGCCCTGATGCTCCAGAACCAGGACCTTCTTATTGCGAACAGCAGCATTAACGGCTGCCGACAGACCGGCCGGTCCGCCGCCGATAACAACTATATCCCAGCTTGAAGAGAGAATATTTTCCGGCATAATGCTACCTCTAACATAGGGGAGTCAAGTCTGTTTTTTAGTAGTTTTCATCTTTCTTAATTATCCCGCATATGGTAAAGCAACGAAGATTTAAATAGTCGGCTATCTCCTTTATTGCATATCCATGCTTCCTATAAGCCTCATATATGCCTTTATCCCTTGCAGCTTTATCCACCTTTATTCGGGCGTTCCTTCCAAACTGCGATAATACCCTTTTCTCTCCTAACGGCTTGCTGCTGCATGATATACTGCTTCCGGATATGCTATTCTTAACGATCTTGCCGTAATTATATTATACTACCTTCATACCCTCAATTGCAAAATAACAATCCCGACGGGCCGACCCCGTCTGTGTAAGCTGGCTATGCAAGCGCTTATGTTAAATGTAAACTCCTGACCCCATAGTTCCGCCATTCGCTAATTCAATGTTATCTTAGATGCCTATAGCAAACAATGCTATTACTTGCTATATCCATGCATGATTTTACGATAAGCGGAGGGAGTAAGCCCTGTAACCTGTCGGAAATTACGATTGAATACCGGAAAGTCATTGAAGCCGACTATCTGCGGTATAGCGGATATTTTGAGATTAGGATCGCTATCCAGCAGCTTTTTAGCCTCAATGATTCGCCGCTGGAGCACATAATGCTTGAGGTTCAGGCCGGTGCATTTCTTGAAGAGATGTGACAAATAGCTGGGAGAGAGGGCAAATTTATTCGATAAGAAGTTGAGAGTAAGGTCTTGGGCAAAATTGGCCTCTATATACCTCATCACCTCTTCAATCAACCGGTTCTCCGGCTCTGGTGTTATATCATCATTCTGAATACCATTTCTCTTTATAAGCAGAACCAGCTTCTTAAGCTCCGTCTTTATCATATCTTGCCAGAAAGGACGATGATTATTCTTTTCATCGATAATACTTCTAAGGGTGACCTCAAAATCCGTAGCATCACGCTCGGATAGACTTATATTATGATGAGGAAAATCGACAGCAAAGCATGGCTGCTCGCTATCATCCAGTAAGGTCTCTGAGAAAATAACAGTCCCTTTCTCTATACGCCGGCCGGGATGGGGGATCAATCTATGTATTTCGTTGGGACGAATTATGATCAGAGAGTTCATTTTAAAGGGGTAATTGCGGTCTTGAATAAAGTATGATCCCTGACCCTCTCTTACGAACTGTATCTCTATTTCCCGATGATAAGCCAGGAAATAATCGGCACTAACGGGTATGGCTCTTGACCAGGCAACGGTTATCGGCAGTTCATCAGGTAATACGGGAAAGAGATCACGGATAGGCTGGGTATAACTATCAGACACGAGCAACTCCCTGAAAATATGATGTATCGCTGAGAACTCGATTCCATATAACTTTAGTTCTATAAAGTAGAACTAAATCCCTTTTTGCTTGTTTTGGTTATCCCCGGAATTACTACCTAACCTCTGGATAATATTACAGAAAATTGCCGGTCATGGCCTAAAGGAGAGATTCCACCCGCCCAGGCCGGCGAAATTGCCGGAATCATCACCCAACAACTCCTGATGATTCAGGACCACCTTCCGCACAGCATCGGCATATTCCTCTATGATATCCGGATAGTAACGCTTAAACCATGGCACAGTGAAGATACGGCTCTGCAGGGCCTCTGCCACCGGCAGAGATATATCGGCCTGCCTGATGGAAGATGCCTCAAGAGCATTGACAGGTCTGCCTTGATTATAAACATCTATACTGCTGAAGAGCGGATGCTGGTGCAACGCTTTGTTGCAGCCGGGATCAGACGGCACGCCTTTCTCCCTCAGCGCCTGACAGAACCGATACACGGATAGCCCTCCCAATTCTTCCGGCCGGTAATGCCCCAGTGGGTGATACCAGCCTCCCATGCTGATGCCGCTGCCCTTGGCCGGACGATGCGGCTTTATGCCGGGCACTCCTTCCAGCAGATCC
>Ga0172382_10011923_pt1 | contig 11422 bp, 9 predicted proteins | sample Leawel138RmetaG_FD_122245 | JGI IMG/M metagenome (GOLD analysis project Ga0172382, IMG submission 122245) | Leachate microbial communities from a municipal landfill in Southern Ontario, Canada - Leachate well 138R metaG | ecosystem: Engineered > Solid waste > Landfill > Unclassified | place...
CGGCCACTTCTTCTTTGCCGATGAATATTTTGGATTCGACGACTCTTTCTACGCCGCCGCCAGGTTGCTTCGAATCCTCTCTTCCGGTGAAGAGTCGCTCTCGGCACTGTTATCCGATATCCCCCGCTATCCCAGCACAGCGGAGATCAGAATAGACTGCCCCGATGAAAAGAAGTTCGAAGTAGTAGCCTCGTTGAGAGACAAGGCCCTTGAGGAGTACGAGGCTGTTACAGTGGACGGTGTGCGCATACTCTACCCAAACGGCTGGGGGCTGGTTCGCGCCTCCAACACACAGCCGGTTATCGTCACCAGGTGTGAGGGCAGGACGGAACAGGATCTGGAGCAAATCTCCGCGGACCTGCGCAAAAGGCTTCTCGGCGAGGGGCTGCCTGATTTTCACTGGACTTTCTGATACGGCCGACGGAGCAAGCATGTTGAATACGCAGCGCTGATGCAAGAGGAGGAGAGTCATGGCATTTACAGTCGAAGTGTCGAACGGGCCCGCTTTTTCAAGCGACGTCCCTATAACAGGGAGGTCGGTTCTGTCTGAGAGCAATCCTGACGGCGAAAGGGGCAACATCGTCGCATGGAGGGTGAATAACTATCTGCGTTCTCTTGATTGGGTCATAGAGGACGATGCCAAGGTCGAGTTCATTGACACATCGACCTTCGAGGGGATGGAGGTTTACCGGCGCTCTCTTAGTTTTCTCTTGGTCCTTGCCTGCAAGCGAGGGCTTGCAAAGGATATCCTCATCAGGCACTCGATAAGCGAGGGGTGCTACTGGGATTTTGTCGAGGGGGAGGTGACGGAGGACGACATCTCCGCTATCAAGGGCACGATGACTGAACTGATCGAAAAGGACCTGCCCTTCATACGCAAGATCGTATCGCTCGACAAGGCCAGGAGGATATTCGACAGACAGGGCAGCGGGGAGGTCGCCAGGCTCTTTCAGTGGGGGGCTGTGGATCCGGTGGAGCTCTATCGGTGCGCCGATATGTACGGCTACTATTACGCGCCTCTTGCTCCATCGACCGGCTACCTGAAGCTCTACGGCCTGAAAAAACTCGGACCGGGGATGGTCCTTCAATTCCCGACGATCAGCTACCCGTCGTCTCTTCCCCCCTTCAGGGCCTCGAAGAACCTCTCTGGCGTCTTCCTGGAATACACTAAATGGTTGGATGTCCTTGAGCTCAGGACGATGGATAGCCTGCACAAAAAAGTGGCGGAGGGAAAGGGGCAGGAGGTCATACTGATATCAGAGGCCTTCCACTCCTCCAGACTAGGACAGATAGCGGACGATATAGCGTCGCGTCCCAAAGTGAAGGCCGTGACCATCGCCGGCCCCTCCGGCTCTGGCAAGACCACCTTCTCCGAGAGGTTGAAGATCCAGCTGCTCGTCACCGGAAGACACCCTGTCACTCTTGCCATGGACAATTACTTCGTCGACCGGGAGCACACCCCGAGGGACGAGAACGGTAATTACGATTTCGAAGTGGTCGAAGCCCTGGAACTGGAGCTGCTTCAGGATCATCTGAAGCGCCTTCTGTCCGGCGAGGAGGTCGTCACTCCGCAGTTCGATTTCATCGATGGCAGGAAGAAGCCCGGAAAGACGATAAAGCTTGGCCCGAGGGACATACTGATCATCGAGGGGATTCACGGTTTGAACTCCAAGGTCACTTGCGCCATTCCGGACGGCGAGAAGTACGGCATATTCGTATCGCCCCTGACGGGCGTTAACTTTGACAACCACAACAGGACTAGTACCACGGACAACCGTCTTGTCAGGCGACTGGTAAGGGACGCGAGGACGAGAGGGCACTCGGCCGAGTCCACTCTGATGATGTGGCCCAAGGTGATAAGGGGCAGCATGAAGTACGTCTTCCCTTATCAAAAGCGTGCCGACGCCATGTTCAACTCCTCCTTGCCTTACGAGATGGCCGCGCTCAGGGCATATGTCGATCCGATTCTCCACAAGGTTCCCGAGGGCTCGCCCGTGTACGGAGAGGCTCAGAGGCTTCTGTCGATGATAAAGTTCGTGCCCATTATCCCCACCGAGAGCATCCCGAACAACTCGATTATCAAGGAGTTCGTTGGTGGCTCCTGTTTCGACGTGTAACGGTCCTTCACTGTCGAAAATGCAGTTACTCCTTCTCGCCGGCCAGGGAAGAGTATAACTTCTCTGTGAACTGTTCGAAAGACATCTGATGATTGCCGCTGTAGTAGTGTAAACCGTACTCTATATTCACAGAGAAGGGGTAGTCCTTTTTCATCTCCATCAGCGGCTCCGGAAGGGTAATCAGCCTTATAGAGGTGTCCTTGGCTCCCTGCTGCGGCGTCTCGGGGAGCAGCAGAAGCAGCGTCCTTGCACCGAGGTTGAAGCCCATGTCGCTGTCCCTGACTTCGCTCTTGAAGTACTGGACGTAGGCAATAAAGAATGTCTCTTCGAGATCTGGACGCCCATCAAAACCGGGGAGGTTTGTGTACGAGAGCTGTAGCAGGACTCCGCAAAGCCATCTCCTGTACCTTGCTGCCCTGCTCAGCTCCTCCGGACCTCTTATCCGGGAGTACTCCTTTGTGTAAAGACCGGTCGCCGGGTCGAAGAGCTCAACCCCTCCCTTTGACGAGGCCGCAGCCTTCGCGGTCTTGGTCTTAGGAGGATCCGCCATTGTAAAATAGAACAGTCCGTCCCTGTTTTTTTGAAAGACCAGTTGACTCTTCCCTCCGATGGTCTCCTCCTGATTGCCCGGAACAAAGAACTCCGTCACGGACTTACCCTCCGGAGCCTCATCCTCGGAGAGCTCTTTGAACGCGCTATTAGCGTGGATAATAATCCCCTCAGGGTCGGTCGTCACGGTTGGGAAGGGGGAGTCCTCCGCTATCTGTCCAGATGCAGCCTCCGAGGTGTCTTCTGCGAAGACTCCCTGCCCGTTCGGTTGCATCATTGGCTGACCGCGCCGCGAGAAGAGGCTAGCGATAGAGGCAAAGCCGGATGCACCGATGGCCACCCCTACCCATGGGATAATCGGAGGAGTCCCTGCCTCAAGTGAGACTATGCAGATTAAAACGCCCTGAGCGGCCATTTGAAGCGGCAAGAGGCGGGAAAAGAGCATCTGTTTTACCGAGAAGGCGTACGCCAAGCTCAAGGCAAGGTAGAGCAGGAGAAAAAGAAACCAAAGCGGCGCCCCAATCGATATCCTGTCTGTGCTCCTCCCGAATGCCATTAGAAATAGTGAGATAGGCAGGGAGAGCAGAGGAGGAATTGTGAACCATAAGTTCATTTGGCAACCTCCCGAACACTCGATGGTGTGAATGCGGTAAAAACGCATACTGTTGCGATGAAGAAAAGACCTGAATAATGATAACAGAAACAGGAAGAAACGTGTTGCAAATCCGCCGATATATCCCTGTGCTCCTGAGGGAGAAACGAGTATAATCAAAAAAAGACTCAACGAACAAACTAATTGAGGTAAAGGTGAAAGAGAATGTTGAAATGTGGAATAATCGGCCTCCCTCTTTGCGGGAAGAGCACGGTTTTCAATGTGGTAACAGGCGCGGGCGCGGAAGTAAAGCCCTATGCGGGGGGCAAGACCGATCCTAACAGGGCAATTGTCGACGTGCCTGACGACAGGTTTGACCATCTGGTACGCCTTTTTGAGCCAAAAAAGTCTACACCGGCCTCCGTTGAGTTTGTGGACCTTGCCGGGCTTTCGCGAAACGCGGGTAAGGGAGAGGGGCTGGGTAACTCATTCTTATCGTTTGTTTCGGAGTCGGACGCACTGATACACGTCCTGCGCCTTTTTGAAAACCCCGAAGTGCCGCACCCGGAAGACTCAATAGACCCAGTCAGGGACTGGAATATTGTCGAGATGGAGCTCATCTTCCGTGATCTTGGCGTAATAGAGAACCGGCTGAAGCGGATTAAAGAAAAGAAAAAGACAACCCCGACAGAAGCCGTTGAAAATGAGCTTCTTGAGCGCTGCCAGGCGTGCCTGCTTGAGGAACGCCCGCTCAGGGACCTCTTCCTTCCCGAGGACGAAGCCCGACTGTTGAGCGGATTTACCTTCGTCACCCTGAGGCCTGAGATTATCGTCGTCAATCTCGACGAGACCCAGACCTCGGAGAACTTACCGGCCCTCTCGGACATCAAGGCCCTGGCCGATGAAAAGGGTATCCGTCTGCTCAAGGTCTTTGGCAGAATGGAGATGGAGCTGGCGGAGCTTTCGAGGGAGGAACAAAAGGAGTTCATGCAAGAGCTACGACTTGTCGAGCCGGGCCGAAAACGCCTAATATCCGAGGCATACTCGCTTCTGGGGCTCATATCGTTTTTCACCACGGGCAAGGACGAGGTAAAGGCATGGACGCTCTTACGCGGACAGAACGCAGTGGAGGCCGCAGGTGCCATTCATTCCGATCTTGCCAGGGGTTTCATTCGAGCCCAGGTTGTCTCCTACGAGGACTTTATCGCAAATGACGAGTCCTTGCCCAAGTGCCGCGAGAAAGGTGTACTCAGGCTTGAGGGGAAAGAGTACCGTGTGTCAGACGGGGACATGATAGAGATCCGATTTAACGTCTGATGTGTGATAAAATCATTAGTCGAAAACCAACGAAAGGGGCGCTGTTCAATGGCCATGCCCATGCAGATAAGTCTTGACGAGGTTTTGTCCATGCTACTAGCAAGAGTCGACAGCCTCACGATCAACGATGAGAACTCCAAGAGCAAGTTTAATATCGTCGCAAGGGTTCTTTATAAAAAGGGCATCCTAACAGACGACGAGATAGTCGAGTCCATCAGAGAAGAGCATAGGATGCTCAAGGAACTGGGCGTGATATCGGAGGAACCCTCTGAGGAGATAATACAGACCATCGCAGACGGAATCCTTCAGTGGATAAGAGGCGACGTGGCCTCGGTTAAGAAGGGATTGGAGGATTACGAGCGCAGAGTTCAGGAGGCCATGGCAAAACAGCAGGCCCAAAAGCCGAAGATCGACGTTGCTTCCCCCGCTGTTCTGCAGCAGCTGAACCGGATGGGTGGAGGAAAAGGACAGGGCGGAAAGATTATTATTTAGCCCCGACCGCCTTCCGCGGCATTCCCACCCTGATTCTACGGCTTGAAGTCATCGATTGGAGCATTGGAGGAGGACCCCGCATGGACAGTACTGATCGCATTAACGCTCTTCTTGATGAGGCGTACAGTTCAGATGACGCCGAGACGATCGAAAGGCTCGTAAAAAAGGTTTTAGACCTGGACGAGGATAACCCCGAGGCCCTGATTCTGCTCTCTGACGTGACAGAGGACTTCGGAGGAAAGATCCCGATGCTGGAGCACGCCAGACGGGTTCTTGAAGAAGAGCTACAGGAGTACGAATTTCCTGATGACGAGTGCTACCTGGATGACGAGCTTGGCGCTCTCTACGTGTCAGCCCTCGTCAGGCTTGCCTTCGCCTATTTCTCAGAGGGGAGAAATGACGAGGCCCTTGCTCTCTCCCGGATTGTGGCCGAGTACGACCCGGAACGGGAAACACCAGGGAAGACCCTTCTTTACCGTCTTCTGCTAGAGAAGAAGGAGTACGGAAAAATAATCGAGGAGAGTCTGAAGGAGCTCGAGACTTTTCCCGCGATGCTTCATAGCCTCGCGATCGCGACGTTCAAGCTGTCAGGGGCGGGGGAAAGGGCGTACAAAGCCCTTTGGTCCGCGTTCGCCGCAGATCCCGACGCCCCATTCTACATGCTAGGGTATCTCGACGAGCCAGAGGAAGATGCAGACGATGAGACCATCGAGAGTTTCAACCTGGCGATGCTGTACGAGGACGCATGGCTCTCCCCAGAAGACACTCCTTTGGCGAATTGGTTGGCGTCCGCCGCGATACTGCTGGGGCTTGCGGCCTCGATCTTCCCGCATGAAGATATTGACAATATGTTGGTGCTGGCGGATGCCCTTGGAATAGCCGATCATGTTGAAGACGTCCTGATAAAACTCGAGAGCGGAAGGGATTGGGGAGGTCTCTCCGATAGAGAGAGAATGGTCTCAGCAATAAAGTTTATCTCAGGCGGGCTGTTTATTCCGAAAGAGGTTTGACCGGAATAAACGTGACGAGAATCGCCTATGCACCGTATAATGTAAAAACTTTCAAATAACCTCTTTTTAGGCTAAAAATCTAATTTCCGTGGTAATATAAGCAAGGGTTTGATAGCCGTAAACAGATCCCTCATATAGTAATAGTTTCTGCGGAACTGTTTGGGGCTAATTTAATTATGTCTTAAGCATGTTATATAAATCACTTACCTAGGGGGTCGGGCAATGGTTGTGGCAGTGAAGCAGGACGTGCACTCCGTCGTGCAGGAGATTACTGCTCCATGGAAGGGAACGCGAGGAGGCGTTATCCCTGTGCTTCAGGAGACGCAAAAGAAGGTGGGCTACCTGTCCAAAGAGGCGATGGAAGTTGTCTCCGAGGAGTTGGGAGTCCCCTTGGCGGAGCTCTACGGGGTCGCCACGTTTTACGCTCAGTTCCATCTGAAGCCCAGAGGCCGGCATATCATCAGGGTGTGCCGGGGGACAGCGTGCCACGTGCGCGGCAGCGCTAAGATCATGGACAGCATTATGAAGATGCTGAATGTCAAGGAGAACGAGACGACCGAGGATCTGCGGTACACTCTTGAGCCTGTGGCATGCCTGGGCTGCTGTGGGCTTGCTCCTGTGGTTATGATAGACGAGGACACCCACGGAAGACTGGCGAATGACGAGGCCGAGCTCAAAAGTTTCCTGGATCAGTACGCCTGATCATGCTTGAAGATCTCTCCCACCATATTCTCGACATTGCAGAGAATGGAGTAAACGCCGGTGCGAATGAGATTACCATAGAGCTGGAGGTCGACGAGTTCATTCGCCTCACTGTCAGCGACAACGGCAGGGGGATGGACGAGTCCACGGCTCGATCGGTGGTCGATCCTTTCTACACGACCCGCACCGAGCGCCGAGTGGGACTTGGTCTGCCTTTTTTGAAGCAGTTGACCGATCTGTGCGACGGCGAGTTCACTCTATCGTCCACGCTCGGGAAGGGTACCACAGTGTCCGCTTCCTTTCGAAGGGATAGCGTGGACACCCCTCCACTGGGAGATATCCCTTCAACGTTGCTTACCCTTCTCATCGGGAACGGACATATTCATTGGAGGTACATTCACAGGGTGGAGGAGCGCGAGTTCACTCTTGACAGCGTAGAGCTGGAGGAGGCCCTGGGCGGTGGAAACCCCTTCGCCGACGTGGCACTCGCGGTAGGGATAAAGGAGTTCATCGCCACCAATATCGAGGAGCTTTCTATCTGAAATCAGGTAATAATGCGGACGGGAGGAATAGAAATGACCGAGGAAAAGAAAAAAATCCGTAGTCTCGACGATCTCAGAAAGATCAAAGAGAAGACGGGGGATCTGACATCCGCGCGTTCGGAGGACGACAAGATCAAAGTGATCGTCGGCATGGGCACGTGCGGAATTGCCGCAGGCGCCCGGGAGATAATGAACGCGGTGCTGAAAGAACTTGAGGTTCGCAACCTGCACAATGTGGCTGTCGAGACGACAGGCTGCATCGGCATGTGCCAGAACGAGCCCCTTCTGGATGTGATCTGCCCTGGCGAGCCAAGGATAACCTACAGCTCTGTTACGCCGGCGGACGTCTCCAGGATAGTCTCCGAGCACGTCGTCAACGGCCGTATCGTGCAGGACAAGCTTTACGGCCGCGCCGACTAGCCGGGGAGGGACTGGAATATGGCATTGTATCGCGCTCACGTTCTGATCTGCGGTGGGACCGGCTGTGAATCGAGCGGCTCCAGCAGGATAATGGAGCTCTTCCAGGAAGAGCTGGCGAAGAAGGGCCTTGATAAAGAAGTCCTCGTCATTAAGACGGGATGCCACGGTATGTGCGAGTTCGGCCCTATTGTGGTTGTATACCCGGAAGGGACTTTCTACTCTCGAGTGCAGCCCACGGACGTGGCGGAAATCGTCGAGGAACACCTCTACAAGGGACGAATAGTCGGGCGCCTTCTATACAAGGAACCCCTGACCGCAGAAAAGGTCTCTCACTATAAGGATATCCCCTTCTACGGCAAGCAGCACAGGATAGTGCTCAGCAACTGCGGCTACATCAACCCCGACAACATCGACGAGTACATCTCCCGCGACGGCTACCAGGGACTGGGCAGATGCCTTACCGAGCTAAAGCCTCAGGATGTCATCGAAGAGGTTAAAAAATCCGGGCTTCGCGGCCGTGGGGGCGGCGGCTTCCCTACGGGCATGAAGTGGGGCTTCTGTGCAGCCACTCCGGGGGACAAGAAGTACGTTATCTGCAACGCTGACGAGGGCGACCCCGGAGCGTTCATGGATCGTTCAATACTCGAAGGAGACCCACACGCCGTGGTCGAAGGCATGATGATAGGCGCCTACGCCATGGGGGCCGACGAGGGGTACATCTACTGCCGGGCCGAATATCCGCTTGCCATCAAACGCTTGCAGACCGCAATAAAGCAAGCCACCGAGTACGGCCTTCTCGGCCAGAACGTACTTGGCACCGACTTCAGCTTCACACTTCATATAAAGGAAGGCGCGGGCGCTTTCGTTTGCGGTGAGGAGACCGCTCTGATGGCCTCCATCGAGGGCGAGAGAGGCATGCCTCGCGCACGCCCCCCATTCCCGGCTGTGAAGGGACTTTGGGGCAAACCCACCAATATCAACAACGTCGAGACCTGGGCCTACATCCCGCGCATAATCGTTCAGGGGGCAGATGTTTTTTCCTCCATGGGAACGGAGAAGTCCAAGGGTACAAAGGTTTTCGCCCTCACCGGCAAGGTGAAAAACACCGGTCTTGTCGAGGTTCCTATGGGGATCACCATTCGCGAGATAGTCTTCGAGATCGGCGGAGGCATTATCGACGACAAGAAGTTCAAGGCGGTTCAGATAGGCGGCCCCTCTGGTGGATGCCTCGTGGACGAGCACCTTGATCTGCCCGTCGACTACGAGTCTCTGACTGCCGCGGGTGCGATAATGGGGTCCGGCGGACTGGTCGTCCTTGATGAGGGCAACTGCATGGTCGACACCGCGAAGTTCTTCCTTGAGTTCACCCAGCGCGAGTCGTGCGGTAAGTGCGTGCCCTGTCGCGAGGGGACCAAGAAGATGCTCGACATACTCACAAGAATCACTGAGGGCAAGGGGCAGCCCGAGGACATCGACAGGCTTCTCTACCTCGGTCAGCAGATCAAGGACACCTCCCTCTGCGCCCTCGGCGGCACGGCGCCGAACCCGGTTCTCACGACCATCAAGTACTTCCGTAAGGAGTACGAGGCGCACATATTCGATAAGAAGTGCCCGGCGGGCGTATGCCAGAACCTTCTCAGCTACACGATTCTCGCCGACAAGTGCATCGGATGCACGAAGTGCGCAAGAAACTGCCCTGTCTCCTGCATAGCGGGCAAGCCTAAGGAAGTCCATGTGATCGATCAGGAGAAGTGCATCAAGTGCGGCGCATGCATGGACAACTGCCCTGTGGGGGCCGTGATAAAGTCCTAGAAAAGGCAAAGAGTAAATGACGGGGATAAGGGCGACTATTGACGGCATACATGTTACAGCCGACCATGGGATGACGGTCCTTCAGGCCGCCAGAGCGTGCGGAATATACATTCCGACTCTGTGTGACCATCCGGCGGTCACTCCTTTCGGCGCGTGCCGACTCTGCCTGATAGAGGTGGAGGGGTCGCCCAAACTCCATACCGCATGCACCTCCCCGATAACCGAGGGGATGGTCATACAGACAAAAAACCCTCGGGTAGCCAGGGCACGCAGGGCGGTCCTTGAACTGATACTGGACCGTCATCCTCTTGAGTGTGAAAACTGCTTAAACGACGGCGCGTGCGAGTTGCAGAGCGTTGCACGCGAACTTGGGGCCGAGTTATCCTCTCGCTCCGGCATAGGGGGCGCATTCCGTTCTCGGGGAGTAGAGGACGCGAACCCCTTTTACGTCAGAGATCTTGATAAGTGCATCCTGTGCGGCCGTTGCGTTCGGGTCTGCCGCGAGCACGCAATACGCCACGCGATAGACTTTCACGGGCGCGGCACGGATACCTCCGTCCAGGTAGAGGGAGAGGACTGCGACTTCTGTGGACAGTGCGTGCAGGTTTGTCCTGCGGGCGCGCTAATTGAAAAGTCTTTCGTACCGGGGAGACTGCCCCTGAATACAAGAAGCGTGAGGACGATCTGTCCTCACTGTAGCACCGGGTGCGAGCTCGAGGTCAATGTCGATACAACGTCAGGAACGATCTCCAGCGTAACGTCTGATTTCTCCAGCGTTACAAGCCTTAACCGGGGAAGAGCATGCGTGAAGGGGCGCTTTGACTGGCGCTTCGTTCACCGTGATGAACGCCTTACTACCCCTCTGATAAAGGACGGAGGGGCCTTCCGCAGGGCGACCTGGCGTGAGGCCCTCTATTTTGTCAGCACAAAGCTCGGTTCTATAAAAAAAGCGTATGGGGCCGACTCTATGGGTTTTTTTGCTTCACACCGCTGCACCAACGAGGAGAACTATCTCATGCAGCGCCTGGCCAAGGAGGTAGTTGGCACAAACAACATCGACATAGGCTCAGACCCGGTCAATTCAAGGATAGTTCAAAGCCTACTTAACAGAGCGGGCGCGTACCGGGGTATGTCGAACGACTTTGAATCGATAGCATCGACCGATATTATTCTCATGATCGGATCGGATCCCACCGAGAACCAGCCAGTGATAGGTTCTTTTATCAAGGAGCGGATCGAGAGCAGAGGCTGCAGCCTCATAGTTTGCGACCCCAGAAGAACCGAGCTTGCAGGATGCGCGACGATTCACGTCAGGCAGAAACCAGGCTCCGAGACGGCGCTGCTTAACGGCATAATGAATGTCGTCATCCGCAACGGTCTTTACGAATCCGGGAAGATCGCGGGAGATACTGCCGGCTTCAATAACCTGAGGTTGGCGACGGAGGAGTACGAGCCAGATGCTGTGTCGAGGATTACCGGCGTATCGCCTGAACACATAAGGGCTATCGCTCATGCATATGCCTCCGGCCCAAACTCCATGATCTTTTACACGCCGGGATTATCACGTTACTCCGATCCGACAGGAGATTTGCTTTCTGCTTTCAACCTCGCTCTTCTTTGCGGGATGTACGGAAGGCCGGGGACTGGTCTAAACCCCTTGATGGGGGGAGGCAACTTTCAAGGTGCAATAGACGCAGGTTGTATGCCGGGGTTCTCCGGCTCGGAAATGATGGCTGCCGCAAGGGACGAAAAATTAAAGGCGATGTACCTTATGGGGTCGAACCCCCTTGGTAGCCCTGGTTCCGATAATGTCATCTCCTGCCTTAAGAAACTGGACTTCCTCGTGGTGCAGGACATCCTCCTTACAGA
>Ga0172382_10011925_pt1 | contig 11420 bp, 9 predicted proteins | sample Leawel138RmetaG_FD_122245 | JGI IMG/M metagenome (GOLD analysis project Ga0172382, IMG submission 122245) | Leachate microbial communities from a municipal landfill in Southern Ontario, Canada - Leachate well 138R metaG | ecosystem: Engineered > Solid waste > Landfill > Unclassified | place...
AATAAGGTGACCTTAATAAGCGGTGGAGGTAGCGGACACGAGCCTGCACACGGTGGTTTTGTGGGCAAAGGCATGCTTGATGCTGCTGTTGCTGGCGATATTTTTGCTTCACCTTCTACAATTCAGGTATATAATGCGATTGTAAAGACAGAATCATCTAAGGGTACTTTGCTGATTATTAAAAACTATAGTGGAGACTGTATGAATTTTGATGGTGCAGCAGAAATGGCTAGAGAAGATGACGATATCAATGTAGAAAGTGTTTATGTCAATGATGATATTGCTGTAAAAGATAGCCTTTATACCGTAGGTAGAAGGGGTGTTGCAGGTACTATGTTTGTGCATAAGATTGCCGGTGCAGCTGCAGAGTTGGGCAAAGACCTTGCAGAAGTAAAAGCAATAGCTAACAAGACAATAGCCAATGTGCGCTCTTTGGGGTTTGCACTTACTTCTTGTACCGTTCCTGCAAAAGGTACTCCTACCTTTGAGCTAGGCACTGACGAAATGGAGTTCGGCATTGGCATACATGGCGAGCCAGGCATTGCTAGAGAAAAGATTGCTAGCGCAGATGAGCTTGCAGACCGTATTGTTCCTGCTATTGCCGAAGACCTTAAACTTGCAGAAGGTGACGAAGTTGCGTTGCTTATCAATGGGTTTGGTGGTACTCCTTTACAAGAGTTGTATCTATTCAATAATACTGTTAGCGCAGAGATTGAGAAGTTAGGTGTCAAGATATACAAGACTATTGTAGGCAACTTTATGACTTCAATAGATATGGCAGGTGCAAGCGTAACAATGCTAAAATTAGATAGCGAGTTAAAGGATTTGTTGGATGCTCCAGCAGATACCCCCGCTTATAAGAATTAATAGGTAAAAGGACATTTAATATGGACAAGTTTACAACTGCTAATGTAATGTCTGCCATAGAGATTATGGCTGATGTAGCAATAGAAAACGAAGTTGCTTTTTGTGAGCTAGATTCTGCAGCAGGGGATGGCGATTTTGGTATGTCTCTTGCAAAAGGATTTAAGCAACTAAAGGCAGAATGGCAAGACCTAGATAAAGACTCTATTGGTAGCTTTTTACGCTCAGCAGGTATGGTAATCCTAGAAAATTGTGGCGGTGCATCTGGTCCACTTTGGGGCTCTGCTTTTCGTGGGGCAGCAAAAGCCGCTGGGGATATTAGCGAAGCTGGTGTAGCTGAGTTAGCCGAAATGCTTCAAGCTGCTGTTGCGGCTATCCAAAAGACTGGCGCTCGCTCTTTCGGCAGAGGCGCAGTAGTTGGCGACAAAACTATGATAGATGCTTTAGTCCCGCTTGCAGATAGTCTTAGTGCAAGTGCAGAAGCTGGTGAGCAACTAAAACCTGCTTTTATAAAGGCTGCAAAAGCGGCAGTTGATGGCGCAGAAAGCACTAAAGGATTTACTGCTAAAATGGGGAGAGCCGCCAATGTAGGCGAGCGTAGCCTTAGCTTTCCTGATGCAGGAGCGTTTGCAATAGGCCTAATCTTTACCACTATAGCGGAAAAGCTTCTCGCATAACCTAGTTAAACGCCATATATTTTGTATTAAAAAAGGGACTGTCTTTGTATAAGGCAGTCCCTTTACTGTAAACTTTATAATTGTTAAAACATTCTTTTTGCAGTTACATATCTAGAGCTCCACACGCCTGAAAGCAAGTCAACTCTAACACCACCAGCGCCGTATGTATGTAAGATTTTACCTTCGCCAAGATAGATTGCCACATGCCCTATGTGTTCTACCCCCTTAATATTTGTTCTTGCAGGAGTAGTCATAAAGATTAAATCTCCCCTTTTAAGATAGCTTCTTTCTATAGTTTGTCCATAAAGACTTTGGCTGCGGGAATCCCCTTGAAGCTTAATGCTAGCGCCTATATAAAAAGCATACTGGGCAAAGGAAGAGCAATCAAAGGTACGACCTGTAAACGAGGGATTGGGCGCACCGCCATATAATAAAATGCGTGTTGCCCCATATTCATAAGGAGAGGCAAGCTTGCTCATACCAGCAGTTATAATGCTTTCAATCTTATCCTCTCGCTCAGGATTCTCACTCTCTTGTTGTGTGCTAAGTAGTAATGTATAGGCACTATTTGCACTAATATATGCTTTTTGCCCTTTAAATAATATGTAATACCAATTTTGATTGTAGCGGTCAATAAGTTGTACTCTTTCGCCTGGCTGCAGAGTACCAATAACATTATTTCTGGTGCTATCTGGCTCTATTCTTACATTTAAATTAACAAGAGCCTGTATATAGTTAATCTCAACTTCAGGTTGTTGAGTAGTTTCTTGTTGATTATCGTTTTGCTCATTGGTATCAGTTTCGGCAATATCATTGTTGTTATTCTCTTCATTAATGCTGTTTGTTTTAGGTATGCCGAAAGATGACTCTGTATCAATACAAGCGGAAAGTGCAACAACAAGCAAGCTCAAAATAACAAGAAAAATCGTAGATTTTTTCATACTAAACCTCCTAGTGATAAATTTTACTAGGTGGTCTACCTTAAGTCAAATGGTATAAGGGCATAGGGTACTGGTAATTATTTCTTAATCTTAAATACTACCTTGCTCATTTGTTTTAATAGTCTTAAAGGTAGCAACTTACAAGAAATGTAAATTAATTTATTCTTTAATCCAGGCACTACAAGCAATGGCGGTTTTTTTGCTATTGCAGTCTTATATACCTTCCTAGCAACGCTTTCTGCACTCATACCATTTTGCTCTTGGAAAAAAAGAGACTGCGAAGCCCTTTTTAGATTGGCATCTTCATCCTTATATATCTTACGCTCAAAAGAAAAGTTAGTCTTAACTCCGCCAGGTAGTACATTGCTGATAGAAATGTTAAATCTATCAATTTCAGTAGCCAAAGCTACAACAAATGCGTTAATTGCTGCTTTAGACGCACAATAATAAGGGTCATAAGGGATAGGCGCTACGCTTGCTAGAGAGCTAATAAGTACTATTTGCCCTCCGCCATTTTTCTTCATTATCGGCACTACTTTTTTTACAGCATAGATTGCACCATTGACATTTACATCAAAAAGATATTCGTAATCAGTCTGCATAACTTTGTCTATTGGTGCTGCCATACTTGTACCTGAAGAATATAGCATAATATCTATACGAGAGTAGGCAGTTTTTATTTCTTGAATAGCTGTATCAATTGTAGCGGTGTTGGTTACATCTACTTGATAATTTTCGATTTGCTCATCTGGGGCAGATTGCCTTGAGCAATTGACTACCTGATACCCTTTTTCTAAAAATATTTTTGCACAAGCTAAGCCTATACCGCTTGAAGCCCCAAAAATGAGAACAACTTTTTTCATACATCAATTATTGCCTAACTTTTCTTTTTCTATTAACATTTACCATTTTTATTAAGCTATTAGTTTAGCTAAAATGGCTCTTCCTATTGAAAAAAATGCTAACTTAATATATACTTATTGTAATACCCAACTAAGGAGAAGGAGTATATGGATAGAGCCGAATATCCTCGACCGCATTTTGCAAGAGAGGGTTGGATGAGTCTAAATGGCTTGTGGGACTTCGAAATTCAAAAATCTAAAAAGTTAGATTATCTAACTAAAGAACAGTATTCATCTAAGATTAATATTCCTTTTTGCCCCGAAAGCAAGCTTTCTGGCATTGAGCACAAGGGAAAGATGAAAAGTGTATGGTATCGCAGAAGCTTTAATGTTACAGGCAAGCAGCTAAAAGGGAGAGTGCTTTTGCATTTTGGCGCTGTTGATTACATTGCCAAGGTTTATGTCAACGGAGAGCTAGCGGGCGAGCATATAGGTGGGCATATCTCTTTTTCTTTTAATATCACCAAACTGCTAAAAGAAGGAGAAAATACTCTTATAGTAAATGCGTGTGACAATACAGCAAGTCTAAGCATACCTTCGGGCAAACAGAGTATGCTTGGTAGGAGTATGCTGGTAGTGTATACAAGGACTACAGGTATATGGCAAAGCGTATGGCTAGAGTATGTTAACAAATCTTACATAAAATCTTGCAAAATCGAAGCAAATTGCGATACTAAAGAAGTTGTTGCCTTATTTAATACTAGAGCTAGTCTAGGCAAAAAGGCTACAATGACAGTTTCTTACCAAGACAAGGTATGTGCAAACGCCGAATGTATTATAGAAGAAGCGTCTTTTGTATTAAAAGCCAAGATAAGCGGAGAGCTTCAACTTTGGCAACCCTTAGATGGCAAATTATATGATATAGAGTTGCAAATAAGCGATGATACGCAGGTTTTTGACAAGGTAATCACATATACAGGCTTTAGAAAAATTGAAATAGTAGACAATTGTATTCACATAAATGGCAAGCCCGTATTTTTACGCCAAGTGCTAGACCAAGGCTATTATCCTGAAGGTCTACTTACTGCCCCAACAAGCAAAGATTTGCAAAAGGATATCGATATAGGCATTAAGTTTGGCTTTAATGGTGCTCGTCCACATCAAAAGGTATTTGAAGAGCGCTATTTATACTATGCAGATAAGGCAGGCTATCTCCTTTGGGGTGAATATCCCAATTGGGGAGCTTTTATGTTTGGCAAAAAGAGCAAGGGGCTAGCTAACTTTTTAGCCGAATGGCAAGAAGTAATTGAGCGAGATTACAATCACCCTAGCATAATAGGGTGGTGTCCCTTAAATGAGACATACGGTATTTTTGGTTATGCTTCAGGACAGGCATCTGCTGCAATTTATGAGCGGACAAAGCAGCTTGACCCCGAAAGGATTGTAATTGGCTCATCAGGCGGTTTTCACTACAAGACGGATATATGCGATATTCATTCCTACACTCATAATCCAAAACGCATTGTGCCCGTTGCCCTAAAACGCAACAATGGGATAGCCTTTGGTATTGTTGGCAAGCTAATATCTTTCTTTAACAAACGCTTTTTGTCACGCAAACAGCTAAAAGAATATCCGCTATTTTTAAGTGAATTTGGTGGGATTACCTTTGCTTCTGAAGGAAAAAGTTGGGGTTATCATTCTGAAATCAAAGATGAACAGCACTTTTTACAGCTCTATGAGCAAATAGTAGAAAGTGTCTTAAATTGCCCAGAGATTTGTGCCTTTTGCTATACTCAGCTTACAGATGTACAGCAAGAGCAAAATGGACTTGTAAAATATAACAGGGCAGATAAATTTTCGTCCCAAGCAATAGCTAGGATTGCACAAGCAAATTTAAGACTAGCAAAGATTGAACAATAAGGAGAACAATAGTGTTAAGAGAACTTAAAACCTATACCAAGAAAGAAAGAAATATGTTTCTTGTAGGCCTGTATGGTCAAAATGTAATTTATAACATCATTAGTGTTGGACTAATGGTTTATTTTACAGATGCAGTTAAGATACCCGGTTACATAGTAGGCACCATAATGTTTATTGCCCGTCTTTGGGATGCTATCAACGACTATATTATGGGCGCTATTGTAGACAAAACAGATACCAAATGGGGCAAATGCCGTCCATATTTGATATTTATGCCTATTCCAATACTCTTAATTACGGTATTATGTTTTGCTTCTCCCACAGTATATCCTGACAATCCTGTAGCTACTACGATTTGGTGTGCATCTACCTATATTATGTGGGGAATGATGTATACAGTTAGCGATATACCCCTTTGGGGAGTGACTGCAAGAATGACCGAAGTAGAACAAGATAGGACTACGCTAATCTCAGCTGCAAGAATAGCAGGCGGAGTAGGTGCTGTTATCCCTATGGTTGGTCTAGTGGCTCTAGCTAAAGGGCTGGTAGGCAAAGAGATTCTTGGTATAACCTTTGATTTGCGTATGGGTTTTGTAGTCACAGTAGCACTTATGGCTATCTTGGGTACAGCTACCTTTCAACTTGCTGGCATTGGCATAAGAGAGCATGTAGATGTAGTCACAAATAAAGAGCGTACTATGACATCCAATTTAAAAATGGTTTTTAAGAACAAGCCTTATATGCGCATTATTCTTTCTGGCATAATTTCTAGTACAAAAAATATGATGATGGTGACTTCGGTATACTTGTTGCAGTGGTATTTTGCCAATGGTAACCCTGCAAAGATTGCCCAGTATACAATCACTATGGGTGGAGCGGTACTGGTTGGTAGCTTTTTGAGTATAGCAGCAGTACCTTTACTTACTAAGAGATTTGAAAAGAAAACTATTTACAATTGGGCACACATTATCTCTATCCCACCTTTAGTGCTAGCTTACATATTTTACTTAATAGTACCTGATATTGTAAATAGCATTTATGAGTATGTATTTATGTTTCTGCTCTTTATAGCAGGCACAGCCACAGGCGCACCTTTGGCATTGCAGTCTGATATGATTGCAGATAGCGTGAACTATTTAGAGCTGCAAACAGGTGAGCGTACTGAAGGAGTTAGCTTTGCTGGGCAGACCTTCCTTGCTAAGTTTACAGCTGCTGTTGCAACCCTAATGGCAGGAATGGTGCTAGGTTTTGTAAACTATACTGAGCAAGTAGACGCTATGCAGGCTATTGCAGACGGCGGAGGCATCGTCAGGGCAGAGTTTCCTACTATTATGAATGCCCTTTGGATAATAACTACAATTTTACCTGCAATAGGGTGCTTGCTAGCTATATTCCCAATTATCAAATACCCATTAACCAGAGCTATGAATAATGATATAGTAGAGAAACTGCATATAATGAGAGGCAACAATAAGAGTGCTAAAAGCTCAACAGAGTTTGAAATGTGGTAATATAACCTAAAAAGTGAGGAGAAAATGAAGCTAGCTTTATCAGGCACTTGGCAACTGCGTAATACTAAAAAACAAAGCTATATATCCGCTGCTATCCCCGGTGATGTTTTTCTTGCACACCTACAGCATCGTATTATCCCTGACCCGTTTTTAGGTACTAATGAAAAAGACGCTTATAAGCTAGCCGAAAATAATTTTGAATTTATAAAAAGGTTTGATGTTACCGCTGAGCTTCTGCAAAAAGATGAAGTTTGCCTAGTGGCAGAACAAATAGATACCTTAGCCCACATCTTTATCAATGATTGTTTAGTGGCTAAAGTTGACAATGCTCATTGTATCCATAGGATTGATGTCAAGCAGTATCTTGCAGAAGGCGAAAATATCATTAAGATAATTATCTTTTCTCCACTTAAATACATACAGGAACGCAACACCTATGACACAATGCCTTTAAGGCTAGGTCAAGTAAACGGAGTTGCGCATATCCGCAAACCGCAGTGCCATTTTGGTTGGGATTGGGGGCCTGTCTTGCCTATTATGGGCATAACAAGAGATATATACCTAGAAGGGCACAATAGTGCAAGAATAAGCAACATCCATATTGAGCAATTGCATAAAAAGGTAGACAATAAGCCGTTGGTTGAGCTTAGCATTGATGTAGATATTGTTAAACTAATAAACGACAACGATTTTTCTACAGAAGTATGCATTAAACAGCCTAACGGCAAAGAGTTAAAGTTAAAAGACAAAGGCACTCTTTTTAATTTTACTATTACAGAGCCGCAACTTTGGTGGACAAAGGAGCTTTCAGGAAGCTGCTCCCAACCTTTGTATGAAGTGCAAGCACAAGTTTATCATAAAGGTGTATTATGTGATACTTCCACCAAAAGGATAGGTTTAAGAACTATTGAACTACTTAAAGAAAATGACAAATTCGGCTCTAATTTTCAATTTGTGCTCAATGGGGTGCCGCTTTTCATAAAGGGTGCAAACTATATTCCTCCAGATGCAATGATTACTCGAGCAAAAGACAAATATGCTTACTATATAGATGCAATGCTAGCTGCCAATATGAATATGGTTAGGATTTGGGGCGGTGGCTATTACGAATCAGACGATTTTTACAATTATTGTGATGAAAAAGGCTTGCTTGTATGGCAAGATTTTGCCTTTGCTTGTATGCCATATCCCTTTTATGATAATGCCTTTTTAACTAGCACCCTAAAAGAAGTAAGCTCTAATGTAGGGCGACTTAAACATCACGCTTGCCTTGCCCTTTGGTGCGGAAACAATGAGATTGAGCTAATGACTGTTAGCTGGATGCATAGACACAAGCTTGTAAAATGGACAAAAGCATTCTTTTATGATATTTTACCAAATGAAATAAAAAGGCTTGATAATGCTACACCTTATGTGCCAAGCTCCCCAACATCTTTTCAATTCTTAAAAAAGGTAAATAGCGAAGATTATGGTAGCAAGCACATTTGGAGCGTTTGGCACGGCCTAAAACCTATTTCTTACTATCGCAAAATGTTTCCACGCTTTGCTGCTGAGTTTGGTCTGCAATCTATGCCAAGCTTAGATATGATAGACACTTTTGCCAAAGCTGGTGAGCAATCATTGTCTTCTCCAGTTATGAAGAGCCACCAAAAATGTGCTGATGGCAATGATAAAATGCTGTTTTATCTAGCTAGCCAATTTGACTTGCCAAACAACTTTGGCGATTTGCCTTACTTGACAGGACTTACGCAAGCGCTTGCTATTTGTGAGGCGATAGAGCATATGCGCAGGCATAAAGGCAGATGCAACGGAGCTCTATATTGGCAACTTAACGATTGCTGGGGAGTGTCAAGTTGGTCAAGCATAGATTATCAAGGTAAGTATAAACCTTTACAATACAGAGTAAAAGATACCCTTGCACCGCTTAGCATCTCAATAGGTGTGAGAAAGAATAGGGCAGACTTATATCTTATAAGCGACTTAACGCAAGAGCAAAATGTGGCAATTGAGTACGGCATAATGGATTTTTACGGCAATAATCTAGCTAAAGCTAACTTGCCAAGTATAGATATAGATGTTTTGTCTATTCATAAAATTAATAGCGTTAACACTTCATTTTTAGATAGAAAGCAAAAGAGAAATTGTGTTTTCTATGCCCGTCTATATCAAGACTCTCAACTAATAATGCAAAAGACTGCTACATTTGTAAAAGACAAACAGCTATCTTTGCCAATTCCAGACATTAGTTATTCTCTAAAGAGAAAAGGTGAAATTGTAGAGCTTGAGATACAAGCTGACAGCTTTGCAAGGCTAGTAGAGATAGATATAGAAGGGTGTAGTACACCGTTAACAGATAACTATTTTGACCTATTGCCTATGGAAAAAAAGATAATCTCTTTTGTCTATGATACTGCTTTACCCTTAAATAACATAAAAATTAAGTGTGTTAATAATATTACTGATACTCAAAGCAGACTTGCTAACTTGGCATTAAGGGCAAGGGTTAGGGCAAAACCTATTAACTTGCTAAGCTCTCTGCTATATCTTATTAAGAAATAAAAAAAAGCCCAATTACGGGCTTTTTTAGATTATCCAATTGTTATTGCCTTATTCGGCTTTTGCTAACTCTAGCTCTTTTTTTAAATCTGACAACGCCTTACTAATGTGTGCTATCTTTCTTGCTGCATTGTTTTTCTTATAAATGCCGTCACTTTTAGCCCTATCAATTAAGCTAACTGTTTCTGGTAACAGCTTTTCGGCACCTTCTACATCAGCTACACTAATGGTGGCATAATATTTCTTTAACGCATTCTTAACACGACTTTTTTTTGCTTTATTAGCTTCATTAGCTTTTCTGCTGGTGATTAGGCGCTTTTTTTGTTGTTTTATGTTAGGCATCTAACCTCTCCTTGTCTTTATCATTTTTTACGCTTGCTTATTCTATCATATATAATTCGCATTTGCAATTAAAATAATCATATTTTGAAAAGTTTTGGCAATAAAACCTATTATATGGGATTAGATTACAACAGGCTTTTTACTGATTTTGCCGATTTAGATTCGCTTAAAGGTACACATACTAAAAAGAGACTGGCTTTTGGCAAAGTGATAGAAGAAAAATATGTCCTACCTAGTAGCGAAGCTTGTAACAAAAATGATATTTATTATAATTTGAGAATAAAGGAAAGTCTTTATTTTAAGCAAGAGCTAAAGGCTGCCTTAACTGTCGCTCTAGGCAACTGCATTAATCACCTTCTCTCTGCTTATGGATACAAGCAAGGCGATTTGGTAATGGTTATAGGGCTTGGCAATCAAGGAATGATAGCTGATTCCTTAGGTAGCAAAACGCTAGAAGGTCTAAATATTACCGCACATTTGATTAGAAGAGAAGCAATGAGCGATAGCGGCAATCTGTGTGGGCTAGGCAGCAGCGTCAGCGGAGTTACAGGGATAGAATCATACGATATTATCAGAGGAGTTGTAGACAGACTGCATCCAAAAATAATAATAGCAGTAGATACTCTTGCTTGTAGCGATATACAAAAATTTCAAAGGATTATTCAAGTTAACAATACAGGCATAGAGCCTGGCGGGGGCATTAATAATCCAAAAAAAATGCTCTCCTTTTCTACTTTAAATATCCCAGTAATAGCAATAGGAGTGCCACTTGTAATTTATGCCACTGATATCCTAAAAGCATTTTTACAAGAAAACAGTAATTTGGATTTGAAAAAAGAGCTAGGCACTATGTTGCTCTCTCTTGTAGTTACAAGTAAAGAGATAGATATAGTAGTAGAAGATTTTGCAAAAGTAATATCAAGGGCGATAAATGCTTGCTGCTCTAAGATTTAGTAAACTAACCTATCACAATAGAATATATTAAACTATGCGTATAGGTTTAATTGATTCTGGCATAGGTGGGCTTAACATACTTTCGCTATGCTTAAAAGTCTTTGAAGATTGTACCTATGATTATCTTGCTGATACCTTATATGCTCCTTTTGGTAACCTAAATCCTAACTTTCTTTATAGACGCTTGCTAGCTGATATAGATTTTTTAGCTAAACGCAAAAACGACTTAATTATACTTGCTTGCAATACTGCCTCCAGCCTTATTGGGGACACTTTGCAAAATGTAATAGGCATAAAGCCTGATATAGCTACAGCTTGTAAAAGCTCTAAAGGTAAGATATTAGTCCTTTCTACACCTATTACAGCTAGCTCTGCTTGGTTGCAGAGTGTTGTTTGCAAAAATGACAGAATTAAGCTAATTGGCAATGCTTATCTTGCACCGCTAATCGAATGTTATGCACCTGCCTATGAGATAATAATGCCATACTTCATGCAACTAATTAAGCAAGAAGTTGATTAAAAGAGCATTGTACTAGGTTGCACGCACTACCTATACTTGACTCCCTACATCCGCTCCGCTTTGCCATATCTTGATATATATGGTTATGAAAATAGCTTAAAAGACACATTATTTTTAGTTAAAGATAAGTTTTTGGGTATACATAGCTCAAATAGAGTTATCAATTTATTGTTTACAAGTAGTGAGCGTATCCATTCAAGCATTGAGATTGCAAAAGATGTTTGCCCTGAATACAAAATATTTAGCACAATTGTTAAAATACCTTAATACTTCTTGTAAAAAAGCAAGGTTTA
>Ga0172382_10011926_pt1 | contig 11420 bp, 5 predicted proteins | sample Leawel138RmetaG_FD_122245 | JGI IMG/M metagenome (GOLD analysis project Ga0172382, IMG submission 122245) | Leachate microbial communities from a municipal landfill in Southern Ontario, Canada - Leachate well 138R metaG | ecosystem: Engineered > Solid waste > Landfill > Unclassified | place...
ACTGATTTTGAGAATTTTTCAGTATTCAAACCAAATGATTTACATTTAGTTAATGTTAATGCGATGCTTGATCAATTATTAGCTTGGAGTACTGCTTTAAGAACAGTTAGAGTAAAATAAATATTCAAAACCATTGATATCCATCAATGGTTTTTTTATGAAAACGTATTAAAACATAATTAAACTTGCATTATATTAATTTACGTAGTATAATAACGTAACAAAAAAAGAATTTTTAGATAGAGGTAGCGATGTAAATGAGTACTTTGAGGAGCAGGCATGCTTTGATTCAAAGGAAAGGTAGCCATCGCCGAATATTATATTCAGGCATGAATTTAATATGGGGTTATATGGAAAACATATAACACTCCTACTTAGTAATAAGTAGAGGCGCTTTTCTAGATTATCCTTGTTTCTATAGGATTATCATATTAAGCGTCTAGGACGCTTTTTTTGTATTCTATAGGAGGAAAGTATGAAAAAATTATTGTTTATGGTTTTATTTCTTTTAACCATTCTGGTAGGATGTGCTAGCGAAAAAGAAATTAATTTTGAGGATGGTAAATTAATAGTTGGATTAGAAGCTGCATATTCGCCATTTAACTGGTTGGAAAATGAAGCTACTGAATCGAATCACCCACTTGATGGGATGAATGCTTTTGTTGAAGGTTATGATGTTCAGATGGCAAAATTAATTGCAGAAGAGTTAGGTTTAGAATTAGTAATCAAAAGAGTTGAATGGAAAGGTATAATTACAGCTTTAAAAACTGGTATGATTGATTTAATCATTGCTGGTATGAGTCCAACAGAAGAAAGATTGGAATCAATTAATTTTTCTAACTCGTATTATGAATCAGATCATGTTGTTATAGTTAGAAAAGATAGCATTTATGCAAGTGCTACAAGTATTGAAGATTTTACTAATGCAAAAGTAATTGGTCAAAAAAATACTATTTATGATGATTTAGCAGTTCAAATAGTAGAAGCAAATACTGGATCAGTTCACCAAACTGCACTGGATACAGTTCCTAGAATTGTTAATTCTATAAATACTGGAGTTAGTGATATAACTGTTGTTGAGAAGCCAGTTGCAATAAGTATTGTAAATAATAATGAAAATTTAATGTATATTGACCTTACAAGTGATTTTGTTTTAGATGAAAGTGATAGGGTTGTTTCTATTGGTATTAGAAAAGTTGATTCTATACTATTAGAAAGAGTTAATGTTGCATTAGGTAACATTAGTCTTGAGACTAGAGAAAATATAATGTTAAGTATGTTAGAAGTAGCTCCTGGAGATGAATAATGATTAATAAAATAATAATGATAATAAGAGAGTTTTGGCCTCAGTTTGTAGAAGGATTAAAAGTTACTGTCTTATTAGCATTAATAGGAACAATTATAGGTTTAATAATCGCGTTAATTTTTAGTGCATTAAGAGTTGTAAAAATTAACAAAAATGATAAAATCCATATTAAAATATTAAAGAATATTGGCCTACTATTTGTTAAAACATATGTAACAATATTTAGAGGAACACCAATGATTGTTCAAGCAGTAATATTTTATTATTCATTCTACCAAGCAGGTATTAAGTGGAGTGCTTTTGCAGCAGGTTTATTTACGATTTCTTTAAATACGGCAGCATATTTAACTGAAGTATTAAGAGGTGGTATTGAATCTGTAGATAAAGGGCAAACTGAGGCAGCCAGAAGTATTGGATTGTCTTCTTCCAAAACTTTTCTATATATAATATTTCCTCAGGCCTTAAAAAATTCTTTTGCATCAATAGGCAATGAATTAATTGTAAATATTAAGGATTCTGCAGTCTTGAGTGTTATTTCTGTAATAGATGTGTTTAGTGTTGCTGATAGTGCAGCAGGAAAGTATTTTTTATTTATTGAGGCGATGTTAGTAGCAGCAGGAATATATTTAGTGTTGACATATTCGACTGCTAAGATTTTACAGCTAATAGAGAGAAAACTTGGAGTAGAAACTAAAGAAATGGTCAGTTCAAATTAGGTGAAAAAAATGATAAAAATAAATGGGTTAAAGAAATCATTTAATAATAATCAAGTATTAAAAGGAATTGATCTAATCTTCAATGAAAAAGAAGTTGTTTCAATAATTGGAGAAAGTGGAAGCGGTAAATCAACTTTACTTAGATGTATTAATTTATTAGAAAACTACGATGAAGGAAAAATAATGTTTTTGGGAAAAGATATTAAAGATTATGATATCAATAATTTGAGAAGTAATGTTGGTATGGTTTTCCAGCAATTCAACCTTTTTAATAATTTGAATGTGATTGGAAATTGCACAATCGGTTTAATAAAAGTCCAAAAATTATCTAAAAAAGAAGCCGAGATAAAAGCAATCGAAAAATTAAATTTAGTTGGAATGGGTGAATTCTTATATCATAATGTTAATAGTCTTAGTGGTGGTCAAAAACAGCGTGTTGCAATTGCAAGAGCTTTGTGTTTAGAACCAAAAGTTATTTTGTTTGATGAACCTACGAGTGCTCTTGATCCTAAAAATGTAAATGAAGTATTAAATGTAATTAGGAATTTAGCAAAAAGTGGCATTACAATGATTATTGTTACTCATGAAATGAAGTTTGCACGTGAAATTAGCGATAGAATTATATATGTAGATAAGGGAATCATTGAAATAGATGATACTCCAGAAGCAGTTTTTTCTAATACAGAAAATGAATCGATTAAATCGTTTTTACAATATAGTTAAAAATTAAGAGAGTTGAAAAAAACTCTCTTTTTTTATAAAGAGAGTTGTTCATTATTAATTAAAGAATTTTCCAAATAGACTTCCTAGTTCAACAATTGCTGGTCCAATTATTAGTGACATTATCGCCATTAGTTTGATTAGAATATCCATAGCTGGTCCTGCAGTATCTTTGAATGGGTCACCTACAGTGTCTCCAGTTACAGCAGCTTTGTGAGCTTCTGAACCTTTACCACCTAAATTTCCTTCTTCAATATACTTTTTAGCATTATCCCAAGCACCACCAGAATTAGCCATAAATATTGCCATCATAGATCCTGATGCAAGTGAACCCACAAGTAATCCTCCTAGAGCTGCAGCACCAAACCCGAACCCAACAACTATTGGAGTAAAAACTGCAATCAATCCAGGAATAACCATTTCTTTTAGTGCTGCACTTGTAGATATATCTACACATTTTGCATAGTCTGGAAGAGATGTTCCTTCCATAATTCCAGAATCTGATGCAAATTGACGTCTAACTTCTTCAATCATCTTATTAGCAGCTTTACCTACTGAGTTGATCGTAAGAGATGTGAACAAGAATGGTAGCATTGCTCCTATTAATAGACCCATTATAACAATTGGTTGTAATACATTTATATCCTCATCTAATCCTGAAGCATGAGCATATGCCATAAATAATGCAAGAGAAGTAAGAGTTGCTGAACCTATACAAAATCCTTTTCCAATGGCAGCAGTTGTATTACCAACTGAATCTAATTTATCAGTTATTTTTCTGACTTTTTTATCAAGTTTAGCCATTTCAGCAATTCCACCAGCATTATCTGATATCGGGCCATAGGCATCTACAGAAACAGTTATACCTACTGTTGATAACATACCTACTGCTGATAATGCAATACCATAAACTCCTCCAAGAAGATATGCTACTCCAATACCTGAAGCTAAGACAATCATGGTTAGAGCAGTTGATTTCATACCAACAGCATACCCGGCAATTACGTTTGTTGCATGACCAGTTTTAGATTGTTCTGCTACTTTATGGACATGCTTTGATTTATCTGAAGTATATATTTCAGCTATCATACCAAGTAGGATACCGACTACTAAACCAGTTACTATAGTGAAAAATGGTTTAATAGAATCTAATACTAATAGACTAATAACTAAAGATGAAGCTGCAACAAATATTGCTGCAACGTATGTTGCAATGCTTAAAGTAAGTTGAGGGTCTTTCCACTCTCTCATTCTAATAAACATTACACTAAACAATGCTGCAAACACTCCTGAACCAGCAACTAATAATGGGAATAGTATTGCATTGTTAGTTTCAAAAATTCCTGAGGCAAAAGTAGCAAGAGTAATAGCTGAAATAATTGAACCTGCATACGATTCTAGTAAATCAGAACCCATTCCAGCGATATCCCCAACATTGTCTCCAACATTATCAGCAATAACAGCAGGATTTCTTGGGTCATCTTCTGGAATTCCAGCTTCGACTTTTCCAACTAAATCGGCACCAACATCGGCAGCTTTTGTAAATATACCACCACCAACACGTGCAAATAAAGCAACTAATGATGCACCAAGTCCATATCCAGCGACGATTTGACCCGCAGTAACTAAACTACCAGTAAAATGATAAAATACTATAAGAGAAGTTGTAAGACCCAATAAAGATAATCCAACAACACTAAGCCCTAATACAGATCCACCACTAAACGCCATTTTTAAAGCTTTACTCATTCCATGAGTATTAGCAGAAGAGGCGGTTAGAGCATTTGCTTTAGTACCAGCAGCCATCCCGGCAATTCCTGCTAAACCAGAAAACAGTGCTCCAAGCACAAAACATAATGCCGATTTCCATCCAACACCTTCAGCACTCTCTAGTGCTGGAATAAATCCTAGTAATGTTAGAACAATTCCGACTCCAATAGCGAACATCGCTATAATTTTATATTCTCTTTTTAAGAATGTAACTGTTCCTATACGTATATATGAGGAAATTTCCTCTATCTTGTTATGGTTAGCTTTCATTTTGTTAAGTCTAGCCAGTAATACCATTGCATATGCTAATACAATGATAGTTGCAAATATAACCAATAGTAATAATACAGCATCGCTCTTATTCATTTGTAATTTCCTCCTTGAAAATGAATTTTAGAATTTATATATTATTTTTGATAGGCAATCTTGCCATTTACAATAACTATTTCTGGTTTTGTTAGATAGTGCAAAGGATGTCCGTCCCAGATTACGATATCAGCATCTTTTCCTGATTCGATGCTTCCAACTCTATTTTCGATACCATTTACAATTGCAGCATTAATTGTAACAGCTTTTAAGGCGTCTAATTCATTAAGTCCAGCTCTTACAAATAATCCTAATTGTGTTAAGGCATATTGGCTTTCAATAACCGGATGATCGGTCATAATAGCAAATAAAACATCATTATCTTTTAATATTTTAGCCGATTCAAATGATTTGTTTCTTAATTCATATTTTGACTTAGAACCAAATGTTGGCCCCAATATTACTTTTTGATTATTTTTTCTTAGTATTTCGGGAATTAAGTGTCCCTCCGTTGCATGTTCTATAGTTGCATTAAGATTAAATTCATTAATTATTCTTAAGGCAGTTTGAATATCATCTTGTTGATGAGCATGAATTTTAACTAAAAATCCGTCAAATACTCTCATCAAAGATTCCCATTTCATGTTGAATTCAAAGCTTTTGTTAGATTTATCTTCACTATTTAAGTAAGCAAGTTTCTTTTCACGATAGTCACGTGCTTTAATAAGACTTTCTCTAATTAGTGCAGCAGAAGACATTCTAGTTGTAGGGGCTTGATTTTTCGCTCCATATACTCTTTTAGGGTTTTCACCAAGAGCCATCTTGATACATGATTCTTCAACGAGAACCATATCATCAAAATCCTTACCGAATGTTTTTAGTATTGAAAATACTCCTCCTATTACATTTGCACTTCCAGGTCCAGTTACAACAGTAGTAACACCAGCTTTTAAAGAATCCATGAAAGCTGTATCTTGATATTTTATTGCATCAATTGCTCTAAGTTCAGGATATACAGGATTTGTCATTTCATTGACATCTCTTCCTTCTGAACCTATAGCCTCCTCCATCATGCCAATATGACAATGTGGATCAATTAATCCCGGTGTAAGCGTTTTCCCTTTTGCATCAATAATTTTAGCATGTGGAAAATCTGATTCATTAATTTTCCCAACAGAAACAATTTTAGTTTCATCAATACCTACGTCTGTTTCTACATAGTTAATGTCATTCATTCCTATGACATAAGCGTTTTTAATAATGATCATTATAAACCTTCTTTCTATTTTGACGCTATTGAATATATTATAACATAATTCATTTTTTAATAAAAGGGTTTTTCAGCAAGTTTTTTCTTATTTATTAAAGAAAATTCTAATTAAATTTGAAAATAATTATACAAGATATATAATTAATATATTAATTATGATATAATATATATAAGATATCGTTATAATATATTATTTCATTAAGGAGGACTATATGTTTACTGGATTTGTTTTACCTAGTGCTGAGGAATTAGTACTATATTTTAATATCGGAGCTTTAGTTTTTGTCCTGTTTTTTGCTTTAATAGGATATTTTAGAGGTTTCAAAAAGACTTTATTTTATTTTGTTGCAACTGTTATCATTTTTGTAGGTGGATGGTTTATAAAAGATATAGTAGTTAATTTTATACGATCATATAATCTGTCCAGTTTTAATCTTACAATAGCTGATGTACAACTACAAAGTTTAAACCAATTTATTCCTGACTTTATTGTAAGTATGTTCCCACAAATAGGGGATGCTATGACAGAAGAAACAATGATTAAAGAGTTAGTATTTGGTTTAACAAATATGTTTCTAAGGATAGTTTTTATTATCATATTAATCATTTTTGCATTCACGGTATTTAAACTTTTAGTTGATGTATTATGGTTGATTTTCAAACCGAAAAGAAAAAAGGGAGTCAAGAAAAGAAAAAAATCTCTTGGAAACAGAATGGGAGGAGCTGGCCTTAATGCATTAAAAGGAGCTTTCTATTTACTGTTAATATTGTTTCCAATTGGAGGAATCGTTTCAATTGCTAATTCTATCGGTCAAATTGCAAGCGATGTTGAGAACCAAAATACAAATTATAATTTGATATTTGTTGGAGATTCAGCAACTTTGGTTGCAACAGATACAAATTCAGAGCCTAGTTTAGGTGATTTTGATAGTATTTTAGAATTGCTGGGAGTATATACAAAATCCGCACCAGGTAAAATATTTGGTACGGTAAAAGCAGATACCTATTTATTTGACAGTTTGTTTTCTTTTGAAGTAAATAAAACAAACATCAAATTAAGAGAAGAACTTGAGCTAGTTGCTAAAGCTTTTGCTAGATCTGAATCTTTGCGAGAAAACGGATTTTCTTTAGAAAATTTGATGAATGAAGATACAGATACTTTAAAATTAATTGTTGATGACTTATCAAGTTTAAAACTTATTAAAGTAGCCATTCCAATGGCCATAGAAGCAGCTTTATATCTTGAAGATGAAGAGGGCAATAATTTAGTAAGTATTCCTGATGGAATAGACTTAGATATTGATAGTATTATGGAAATTGATTTTGCTGGAGACATAAAGAAACTTGGATATGCTTTTGTTGATTTTACAACATTACTTCCAGGTGAAGGTGAAGAACTTAATTATTTAGATTTGGATCCCGATACGGTTTCTAGTGTTTTAGAAAGTATTGGGTCAACTGATATAGTTGATACATTATTACCAATAGCAATATCATATATTACAACAATGGAAAGCGTACAGGAATCTTTAGATCAATTAGGTTTCACAATTGATGATTTTGGCTTAGACGAGATTGATGACTGGAGTAATGAATTTACTCAATTTGGCCAAATTTATCGTGCGGTTTCCGATCTTCAAATAAAGAAGTTTGACGAATCTGAGACATTTGAGTATGTAACTGAGGACAAAGTTGATGCTTTAAGTGAGGCGATGTTTGAATCTGTTTTGATATCAAACTCAGTTCCAGTTTTAGTTAATGTCATGAGCAAAAGCATTATTACTGAAGAATATCAAGATATGATAACAGTTGATCCTGACATTTGGGATGATGTAGAGTTTAGTGCTTTAGTTAATGCAGCAGTGACAATATTGAAATCAGGTATTGTTACTGATGGAGAAGAAGCATTTAAAACTATGTCTAGTGATACTATTGATGATCTAGCTAAATATCTTTCAAGATCAAGATTTATAACTGGAAATTTAAATACTATTACTGAATCACTAATTGGAGATATGGGTTTCTTTTCTGAGGATTCTGAATTTGCGACACTTGAACAAGATGAATGGACACAACTTGAATTATCTTCTTTATTTAAAGCAGTAAGATTCATACTTGTTGAAGGTACAGACAACTTAACTAATTTAGAAGATGATAAAATCATCGAAATATCTACTTATTTAGGTAGTTCTAAATTTATTACAAGAAATATTAATAGTGTTATAGATAGTGCGCTTGAAAGTATTGATTTAGGGACTGATATTGAATTTGGTGAATTTAAAGATATGGAAGATAATGAAGTGGCTAGCAATGAACTATATTATCTATTCAAATCAGCTAAAATTATCACAGATAAAGGAAGCGATGTTAATGCTTTCCTAGATTTAAATGATGATGAATTAGATATATTTTTGAATTCAAGTTTTATAAGTGGCACATTAGTTAATGTGCTTAAGGCATACTCAAAACCAGGAGAACAGTTGGAGTTCTTAGTTGGTGTTGATGATGAGAATGTTTCATGGTATGATAGCGACAGCGAAGAAACAACATATACTTTAAATGGAAATATTTTAACTATAACTCCTGTAGAAGGAGCTACTAAATATAATATTTACGGAGATGGTGTAAAGCTTGGAGCTACAAGAAGTTTGACTTTTGAATTAACACCGCCATTACCAACAGAAATTGTCGTTGAAGCGTTTATTGAAGGCGAACTTCGAAGAATGTTTATTGCAATTGGTTCACTTTCATCATCATTATCTGATGGAGGATCATTCTCTACCGATACGATTACAAATCTAACAGATGAAGAAATAGATAATATTATGATATCAGATATTTTGGTTTTATCGATAATTGGTGAAATCGAAAAAATGGCTAATGAAGATGAACCATTTATAGTTATTCCGGATGGAAACTTAAAATCCACTGACCAAGAGATTAAACTTGCGGCATGGAAAAATAAAGTGGATGATAATGTTGTTAAAGATGGAGAACTATCAAAGATATTTAAAGGTCTAAGAATATTCTTGGCAGGTAGCGATATAGATAACTTTGATATTCAAAATGTAACCAACATGCCAGATGAAGATATTATCGAAGTATTAAAATCAGAAATAATAAGTGAATCTATAATAGTTCAAATAGAAAAAGAAGCTGATAAGGATGAGGCTATTGTTGTTATTCCTGAAGGTGAGGATTTAGGAAAAAACGATCCAAGAACAGAATGGTTGAATTCATATACTTATGTAGGAGCTGACTTAGTCTTAGATGAAGTTGGTGAGTTATATCATATACTAAGAGCGTTGAGAGTCTTAGTTGGTGGTGGATCAATTGATGATATCGATGTTAACAATATTTTAGAAGAAGAAAATCGTGAAATAGTTCTTACCAGCAAAGTAATGGAAATGACTATTATTAATAAAATTATTGAAACTGCTGATGAGGATGATGCTGTTATTACAATTCCTTATAATATAAGAAACAGTTCTAACTTCATGGCATGGAAAAAGGTTGACGGGCAAGGAGAAGGCGAACTAAGAAAAGTACTAAACAGTTTAAGCTATTTAATGGATGATGGTGAGAGCATAACTGACTTCAACTTTGATCTTTCCAAGGTTTTAGATAATAAAGATGAGATATTGAAGTCGGAAATATTTATTGAGACAATAATCAGTAAAATTTCTGAACAATCAGAAATTAATATTCCTGTTGGTGCTGAATATGGTCTAAATGATGTTGAAGATAGATCAGCTTGGCAAAATATTTATGATTTAGATATTAACAATAATTATAAATATGATGAGCAAGATAAGGTTATAGTTACTTCATATGGTGAAGTGAATAGTATTCTAGAAGCTGTGGATATTATTATTGAACCTGATCCAATTACAGGAGAGAAAAGTTTTGATAATATTACTTTTAATATTAGTGTAGCATTTGAAGCAAACAATCAAGAAGTAATTTTATCTTCACTAGTTATATCAGAAACTATTCTCCAAAAAGTATTTGATGAGGAAATTAATGGTACAGTAACTATACCATCGGCATTATACTTGAATACAAGAGATGATACATCACGTGATAAATGGTTTAGTGACTATAATAATGGTAGTCTTGTTGAAAAGAATGAACTAGCCCATTTATTAGATGCAGTTAATATTATTACTGATGGTGGAGACTTTGAGGGTATGACTTTCGATATTAGTAAAGTTTATGGTGCTAATCAAGAACTTGTATTAAAATCAAAAGTAATTTCTGAAACAATTGTAAAGAAAGTATTTGATGAGAGTTTAAATGGAGATGTTGTTATTCCATCAGATATTTATTTGAATCAAGAGCTTGATGAAAATAGAGATAAATGGTACAACTCTTATAATGGTGATCTATTACTTGGAAAAGGTGAAATAGCTCATTTAATCGATGCTGTAAATATTCTTACTGGTGGCGAAACTTTCGAAGGACTGAACTTTGATTTATCACAAGCATTTGATGAGGTAAATCAACCTATAATTCTACAATCTAAAGTTATATCTGAAACAATTGTTAAGAAGATTTTTGATGAGTCTACAACAGGAAATGTAAAAGTGCCTTCAGTTTTATATGTTAATGAATTAGTTGATCCAAATCGTGATAAATGGTTTAATGATTATAATGGTGATGTTCTAACTTATAAAGGAGAAATAGCATATTTATTGGATGCTGTAGATATTCTTACTGATGGTGATACTTTCGAAGGTATGAACTTTGATTTATCACAAGCATTTGATGAAGAAAAGCAACCGCAGATTTTAATGTCTAAGGTAATTTCTGAGACGATTGTTAAGAAAGTATTTGAAGAAAGCAATTCAGGCGAAATAAAAGTACCTTCTGATATTTATGTGAACGCAGAATCTGATCAGAGCCGTGATAAATGGTTTAATGAATATAATGGAGATGTCCTTACTTATAAAGGAGAAATTGCATATTTATTAGATGCTGTAGATATTCTTACTGGTGGGGATACTTTCGAAGGTATGAACTTTGATTTATCACAAGCATTTGATGAGGTAAATCAACCGAAGATTTTAATGTCAAAGGTAATTTCTGAGACTATTGTAAAGAAAGTATTTGAAGAAAGTAATTCAGGCGAAATAAAAGTACCTTCTGATATTTATGTGAATATAGAGTCAGATCCGAATCGTGATAAATGGTTTAATGATTATAATGGAGATGTCCTTACTTATAAAGGAGAAATAGCATATTTATTAGATGCTGTAAATATTCTAACAAATGGTGAGGATTTTGCTGGAATGACATTTGATTTATCACAAGCATTTGATGAAGAAAATCA
>Ga0172382_10011927_pt1 | contig 11419 bp, 7 predicted proteins | sample Leawel138RmetaG_FD_122245 | JGI IMG/M metagenome (GOLD analysis project Ga0172382, IMG submission 122245) | Leachate microbial communities from a municipal landfill in Southern Ontario, Canada - Leachate well 138R metaG | ecosystem: Engineered > Solid waste > Landfill > Unclassified | place...
AATATGTCGTGGGCTGGCGCCTCCCGCCATATGGAATCCCGGCAAGGTCCGCCATACTCACGGCGTAATCACGGAACGATGCGCTACACGGGATCGGTTACGACGGTCCGGAGCTGCAATGGAGAGGAAAACAACAATGAGCGCTTCAACTCAGGAAAATGTCGTCGAAAAGCTGGAGTACGATCCGCTTGATACAGCGGTTCAGCAGGAGCCATATCCATATTACAAGGTGTTGCGCGCCACGGAGCCGGTCAAGTGGCTGCCCTCGCTTCAGGCATTCGGCGTCGCGGCCTATGATGACATCGACATCGTCCTGAAGGATGGCATCACTTTCAGCTCGGCACAGTTCTGGCCGGAGCTTCTTGGCGAATACGATCCGGTTCCGGAAGAACTTCCGATGATCTCGATGGACCCGCCAAACCATGTGAAGCTGCGCAAGTTGGCGAACAAGGCGTTCGTCCCGTCGCAGATCGGGAAGCTCAAGGACCGCACGTACCAAATCGCCAACCAGCTGATCGACGACATCATCGCGAAGCATGGAAACGAGGGCGAATTCGACTGGGTATGGGAATTCGCCGCGCTCTATCCGGTGACCGTCATCGCCGAAGTCCTGGGGGTGCCAGCCGATCGGCGCGTGGAATTCAAGATCTGGGTCGATCTTATCCTGTCGGCTTCGAATCGCAATTCCTATGGTCCCGAGCAACTCGCCAAGATCGAGGATGCCAAGATCCAGACCCGCAAGTTCTTCGAGGAACTGTACGACGAACGTGCCGCAAACCTGGGCGACGATCTCATTTCAACCTTCATCCAGACGGACGTCGACGGCGTGCGGATGACGCGCAGCCAGGTCATGTCCATGGCCGTCCTGCTGTTGATCGGGGGAGTGGAGACGACGACCAATCTGCTTGGCACGACATTGGTCGAGTTGAAACGGCACCCCGAAGTCTACAAGCGCGTTCTCGCCGATCACACCTTGATTGCGCCGCTGCTTGAGGAAGTGCTGCGGTATAATCCGTCCGTCCAGATCATCTTCCGACACACCACGAAGGACACGGAACTGAGCGGAGTCAAGATTCCCAAGGGTTCAGCCGTGATGCCCATTCTTGGTTCGGCCAACCGCGACGAGACGAAGTTCGCGAACGCGGACGTTTTCGATATCGACCGGAAGATCGAAGTTCCGTTGATGACCTTCGGCCAGGGGGCTCACTATTGCCTGGGCAATTACCTGAGCCGGATGGAAGCACGGTCGGCGCTTGAAGTCGTGTTCAGTCGTTTCGCCGAACTGGACGTCATTTCCGACGACGTGCACTGGATCGATTCCTACTTCGCCAGGGGCCCGCACACTCTTCCCGTCCGCTTCAAGGTAGCCTGATCAGCCTGTTCCCAAGAACAGACTGATCAGGTCCTTCGACAAGGGGAATTCGATGAGTCGTGTGGAAAAATGCGTTAACATCGGCGACCTCGAAAGGGTCGCCCGCCGACGACTGCCGGCGCCACTATTTGACTATATTGCCGGAGGCGCCGACGATGAGGTAACTCTCGCGAGAAACATTTCAGCTTACGACCGCCTCGAACTCATCCCGAACTTCGTACGCGATGTCCGGTCCGTCGACCTTTCGCGCACGGTGCTGGGGCGAAAGCTGAACTGGCCGCTCATCATGGCGCCGACCGGCATGAGCAAGCTGTTTCACAAGGATGGCGAAAAGGGCGTTGCGGTCGAAGCTGAAAGGGCCGGGGTTGGCTATGCGCTTTCAACCATGGGCACGGCGAGTATCGAGGAAATCGCGGCGGCGAGCCGCGGCTTCAAGATGTTCCAGCTTTACCCGCTCAACGATCCCGGCCTTAACCGGGCCATCATCCAGCGCAGCCGAGAGGCGGGCTTCGATGCCTTGTGCGTAACGGTCGATTGCATCGTCGCCGGCAACCGTGAACGCGATCTGCGCAGCGGCATGACGGTGCCGCCCAGGCTCACGCTGGGGAGCATAGCCAAATTCGCCCGCAAACCGGCCTGGTGCTTCGACTACCTGCTGGGGGACGCCTTCTCGCTGCCCAATATAGCGAATGGCGAGGCGCGCGCCGATGTTTCGACGCTTTCCGCCTATTTTGCGCAAAAGATGGAGCCAAACATCACCTGGCCCATGCTGGAAGCCATTGCCAGGGAGTGGAACGGTCCGCTTGCGATCAAGGGCCTGCAGGCGCCGGACGACGCCCGGCAGGCAGCGAGAATCGGGGCAAGCGCGGTCATCCTGTCGAACCATGGCGGACGCCAGCTCGATGGCGCTCCGGCGACAATTGATAGCCTCCCGGCGATGGTCGATGCTGTTGGCGGACAAATCGAGGTCATCCTCGATGGCGGCATCCGCCGGGGATCGCATATCGCCAAGGCTCTCGCACTGGGCGCGACCGCATGCATGATCGGTCGGCCTTATCTCTATGGCTTGTCGGCCTTCGGGGCGCCGGGCGTTCGCCGATCGCTTGAAATCCTGCGCGGCGAGCTGGTGCGTACCTGCGCCCTGATGGGCTGCTCCAGTGTCGCGGAATTAACCCGCGACAAAGTGCGCCAAGCGGAAGAAACATCGTCGGGCTTTGGCAAGTCCAGCGACAACGGCTCCGCGTGGCGACAGGCCGTCCGCTGATCAGCCGGCAACCGCTTCAATCGGAATACTGGTGACCGTGCTGGGACGCCTGCCCGTCCAGTCCTTGAATGCCCGTGAGAATGTTCCATTGTCGGAAAATCCGAGGAGATAGGCAACTTCACTCATGCACATGCCGCGACGCAAGTACTGGAACGCAAGCTCCTCGCGCAGGGCGCGCAACACTTCGGCAAAGGTGGTGCCTTCGTCCTTGAGGCGGCGTAGCAATGTGCGCTCGGTCATTCCCAGCAGGTTGGCGGTTCGCGCCTTGGTTGGCACTTCATCGGGTAGCTGCGCGATCATCAGGTCGCGAACACGCACGGCGAAACGTCCCGCCATGCGCTGTTCCAGAAAACGACTGGCGGCTCCGTCCAGCAGTGATGCGAGTTCTTCATCGGAAGAAAGGATGCGCTGCGACAATTGCTGCTTGTCGAACACCAGGCAAGTTCGCACCGCGTCCCAAGTAATCGGACAACCAAAGAATTCGACAAAAGCATCATTCGACGGTGACGGAGCATGGGCAATCATCACTTCGACCGGATCGAGCGGCTCGTTGGAGATCCAGCGCAGATAAGCGACGACGGATGCCAGCACGGTATCGACCGTTTCGTAAATCGGTCTTTCGCCGCCCGTGTCGAAATGGAAATCGAGCATCACGAGCCCGTCGTTCTCGGTTAGCGTCGCGGTGGCCGAATCCGAGATCAGGCGCGTGTACTGGGCAAACCGGCTGATCGCCCGGTGGAGAGTGGCGCTGCAACTCATCGCATAGCCGACGGAATGAAAGGTCGCCGGCCTGACCTGTTGAGCGACAGTCAGGCCGAACGCCGGATCGCCACTAAGTTCGACCGCGCGCTTCCATAGTTCGCTGAGCTGCACTTGCGAATACCGCGAATATCCGCCTTCAAGCAAGGCCTGATCCATGCCGATCGCAGCCATGACGGCATCGGCGTCAATGCCCTTCAGCTTCATTGCGCGGAATATCGCCAACACCCAGCCTGCAAGCGCGGTGCGCTGTTCCATCGCGTTCTGCACCTCGATTTTTCTCCCAATGCGCGAGCTTGTCCGCGAGCCATTTTTTCCAACCTGTCACGAATTGCCGCAATATGTCAAAACAAAGACGCATTCGGTTGCAACGTGACCCATATGGCAGGGCGTCGCGCCCTGCCCCCGGTCCCGGAGCAAACTTTGGTCGTCCGATTCCACTGCGCGACCGGCGAGATCCGGAAGGCAAGATTCTGTCGATCAACCTGCTGTTCGATCTGGCCGCCGGATGAATCCGCCGCAAGGCGCTCGCCTTTCCGGCATTTCAGCCATGCAATTCGCGACAGAGTGGCTTGGATTGCTTCAAGCTGTCACGGCGCGCCATGTTCCGGCGGTTTCGGTCATCTAAATTGAAATCAGAGAAAGCAGTCCGCGAATATGATCGTGGCAAAGAATTGAGAGGGGAGTTCATGTTGAGCAGATCATTCGTATATAGTCGCGCGTCTGCAATGGCCTTGCTAGCCGGCCTTGGCCTGGCCACGCCTGCCTTGGGGCAGTCGGCCGATGGCGGAAGCGGCACGGGCGAAATCATCGTGACCGCGCAGAAGCGCGAGCAGTCGGTAAACGACGTTGGCCTGTCGATCACCGCCGCCACCGGCAGCGAACTCGACGCCATGGGCATTGCGGACACGGGCGATCTTGCCAAGATCACACCGGGCTTCACGTTTACCAAAAGCCAGGACGGCACCCCCCTTTATACGCTGCGCGGCGTCGGCTTCAACGATTACACGCTTGGAGCCAGTCCGGCGGTCAGCGTCTATGTAGATCAGGTCCCGCTGGCTTATGGCGCCTTCACGCAGGGAGCCTCGCTGGATCTGGAGCGCGTCGAAGTGCTGAAGGGGCCGCAGGGCATCCTGTTCGGCCAGAACTCCACCGGTGGCGCGATCAACTACATTGCCGCCAAGCCAACGAGAATGTTCGAGACCGGGTTGACCGCTAGTTACGGGCGCTTCAACACGTTCGACGGCGAGGCATTTGTCAGCGGCCCGATCAGCGATACGCTTGCGCTTCGCGTTGCTGGCGCCATCACCGATTCCGGGTCATGGCAGAAAAACTACACGCGCAGCGATTCGCTTGGAAAGCAGAAGTCGCTGCGCGGGCGTTTTTCGGCGCTGTTCGAGCCAGCCGATGGTCTCAGCTTCCTGCTCAGCGTCAATGGCTGGCAGGACAAATCCGATACCCAGGCCGGCCAGCTTCAGGGGCTCTTTCTGCAAGTCAACGAAGCCGCCGTGGCAGCGGGCTGCGGAAATTTCTGCGACACCGTCGAGACGGCACGTCGCATCAATGTATTCCGTTCGCAACAACTGGCGCCAAAGAACGCGCGCGCAGCGAACTGGGGGACGGATCGCGAACTCGATCGTGACGATGGCTTCTGGCAAGCCTCGCTTCGCGCAGACATCGACGTGACACCCGATATTACCCTGACCTCGGTCACGGCCTATTCCAAATATAACGAAAACTATGATGTCGACCGTGACGGTACTGCGCTCAGCAACGCGGGCGTCATCGCCGACGGCAATGTCGAAAGCTTCAACCAGGAGCTCCGGCTTTCTGGCCAGTCGGGTCAGTTCAACTGGTTGCTGGGCGGCAATTACGCGACAAACGACGTGCGCAGCGCCAACAACATCCTGACCGGCGATTCAACCAACACCGCAATCCTGCCAGCCCCGCTTCCGTGGATCGCCAATTCGGTCACCACCATCACGCAAGACATCAGGGACATCGCGGTTTTCGGCAATATCGAAGCGGAAGTCACCAGTAAACTGACCCTGCTGGGCGGCGCGCGCTACACCAAGAGCAGGACCAAATATACTTCGTGCATGACCGGCGACATCGGCATGCAGGTCACGTTCGGCGTGCTTTCGGACGTGCTTTCGGGAACCCCGGGCGGGACACTCGGGCCGAACACCTGCCTCAACATGGATGGGGCGACCTTCGAGACGATCGTTACACCGTTCGCAGATACGCTGAAGGAGGACAACTTCTCCTGGCGCGTTGGCGCAAACTACGAAATCAACAGCGATACGCTGCTCTATGTCCTCGCCTCGCGCGGGTTCAAGTCGGGCAGTTTCCCGAGCATCCCGGCCTCGACCACCGGCCAGTTCGCGCCCGTCAAGCAGGAATCGGTGACGGCGTTCGAAGCGGGCGCGAAGTTCACCCTGGTTGATCGCAAGCTCCAACTCAACCTGGCGGGGTTCCACTATATCTATGATGACAAGCAGGTCCGCGGCCTCGTCATCGACCCGGTGTTCAACCAGCTTGAGCAACTGGTGAACATTCCGAAGGCGCGCATCAACGGCGCCGAAGTGGAACTGACCGCACGACCCGCCGATGGCCTGACACTGCGTGGAGCCGTGACTTACGTCGACAGCAAGGTGAAGAACTTCACGGGCATCAACAATGAGCGTGTACTGGCCGACTATAGCGGTTCGGCGCGGCCCTTCTCGCCGAAGTGGCACGTCGTCGCCGACGTCAATTACGAAACGCCGGTGACCGAACGGCTTGATGTCTATCTCGGCGCCAACTTCCTCTACAACTCCGCCACCAGCTCGACGCTCGGCAAAGCACCAAGTTCGGTGATCGATTCGTTCAAGACCGTTGATTTGCGCGCCGGCGTGAAGTCACACGATGGTCGCTGGAGCGCAGGCTTGTGGGCCCGCAACGTGTTCAACGAATATTACTGGACCAACCAGTTCGTGACCCAGGACGTGGTCGTGCGATATGCCGCCAAGCCGGCAACTTACGGCGTGACGGTCAAGCTCAACTTCAATTGATCTCGGTCCGGGGGCGGCCGTTGGCTGGCCCCGGATTGCAAAGGGCGTCATCTTGTCACGTTTAGTCACCAATCCGGTATGCCCGGCTATCGCCAGCCCATTGGCCTCGCGGTAACGTCGGATCAAATTGCGGGAATGCGCAGACGATCAATTCGGCACTAGCAAAATCCCGGGGATAGGAAATCTGCAATGGAAAAAGTCGGTACGATCGCTGATCTGAAGGCCAGCAACCCGCTGAAAGCGAAAGTCGCAGGAAAGGCGATCCTGATATTTCAGGTAGGCGACGAAGTGGTTGCCACCCAGGCCCGCTGCCCTCATGCCCATGGTCCTCTTCATGAAGCGGAAATCTGCGACAGTGTGCTGACTTGCGTGTGGCATGGCTGGTCGTTCGACTTGCTGACCGGCGATTGCGAAGAAGATCCCGACCTCAAGCTCGAGCGTTATGCAGTGACAGTGGAAGGCGACGACATTTTCGTGTCGGTATGATCAAGGAATGACGCGCCCGCCCCTCACCTTACGCCTGCACGGCTATCCGGTCAGCAACTGGTTCAACTGCGTCCGGGCAGCCATGATCGAGAAGAAGCTGGGCGACGAATTCCAGATGTGTCGCGCTGCGCGCGACGGGGCATTTCTCGCCAACAGCGCGATGGGCAAGATCCCCTGGCTCGAGACTCCGGATGGTGGCTTGGCCGAATCGGTGGCAATCCTCGAATATCTCGATGATGTGAGCCCGGCATGGCCGATCTATCCTGCCGACCCATTCGAACGCGCCAGGGTTCGCCAGATCGTCAATATCGCGCAACTCTACATCGAAGTGCCGATGCGTGCGCTTTATCCTGCAACCTTTGGCGGCGCGGATCCGAGGCAAGCGCCGGTTGCCGGTTCAATGGAGACTGTTCAGCGTGCGCTTGCTGCGCTCGACCAGCTTTGCACGTTCACGCCGTTCGTCCGGGGCGACGATCTGACGGCCGCCGATCTCACGCTGTTCTACACCCTGGAACTGGGCGAGCGTGCTGCGCGACATTTGACCGGAGCCTCGCTGTTCGATGGCCGGCCTCGGCTCGCTGCGTGGGATGCCATGATGCGGGCGCGCGCCAGCACTGGCACGGTTCTTGCCGATTTTGCACCAGCCTTCGCCGAATACTGTGCCCAGCGCGATGCAACCTGGAACGAAACCCGGTATCTGGAAGAGAGATTTTCCCATGCGTGATGTTACGCTCGACGACAAGTACAGGCTGACCGATGACCGGGTCATCATGAGCGGCACGCATGCGCTGGTCCGCCTGCCGATGATGCAGAAACAGATCGATGCCGCCAATGGATTGAACACGGCCGGTTTCATCTCGGGCTATCGGGGGTCGCCACTGACTTCATACGATATGGAGTTGTGGCGCGCGCAGGCCCTGCTTGCCGAAAACGACATCATCTTCCAGCCAGGCGTCAACGAGGATCTCGCGGCAACGGCCGTATGGGGCACACAGATGCTCGACAGCGTGCCACGGCCCAATCGCGACGGCGTATTTGCGATCTGGTACGGTAAGGGTCCGGGCGTTGATCGTTCGGGCGACCCGTTCAAGCATGGCAACGTCGCTGGATCGCATCGCAATGGTGGCGTACTGCTGGTGGCAGGCGACGACCACACCGGCAAGTCCTCTACCGTCGCGCATCAATCGGAACACGCGCTGATCCATGCCGGCGTGCCGATCCTGGCCCCGTCGAACGTGCAGGACGTGCTCGATTTCGGGCTCAAGGGCTGGGCGATGTCCCGCTACACGGGACTGTTCGTCGGCTTCAAGTTGTGCAACGAGATCCTTGAGCAAACGATGACGGTCGATGTCACCATCCCGGCATCTCCAGTCCTGCCCGATCGCGGCGAAGCGCCTGCCCACGGTTTCAACAACTACCCGAGCCATATCGACCGGTTGGCATCAGACATTGTCGTGCGGCGCTATCGCTGGCCGCTGGTATTCAAATTCCTGCGCGCCAATGCGATCAACCGCGTGCTGTTCGATGCGCCGCAGCGGCGACTAGGCATCGTCACCGCTGGCAAGGCGGTGGAGGACGCACGGCAGGCGCTTATGTTGCTGGGCCTGTCGGAAGGCAGCGCGGCAGACCTTGGGATTTCCTTCTACAAGCTCGGCTGCGTCTACCCGATCGATCCCGAGGGGCTGGGCGAATTCGCCCGGGGCCAGGACGAACTGCTGTTCGTAGAGGAAAAGGACCCGATCGCCGAGAACCAGGCGAAGTCGGCGCTGTATGGCAAGGCGGATATGCCATCCATCGTCGGCAAGACCGATGAGAATGGCGCAATGCTGTTGCCGTCGGACATCCAGCTCGAACCGGTCGATATCGCTATCCTGATCGTCGACCGGCTTGCGAAGCTGGGCGCGGATGTCGGCGATCTGGTCCAGCGCACCAAGAAGCTGGCACGGCAACGCGACACGATCAAGGCGATGCGTCCTGTCGATGCGGCGCGCTCGCCCTATTTCTGCTCGGGTTGTCCGCACAACACCGGAACCCGTTTTCCCGAAGATGGCGTAGCGGCTGGCGGCATCGGCTGTCATGCAATGGCGATGTATTCGGGTCCGGCGATGATGCCCAACACGCACATGGGCGGCGAAGGCGCGCAGTGGTTCGGCCTCTCGCACTTCACCGATACTCCCCATATCTTCCAGAATATCGGCGACGGTACATATTACCATTCCGGGCTGCTCGCCGTTCGCGGCGCAGTCGCTGCCGGAGTCAACATGACCTTCAAGGTCCTGTTCAACGATGCCGTCGCGATGACCGGGGGCCAGCCGACCGACGGCCCGCTCTCGGTTGGTGACATCACCCGGCAGGTGCTGGCCGAGGGCGTGGCGCGCTGCGTCGTCGTCAGCGACCGCCCCGAACTCTACAATGCAGACAGCAAACTGGGTGAAGGCGTCAGCATCCACCACCGTGACGATTACGACGCCGTGCAGCGTTCGATCCGCGAGGTTCAGGGCGTCACCGTGATCGTCTACGAACAGACTTGCGCGGCAGAGAAGCGCCGACGCCGCAAGCGTGGCAAGTTTCCTGATCCAGCGAAGCGGATGTTCATCAACTCGGATGTCTGTGAAGGCTGCGGGGATTGTTCGGTAAAGTCGAATTGCGTCAGCGTCTGGCCGCTCGAAACCGAAATGGGCCGCAAGCGCCAGATCGACCAGTCAAACTGCAACAAGGATTACAGCTGCGTCAAGGGATTCTGTCCCAGTTTCATCACCGTGCTCGACGCCGCCCCGCGCAAACCCGAAGCGTCGGCGCTAGCCAGCGAAGCAGGGTTTGACCTGCCCGATCCCGTCCAGCCGCAGCTCGACAATGGCGCCTGCAACATCATGGTCGCGGGCATTGGCGGCACGGGCGTGGTCACGATCGGCGCGCTTCTGGGGATGGCGGCGCATATCGAAGGCAAGGCCGCGTCAGTGTTCGACATGACCGGTCTCAGCCAGAAGAATGGTGCGGTATTCAGCCATGTTCGCATCGCCATCGACCCGAAGGACATAGCCGCCCAGAAACTGGGCGTGGGCGAAGCAGACGTCGCATTGGCGTTTGACGCGATTGCGGGTTTGTCCGGCGAAGCGGCGATCGCGCTGAACACCGAGCGCACACGCACGGTTGCGAATGCACGCGTCACGCCTACCCCGGCATTTCAGCGCAATCCGGATCTGACGCTCGATGAGAGCCTTCTGCTCAAGCGACTTGAACGGTTGTCGAAGGACATTTCCCCCGTCGATGCTACCGGGCTGGGACTGGCTTTGCTCGGCGATACAATCGCCGCCAACCTGTTCATGCTCGGTTATGCCTGCCAGCTCGGCCTGATCCCGCTTTCGCCCGAGGCGATCCTCAAGGCGGTCGAGATCAATGGCGTCGCGGTCAAGTTCAATCGTCGGGCATTCACTCTGGGCCGGCTGCAGGCAGTTGATTCCGGCCGGATCGCCCAGGCCGTCAAGGACATCCTGCCTGAGCGGCATTTCGAGCCGCTAAGCAAACTGGAAGACATCGTCGCGCATCGCACGAAGCTGCTGACTGCCTATCAGGACACCGCTTATGCCGCACGCTACAATGCGCTGGTAGAGCGGGTAGCTGCGGCGGAACGGGCGGCAATGCCAGGCAAGACCGACCTTGCCGTGATGACCGCGCGCAATTTCGCCAAGCTGATGGCCTACAAGGACGAGTACGAGGTCGCGCGGCTGCACACCGATCCCTCGATGCGGGCAAAGCTGGAAGCCGCCTTCGAACCTGGCGCGCGCTATCGCTACAATCTCGCGCCGCCTCTGTTTTCCAGGCGTGACCCCGCCACCGGCGAGTTGCAGAAGCGGGAATTCGGGCCGTGGGTGTTCCATGCGTTCAAGCTGCTGGCGCAATTGAAGGGACTGCGCGGAACGAAGCTCGATATTTTCGGCTACACCGAAGAACGGCGCATGGAACGCAGACTGATCGACGAATACGAGCAACGCATGACGCTCGTCGCCGATGCGTTGACAGCCGCCAATCATGCGCTCGCGGTGCAGATCGCGTCAGTGCCGGCCCAGATCCGGGGCTTTGGCCACGTCAAGGAAGCCAACGTCGCCAAGGCCGAAGCCCTCAACGAACGCCTGATGACGAAATTCAAGGCGCCGGCGCAAGACCCGGCCGAACCGGAGCAGCGCATTGCCCAAGCCGGATAACAAGGAGAGAAATCCCATGCACAGGATGTTGATTGGTGGGGCGCTGGAAAGCGGCTCTCGCACGCTTGACGTGATCGACCCGTCCACGGGTGAAGTGTTCAACAAGGTCCCCGATGCGACCACGGCAGATGTCGACAAGGCGGTGGCGGCAGCGGCGGCAGCATTCCCTGCATGGCGAGATCGTTCGGCAGATGAACGCGCGTCGGTGCTTGAAGCGATGGCCAGCACGATCGAAGCCAACCTCGACGAACTGGCCGACCTGTTGATCGCCGAAACCGGTCGC
>Ga0172382_10011929_pt1 | contig 11419 bp, 10 predicted proteins | sample Leawel138RmetaG_FD_122245 | JGI IMG/M metagenome (GOLD analysis project Ga0172382, IMG submission 122245) | Leachate microbial communities from a municipal landfill in Southern Ontario, Canada - Leachate well 138R metaG | ecosystem: Engineered > Solid waste > Landfill > Unclassified | place...
GTTGATCCATTTATAAATGAGACAAGCAGATATGCTGATTATATTGTTCCTGATTCAGTCATGTTTGAAACTTGGGGTGTAGTAGCTCCTTGGGCAGGGTATCAAACTAAGGCAAATAGCGTAAGATACCCAACAGTAGAAGCACCTCAAGCAAGATTTGAAAATGGTGAGCCTATATCTATGGATAGCTTTATCATTGAACTTGGGAAAAAATTAAACCTCCCAGGATTTGGCGAGAGGGCCATAAAAGGAAATGATGGAAGTTTTTATCCATTAGATAAACCTCAAGATTTTTACATTAGGGCATTTGAAAATGTTGCGCTAGATGCAGGTGGAGTAAAAGAGTGTAGCGATGAAGAGATAGCTCTAGCAGGACTTGAGCCGTTTATTCCTACTTTAAAAGAGATTTGTAGTGAGAATTGGAGAAAAGTTGCTTATGTGATGGCTAGGGGTGGAAGGTTTGAAGCTAAAGAAGATGGGTATAAAAATGGAAAATTAGCCCATCCTTATGCTAATCCAATCCAAATCTACAATGAGCCACTAGGCACAATAAGACATGCTTTAACAGGTGAGAGATTTAGCGGTGTTCCAACCTTTGTAAAGGCTAGATTGAGTGCAGGAGAACTACTTGAGGAGTTATTTCCTAAAACTAAGTATCCTTTTTCAGCCTTTAGTTACAAATCCAATGTCATCTCTCAAGCAACCGCAGCTAGCACATACTTAAAGGAGATAAAGCCTACCACTTTCATAGACATAAATCCTCAAAGTGCAAGAGGATTTTCTCATGGGCAAAAAGTAAAGCTCATTTCGCCAAATGGTGAGATTGAGGGTAGGCTTAGATTTAGACAAGGTGTTTATCCTGGAACTTTAGCGCTAGAACATGGTGCAGGAAGAGAGGGAGAGGGCGCACTTGATGTTTGGATTAATAGTGAGAAAATCGAGGGAGTTGCACTTAAAAAAAGTGGAGTAAATATAAATAAGTTAGGGCTAATGGATAGCTCAAGAGAACTTGCAACTTTAAGTGATTTTGTTATTGGTTCAAATGCAAGGCAAGCCATACCTGTAAAAATAGAGGCAATTTAGTGCCTTTCAAGCCTCTTTTTTAAGGGGCTTGAACTTTTTTAAAGAGTTTGATACTTTTTATTAAGATTTAAACTATATCATTTAGGCTTTAGTACATAGAGTTAAAAGGTTTAAATATATGAAAAGTTTAGAAGATGAGTTAAAAAAATATAGCACTACAAATAGAAAAAAATCTTACATTTGGAAAATTTTACTACTGCTTATCATTGTTGCTTCACTAATTTTTGCATATCAGCACTATTTTAAAGAAAAAGAGACAAAGTATGAGTTTAATACCCAAAGCGTTATAAGGGGTGATTTGGATGTTGTAGTTAGTGCAACAGGAAATCTAAACCCTACAAATAGCGTTGAAATAGGGATTGAAGTCTCTGGAACCATAGAAGAGATTTATGTTGATTTTAATGATGAGGTTGAAGTAGGGCAGGTTTTGGCAAGACTTGATACCACAAAACTACAATCCCAAGTTGATAGTTCCGTTGCGGCTTTGTCCATAGCTAGAGCATCACTTAAAGAGAGTGAGGTTAGTTTGGAACATAAAAAAACTCTTTATGAGAGGCTTAAAAGAATGCAAGAAGAAACGGGCGGCAAATACCCCTCAGAAAGCGAACTTGATGATGCAAAGTATGCTTATCTTGGCGCTATCTCAACACTTGAGGGAGCTAAAGCTAGGGTAATTCAAAGCGAGTATAACTTAAAAACAGATAGAGAAAATTTAGAAAAAGCTCATGTTAAATCTTCAATAAATGGGATAGTTTTAAATAAAGAGGTGGAGATAGGTCAAACTCTTGCTGCTAGCATGTCCGCGCCTAAGCTGTTTACTTTGGCAAAAGATTTAAAAACTATGGATTTAATAGTAAGTATTGATGAGGCGGATGTAGCTGATATTAAAAAGGGGCTTAATGTAAATTTTACAGTTGATGCGTATCCAAGCAGAACTTTTGAAGGGGTGATTAGGCAAGTAAGATTAAACCCAGTTACTGTAAATGGGGTTGTAACTTATGAAACATTAGTTGAGGTGAATAATGAAGAGTTGTTGCTAAAGCCGGGGATGACTGCAAATGCAAAGATAGTTACAAAAAGTATAAAAAATCAACTTCTTGTACCAAATGGCGCATTAAGGTTTAAACCAAAAGTTGAGAATAAAACCTCCTCAACCCCAAAACTTGGCATGGGGCCAAGGCCTAGGAGTGCACAACCCCAACAACAAGGAGCTAAAGAAGCTTCTACCATCTATATTTTGCATGAAAATATGCCAAAAGAGATAAGTGTTAAGGTTGTTGATAGTGATGGAAAGCTAACTGCCATTAAGAGTGATGAGCTTAAAGAGAATGATAGCGTCATAGTTTCGCAAAAAGTGCTTTGATGAATAGAGAAAATCCACTGATTGAATTTAGAAACATTGTAAAAAGCTATGGCAGGGGGCAAAACATCACCCATGCCATAAATGGCGCAAGTCTTAAGATAAATGAGGGAGAATTTGTCGCCATCATGGGGGCAAGTGGAAGCGGCAAATCAACCTCTATGAACATAATAGGTTGTTTAGATAAACCAACAAGTGGAGAGTATCTTTTTAAAGGCATTCATGTTGAGAGCTTAAACCTTAATCAAATGGCAATTCTTAGGCGAAACTACATTGGGTTTGTTTTTCAAGGATTTAACCTTTTAGGAAGAACTAGCGCGCTTGAAAATGTAGAACTACCTTTGGTTTATAGAAAAATACCAGCAAAAACAAGAGAGAAACTAGCGTTTGAAGCACTTGATAAAGTTGGGCTTAGTAGTGTTGTAAAACATACTCCAGCAGAGCTTAGCGGTGGGCAACAGCAAAGAGTAGCCATTGCTAGAGCGATAGTTACAAACCCATTAGTCTTACTAGCAGACGAGCCAACAGGAAACTTAGATAGCATAAAAAGTTTAGAAATTATGAATTTGTTAAAAATGCTAAATGAAGAGTCAAAAGTAACCATAGTGATGGTAACGCATGAAGAAGAGATGGCTAGTTTTGCAAATAGGGTGATATTTTTTAGAGATGGAAGCATTGAAGATAAGCTAAGAAAGGGGTTTAAATAATGTTTTTAAATGCCTTTTTTATTGCCATTAAAGAGATAAAAAGAAATATACTAAGAAGTATTTTAACGATTTTAGGAATTGTCATTGGCGTAGCATCGGTGATTGCCATGGTGATGATAGGTGATGGAACTACTGCGAATGTGACGGCAAATATTGAAAAACTTGGAAGCAATATGCTAACTCTAAGAGTCGGGCAGGAGCGAAGAGGCTTCATGAGAGAGGACAACACCGCTAAAGCTTTTACAAATGAAGATGTGCAGAGTATTAAAAGCGAGATTTTAAACTTAAAAGGGGTGAGTGCAGAGAATTCTACTATGGTAAATGTGGTTTTTGGAAATAGGAGCAATAGCTCTTTAGTAGTGGGTGCAACAAATGACTACTTCATCATAAAAGAGTGGGAGTTAGAGGAGGGGAGGCTTTTTGAAGAAGATGAATTAATAGGCGGAAAGTCTGTATGTATCGTTGGATCAAGCATTGTAAATCTGCTTTTTAAAGATGAGAGCCCACTAGGAGCTAACATTAGGCTGAAAGATTTTAATTGTAATGTTGTGGGAGTTTTAAAGTCCAAAGGTGCTTCTAGTTTTGGAAGGGATCAAGATGAGGTTGTCATAACTCCACTAAAAATGTACCAAAGGAAAATTCAAGGCAATCAAGATGTATCTACCATCATCATTTCAGTAGATGAAGAGAGAAACATTGAGAATGCTAAGAGTGAGATAGTTTCACTCATGCAAGAAAGAAGAGCGGTGAAGATTGGCGAGGCAGATAACTTTCACATTAGAGACATGAAAGACATTTTAGACACCATGACAAGCACTACAAAAATGCTTACCTATCTTTTGGGTTCTATTGCTGCCATAAGCCTTTTAGTAGGTGGCATTGGGATAATGAACATCATGCTTGTTTCAGTAACTGAGAGGACTAGAGAGATAGGCATAAGACTTGCCATAGGCGCTATGCAAAGTGAGGTTTTAATGCAGTTTTTAGTTGAGGCGATAGTGCTCTCAACTTGGGGTGGTGTGCTTGGTGTTGGCATTGGGTTGGTGGCTGGATATGGGGTGGTGAATGTATTTGAAGTGCCATTTATCATAAACAAAAATATCATTGTAGTTTCGTTCATATTTTCAACTCTCATTGGGGTGGTTTTTGGATATTTTCCAGCTAGAAAAGCTGCGAAATTAAACCCAATAGATGCGTTAAGGCATGAATAGAGTGTTAAACTTAAGTTATTTTTGCACTTATGCGCACACTGCTTTGCTAAAAAGGCTCTCAAAGGGTATGTTTAGTTGTTCATGCAGGTTTTTTATCATCTGAGCTGTTAGTTTTCTCTGTCCACTTAAAACCTTTGAAACAACAGCTTTATCGCCTATAATGGAGATTAAGTCTTTTTGCTGTAAACCTTCTTGTTCCATTCTAAACTTTATGGCAGAGATTGGATCTGGTGCATCTAAAAAATAGTGTTTGTCTTCATAGCTTTGCACTAAGGTAACTAAAACTTCAAGTTCATCCATTTCAGGCGTATTTGGTGCCGCGTTCATAAGCTCATCTACTCTTTTTAAAGCAGCTTCATAGTCTGTTTCGTTTCTTATAGGTTTTATCATGCTATCCTCCTAAATCTTTGTGGCTTCTATTTTGTCGTACTCTTTGTGAGTGCCGATAAATCTCACATAAATCACTTGCGCATAGTAGTTTATTTTTACTATGAGCCTATATTTATTGCCATGTATGTTAAATACAACTCTACTATCTCCCACTATGCTAGCACTTTTATACTGCTCTTTTATTTCGTTTGGGTTTTGCCAATTAGCTTTTGAAGCCTCATTATACCAAGCTTTCAAGGACTGCTCACTGTCTTTGTGCGTACTGCATTCATAGAACTTTTTTAAAGTTTTTAGGGAAATAACTCTCATAAAAATATTGTAGTAAATTATTGACATTTTGTCAATCATATTTCAAAAACTGATTAAGTAACATGCTAAATAAATTCTTTTTTAACTAAGGCTTAATGATAAAAGATAAAAATATATTTGGCTCTCCTACTATGAAGAGATTGCCATCTTTGTCTTTTGTGAAACCTTCTGGGTTTTTCATCTTTTTCATCTGTTTTGAAATATCCAAATCCAAATATTTTTCAAAATTCATTTCATTGTCTATCTTTGCTAAAAGTCTTGACTCATCACTTAAAATGTAAAATTTATCCCTATACTCATCATAATGAATTGCCGATAAATCGCTTAGAAAAAAGTTGCTCTTCATAAGCTTTTCTTCCATCTCTACTTTGGCTACTTCATTAGTAAAAAACCCTTGAACTTTAACCACTTTTTTTGGAAATCTTTCATTTATGAGGTAAAAAATATCGTTTTTCACATCGTAAGATATCCCCTCAAGTCCAAAGTTTTTAAACTTTCTTAAATCTAGTGAGAACTCTTTTAGACTTTGGCTTATGTCTATGGTTTGTGTGTTTTTGTCTATGTGCACTATGTAAAATCCGCTTTTTCCTTCATCTAGTATGGCAAAAAGATTGTCTTTTATGTGCGTTAAATCCTCAGTATCTTTAAAGCCTTTGAGCTTGATGACTCTTAATACTTCGCCTTTTTTATTTAGCTCATAGATTCTTCTTGGAGAATTTGTGATGGCAAATAGTGTGTCTGTTGTGTTGTTGCAAGTTATACCAGAGAGATTTTTTTCTATCTCATTTATGGTTTTTTGTTTTACTATAAAGCCCCTTTTTTCTATGAGACGGGCTTCATTATGAAAGAGTTTAAAAAGAAGTTTGTCATTTAAATCCAAGTAATGAGCTGTGACAATGCTCACAAAAAGTAGTAGAGCAAGAGTTAATGTTTTGACTATTTTCTTTTTCATAAAGTTTAAAATCTTTCAAAAATATGATGGACATTGTAGCAGGCTTGCAAAGGTTTGCATACCTTTGTTCTATTGTTTATTAATTTTAAATATTGTCTATTGTATATCTATATCAAGTTTTTTATTCTCTTTTGACTAATACCCTTGGGCTAAAACACTCTTGGTAAAAAACTTAGTTCTTATTATTTCATATTTCTTAAAATTTGTTTTTCTTAAAAAATAAATATATTCTACATAAAGGCTATTTTATGGTATCTTTCAAAGTTTGTTTTCTTTTTTAAATAAAGTTTATTTTTTATTTGCCAAACTTTTTATGTTTTATTAATTCTTATACTTTTTTGTTCCGTCAAAAAAGTATCAAAAAACCTCGTAAAGCAAGTTGTTTTTTAGGAGATTTTATCACTCATAGCTAAAAATCAAAAACTCACTTCGTTCAAACAGTTTGATTTTTTTAACGCTATTCATTTAAAAATCTTGTTTCCTAAAAAACAAAGCTTTACTTCTTGCTGGCATGCAAGACTTTTACTATGCTTAGTTTTGCTAATCATTTTTATCATTATTTAAAATTTCATTTACAATATTATCAAACTCTACAAATGAGTAAAATTTTTCTCCAAATTTTGTCAAACCATATTTTGTATAATTTAGATTGTACTCAATTTTTTCGATAAGTCCATAATTTTCTAGACCAGTTAAAGAAAATTTTTCATGCTCTTTGTCGGTAAAATAATGTATATTTTTATAAGTGCTTTCTTTATTTTTTATTGATTGAAGAAAGTAAAATTGATGTGTAACTAAGTCCTCAACAAGTTTCATAAACATTTCTGTCTCTAAATCAATTCTATACTCTTGTAAAGCGATATTCTTCAAAACCTTTTTGAAAATTCTAGATTTAATTTCATTGTTTTCAATCATAGCTTTATTAAATATCCGTATAAAAAATAGTGTAAAATCTCTACTTTTTAAAAAGTCATCCTCTATTTTTTCTTCTATATTTTCCAATTCTCTTGAAAAATCCTCAATTAATTTATCTCTTTGTTTTTGAATATTATCTGGAATATATTTATCTAATAAAATTGATATTACACTACCAGCATAAGGAATTGCACTAGTTCCAGCAACTAAAATATTTTTTAAATGAGAATTCATATTTATCCTTTTTTAGTTAAGATTAGAACCTTAATTTCGATTAGTTTTATATAATTTTACCCTACTATCGTTTGGAGTATGCAGTTCCAAGTTTTTATGTAAGATTTTAGAAAAGGTAAAAAATATTCCCAATAAATATTAATAAAAACATAACTTAGAGCAAAAACCATAATCCAAAAATTCCAACTTTTTGGAGAAGTTTTTTTGAATTTAAACCAAGCCCAAATAGAGCCGATAAAAATTACAGATAATATAATAACTTTAATAATAAAATCTTCTGTAAATTTATATTTATAAATAATTACGATTAATTTAGATAAAGAAAAAATCCAAAATAGATACATTGGCAAAATAAAAACTTTAGGTTCGGTACTGGCAAAGTCAAAACTACCATCTTTTTTTTCTATCTTGGTATCTTTTTCTTTCCCTATTTTATCTCTATTGATAAAGAAATATAAAATAATTGAGATGTAAATTATAAAAATTGTGATTAGTGATAACCAAAAAATAATAAAAAATAGTTTTTTCTCATCATAATTGCTTATACAGTCTTGAAAGTTATATATCATAGTAAGATGAATTGAGGCTGCTATCCAACTAATAGTTACAATATTTGTTGAATTTCCTAAATAAAGTTGTGTGACAAAATTAATTAGCTTTATTTTCACTATTTGAATCTTATTTCTCAATCACCTCTCCACTATTTCTATCTCATCATCTGTTAAATCATATAATTCATAAACCATTTGGTCGATTTTGTTTTCATTTGCACTGCAAATGTTTTCTAGAATTTCAAGCTCTTTTTTGAGTGCGATTTCTCTATCGAAACTATTATTTTTGATAGCTTCATCTAGCAAGATTTTATAATCTTTGATTTTTTGTTTAGCTTCTAAAATCTCATCAACTAATGCAATAAATGGTTGCTGTGCTGTTTCTTCTATTTTTGGGATTGGGATTTTTCTCAACACATCATTTGAAAACTGAAAAGTCCTAATTGCTTTTGCAAAAATAAATCTATACACATACCAATTCATTAGTTTAGAATGCATAATGGCTAAAATATACCTATTTGAAATTTCTGAAACTAAACTCACTTGCTGTATTGTATTAACTATTAAGTATTCATTATAATCATCCACTATCGTACCTGTAATTTTTATATGATCTATAGGATTTAAAATATGTGCAATTAGCCTTTGTAAAAGAATGCTATTTTTTCTAATCAGTGCATTATTTGAAAATTGTAAACCATTATAAATGCAACCTTTTATTCCTCTCAGCTCATATTTTTGTATATTTGCCCCTGCTAATACTTGCCTATCTCCGCTATCTCTTATCTCTTTATAAAATGTATCTCCCCAGTTTGACTGACTTATATAACCAAGACCAAGTTTATCTTTTTTTATTTTTTGTGCTAAATCTATCTCATTAGAGTTTACACTATTTAATAAAAACTCAAAATCGATACAGTAATTTTTATTTATATCTTCTATATGAATATACTCACCATCTCTTACAATAAAATTTTGATAACTATCTATCTTTTTATCTTTTTCAAGCAAATATATCACTTGCTCTAATTTTACTTCTTGCCAAGCCTTGCCACAATCCACAAGAGCGTAGATCTCATCAAATAGCTTCTCTTTGATCGCTTTCCAAGTGGAGGAGTATATAAAAGGTTTTGGGATTATAAAACCATGATAACCATCTGTTTTTAGCATCTGGTGCGAGAGTTGCATAAATAGAATTGCACTCTCTTTTGACTTGATTTCATAGTGATTTTGTTCATCGTTTTGCATTTTTGCACCATAAGGCGGATTGCCAATCACCACATCAAAACTATTTTCAGGAAACGGCATCTCTAAAAGCGAGTTTGCACACACTATCTTATCTGCAAGTCTTGTTAAAACTCTCCCTCTTTTTGCCGTCCTAAGCCACAAGCTAAGCTTTGCTATCTCTACGGCGTCCTCATTTATGTCAACTCCATAAAGGTTGTTTTCCAAAATCTCCTCTTCAACCTTATATGAAGCAAACAAATCTTCAAACAAAGCAAGCTCATCTGAGAGTCTATAATGCTCTTTTATGAGAAACTCTAGCGCTTGGTTTAGAAATGCACCGCTCCCGCAAGCTGGATCTAAAATCTTAAGTTCTAGCAACCACTCTTTATATGAGAGTAGATTTTCTTTTGTTTTTTGTTCATTTTTTGTAAGTTTTTTTGAGTTTTTGGGCGCTATGACTTCATCTATCTCCAGCTTAACCCTTTTTTCTTGACACATTTTGCCCAGAGTGTTCTCTACAATGTAGTTTGTGATGTATTCAGGAGTGTAAAAGATGCCATCTTTTTTGCGTTTTGATTTGCTTTTGTCAAACTCTTCATTAGCCAATGAAGCTTGCAACTCTTCCAAATCCGTAAGACTTTGCTCAAATATATGCCCTAGTATATTAACGCTAATGTCGCTGTAAAAGTCATAGTCTGATAGTTTTTGGACATTTTCATTAAGCACTTCATCATCAATCTTGAGTGAGTCAAGCGCATCATCAGTTAAAAACAGTCCGCCATTGTATTTTGGGATATTTAGCTTTTCATTTCCTTGATTTATGGCTTCAAAGTAGATTTTGTAGTACTTATACAGCGAGTTTCCAAATATGTCTTCTTCATGCCTTTGTCTTATCTCTTTTATGAGGTTTGATTTCAAAAGCCCTCTATCCTCAGCAAAGAGCATGAAGATGATGCGGTCGCATAATTTTTGAGTGAGCCTTAGGAGATCTGAAGGCGTTAAATCTACATTTGTCTCATTGTTTTTAGAAATATTTTCAAAAAGCTCTAACCTAAAGTTTGCAAAATCTTTGTAAAGCTCTTTAGAGATGGCTTGCTCAAAACTGTTTGATTTTTCCCACAAATCAAGCGTAAGCCCGCACTGCAAGCTTTCAAATGAGAGTAGGGTGTGTAGTTTTTTAAACTCTTCATAGTTAAGCTCGAAAAGATAAAACCTCTCATAAGCGGTTGATTTGTCTATGTAAAGTCTAAGCTCATCAAAGTTAGAGATGATGGCATATCTAGCCTTTGAGTGCTGAGAGAGGTAGTAAAAGGCTTGTTGTTGGGTTTTGTCAAGGTTTTTTGTTTTTTGATCTTTGAGCTCAATGACTCCTGCTACTTCACCATCAAGATATATGACTCCATCAGCTTTTTTAGCGTCTGTTTCATTTTTCTTTTCTCTTTCAAGGTTAAAGTCATTTGGATTTGTAGTTTTTAAGTTGTACCCAAGACAAGAGACAAAAATGTCATTTAAAAAACCATCTTGATACTCCTCTTCTTTAAACTCTTTTATAGACTCAATTTTTTTCAAATAGTCTTGAAAGAGAGCCCATCTTATGGCTACGAGAGATTCATCTACTTTTAGTTTTTCTAAAATTCTATTTTTAATCATGATAAACCTTGCGTTTTATTATATATCTTAACAAAGTATCATTTAGCAAGCCCTTTAGAGCTGTTTAAAAGAAGGGGTGAGGAGTTTAAAACCCCTCATTGTTAAAGTTCTTAGATCTTGGGCCAAACAAAATGGCTCCATCGCTCCCTGCGCTTAAAAGTCTATTGTTTGCAATGCCAGCGTAGGTAAAACTATCATCATTTATGGTGTGTAGTACTTGGTTAATAAGAGCGCTTATTAGCATGCCAATGGGGTCGCCACCACTGTTTTTCCCCTCAGCCGAAGAGGCAGCAGCTTCTCCGCTCCAAAGGGATTTTCCACTTCTTAAATCTACAAGTTCACCTTTTAATTTCACTACAACATCGCTACTTATCACCATGTAAGATGCGCCGTACTGCTCAACACTCATGTATAAAACCGCGTCCGCGCCAAATATCTCATATAGTTTTTCTAATGAGACAGCGTGCATCTCATTTGGGTTTTCTAAACCATTTTGTCTAAAAGTTTCTTGAACTAAAGATGCAGGAAAAACATAGTAGCCAGATTCTGCCAAAGGAAGTGCCACCTGAGCAAAAACTGCTGGCGTTGCTAGGATGTCATTGGAGTTATTAACTGGCGGTAAAACCAAGATAGATTTTGGATGATGCTCTCTAAACGCACCATAATCATACGAAGCTTTAGTTGTAGCGCAACCGCTAAAAAACAGCACTCCTAAAGTTAAAAATATGCTTAAAAGTCTCATTTTCTACTCTTTGAATGTTTTTAATAAAAAGCCGACATATTCGGCAGATTCAGGAAATAGTTCTTTCTCTATCTCTAAAAATTTCTTA
>Ga0172382_10011930_pt1 | contig 11417 bp, 3 predicted proteins | sample Leawel138RmetaG_FD_122245 | JGI IMG/M metagenome (GOLD analysis project Ga0172382, IMG submission 122245) | Leachate microbial communities from a municipal landfill in Southern Ontario, Canada - Leachate well 138R metaG | ecosystem: Engineered > Solid waste > Landfill > Unclassified | place...
CCAGGCAGGCCAGGCGGCTGGCGCCCAGCATCCGTTCGCCGCCCACGACCAGCGCATGGCCCCGGCGGTATTTGTGGCCGTCCGAACGCGGCCACGGAAACAGGGCTGCCCAGAGGTCCGGATGGTTGGCATGGGCTGCCGGGACGATCGCGCCCAGCGCGGCGTCGGGCATGCCGATGTCGGCGCAGATCAGCGCGCCGCACAGCGCGCGTCCCGGCAACAGCAGATGGCCGGGCTTGCGACGGCAGAACGTGACCGTCAGGTCGGCCCGGACGGCGGCGCCCGGGCAGCGTCCGCTGGCGCCGTCCAGGCCCGTGGGCACATCGATGGCGCACACCGGCGCGACGGCTGCGTTCACGGCATCGATCAGCGTCCGCAGATCGCCGGCCGGCGCCCGGCTCAGGCCCGCGCCCAGCAGGGCGTCGACGATCAGGCCGGCGCCGTCCAGACAGGCGGGCATGGCGGCTTCGACCGGCCCGGCCCAGGCCTCGGCCGCCCGGGCCGCGTCCCCGCGCAAGGCGCCGCGTTCTCCCCACAGGAAGACCCGCACCGGCCAGCCGGCGTCCCGCAGCCGACGCGCGGCGACAAAACCATCGCCGCCATTGTTGCCCGGCCCGCACAACACCCATGCCGGCGTCGGCGCCCAGCGCTCGCGGATCGCCCGGGCCACGGCCGCGCCCGCCGCCTCCATCAGCCGCGCCCCGGACACTCCGGCCGCCGGAGCGGCCCGATCGGCCACGCCCATCTGCGCCGGACTGAGCAGCGCATGCGGCGACAGGCGCGCCGGCGCGCCATGGCCTGCGCGCGCATCGACGGAAGGGTGTCCGGTGGACATGTCCGGCCTCAGGCGGACTGCGCCGCCCGCTGGCGCAATTCGAATTTCTGGATCTTGCCGGTGGAGGTCTTTGGCAATTCGCCGAACACGATGTGGCGCGGGACCTTGTAGCCGGCCAGGTGGGCCTTGCAATGGGCAATGATGTCCTCGGCGCCGACCTGGGCGTCGGGCTTGAGCTCGATGAAGGCGCAGGGCGTCTCGCCCCAGCGTTCGTCGGGCCGCGCGACCACGGCGGCCGCCAGCACGGCGGGATGGCGGTAGAGGACATCCTCGACCTCGATCGAGGAGATGTTTTCCCCGCCGGAGATGATGATGTCCTTGCTCCGGTCCTTGATCTTGATGTAGCCGTCCGGGTAGATCACCGCCAGATCGCCGCTGTGAAACCAGCCGCCCGCGAAAGCCGCCTGTGTCGCCTGCGGGTTCTTCAGGTAGCCTTTCATGCAGATGTTGCCCTGGAACATGATCTCGCCCATGGTCTCGCCGTCGGCCGGCACCGGCCGCAGAGTTTCCGGATCCAGCACCGTCGCGGCTTTCTCCAGGTGGTAGCGCACACCCTGACGGGCGTTGAGTTCGGCCCGCTTGCCGATGTCGAGATCATCCCAGGCGACGTGCTTGGCGCACACCGTGGCCGGCCCGTAGACCTCGGTCAGGCCGTAGACATGCGTCAGGTCGATGCCCAGGGCTTCCATGCCTTCGATCATCGAGGCCGGGGGCGCGGCGCCCGCCACCATGGCCCGGATGCCGGACGGAATCGTGTCGCGCAAGGCCTGCGGCGCGTTGACCAGCATGCTCTGGACGATGGGCGCACCGCAATAATGGGTGACGCCGTGCTCGCGCATCAGCGCGACCATGGCCGCCGCATCGACCCGCCGCAGGCAGACGTTCACCCCGGCGCGCGCCGCCACGGTCCAGGGGAAGCACCAGCCGTTGCAGTGGAACATGGGCAGCGTCCACAGGTAGACCGCGTGCTTGGGCATGTCCCATTCGAGGATGTTCGACACGGCGTTGATCGCCGCCCCCCGGTGGTGATAGACCACGCCCTTGGGGTTGCCGGTGGTGCCGCTGGTGTAGTTCAGGGAGATCGCATCCCATTCGTCGTCCGGCATCCGCCAGGCGAACGCCGGATCCCCCGAAGCCAGCAGCGCCTCGTAGTCCAGCGTGCCGACGGTCTCGCCCGGGCCGTCGTACAGGGGATCGTCCACGTCCACCACCAGGATGGGCTCGGCGCGCGTGCGCAGCGCCAGCGCCTGGCCCACGACGCGGGAAAATTCCCGGTCGACGAGGATGGCGCGCGCCTCGCCGTGGTCGAGCATGAAGGCGATGGTGGCCGGATCCAGCCGGGTGTTCAGGGTGTTGAGGACGGCTCCGCTCATGGGAATGCCGAAATGCGCCTCGACCATGGCGGGCACATTGGGCAGCATCACGGCCACCGTGTCCCCCCTGCCGATGCCGTGCGCGGCCAGGGCGCCCGCCAGGCGGCGGCAACGCCGGTACAGATCGGCCCAGGTATGGCGGATGACGGCGTCGCCCAATCCATGCACGACCGCCAGCCGGTCGGGATAGACTTCCGCAGCCCGTTCCAGGTAAAGCAAAGGCGTGAGCGGCGCGAAGTTGGCCGGGTTCCGGGACAGGTCCTGGTCATATATCGAGGTCATGCGGGTCTCCATCCGTCAATCAGGGGTGTTCCGGGCCGGCCATGCCGCCAGCGTCCGCCACTTTTCATTTTAGCGGGGAGCCGCGTCGGCATGAGCGCTTTCGGCGCGGGATCCTGTTCAAGGTCAATGAGCCGGCCCGGACGCCGGCTCAGAGAGTCCATATCCCGCCCGCGCGCCGGGTTCCGCGGCGCACGGCGTCGTTCAACAGGGCATCCTCTCCCGGCAGCACCAGGGCCAGGGCACGGCGCGCGCGGGTCGCGCCGGTGTAGAGCAACTCCCGCGTCAACAGGGGGGATCTCCGGTCGGGCAACACCAGCGCGACACGATCGAACTCCGAGCCCTGGGATTTGTGCACGGTCAGCGCATAGACGGTCTCGACTTCCGGCAGGCGCGCGGGCGACACCCAGCGCACGGCGTCCCGGGTGGCGCCGGCGAAGGCCACCCGGACCATCCAGGCGTCCTCCTGTTCCGGGTCCGGCACGGGCAAGGCCACACCGATGTCGCCGTTGGCCAGACCCAGAGCGGCATGGTTGCGCAGCACCAGTACCGGCCGGCCGGGATACCAGGCCTCTTCCGAGGCCGCGATCCAGCCCGCCGCCCGCAGATGGGATTCGATGCGGCGATTCAGCCCGCGCGCGCCCCAGGGGCCATCGCGCAAGGCGCACAGCACCTGGAAGCGGGCCTGGCTCGCCAGGACGACGCGGGCCCAGCGGTCCCAGGCCGGAGGTGGCGCCGCCCGTTCGGGCCGGCCGTCCCGCACGGCGCGGAACAGCGCGGGGTAGCCCGCCTCGCCCAGGGCGCCGCTGTCGCGCAGCCAGGCTTCGCTGGACGCGGCGGACGGCCCGGTACGCACCAGGCTCAGGCCGTCCGGAGGATCGCGCAACAATCCGGCCACGGCCGGGACGTCGCCCCGGTTCACGGCGGCGGCGAACCGGCCGATGCCGCTGTCGGCCTGGAAGCGGTGGCTGCGACGCAACATGACCACGGCCTGATCCAGCGCGGCACCGGCCGGATCCCGGTATGCCACGGGCACCGTCTCGCCGCTGCACTCAAGCAGGCGATCGCACTGAGCCGGCGTGTAATGACCGTCCTCGGCCCGCCCGCACAGTTCGCCCAGCACCGCGCCCGCCTCCACCGAAGCCAGCTGGTCCTTGTCTCCCAGCAGCACCAGGCGCGCATGGGCGGGCAGCGCGGCCAGCACGGCGTCCATCATTTCGATATCCATCATCGAAGCCTCGTCCACCACCAGCACGTCCAGGTCCAGTGGATTGTCGGCGTGGAACTTCAAGCGGCGGGTGTCTGGCCGGCTGCCCAGGAGGCGATGCAGGGTCAGGACTTCGGCCGGCACGCGTTCCAGCGCGGCGCGCAAATCGGCATCGGCCTTGGCCGCCAGGCGATCCAGGGCGCCGGCGATGGATTCGTTCAGGCGCGCCGCCGCCTTGCCCGTCGGCGCCGCCAGACGGATGCGCAGGCCGCGTTCGAGCCCACGCGCCCTGGCCAGGCCCTGCAGGACCGCCAGCAGGCGGACGACTGTGGTGGTCTTGCCCGTCCCCGGCCCCCCCGTGATGATGGCGAAGCCGTGCAGCAGCGCCGTGGCGCAGGCGATCTTCTGCCAGTCCGGCGGCTCGGCGGCGGGCTCGTCGAAAACCGTGTCCAGCCAGACCCGGACGGCGGCTGGGTCGCGCGCCTCCGGCGGTTCCAGCGCGAGACGCCGGCCGAGGTCCTCGCGGATGCGCCGCCCGGCGCGCCAGTAGCGCCCCAGGTACAGCCGGTGCCCTTGGAGAACCAGCGGCTCAGGACCGCCGCCGTCGCCCACGAAATCGGCCGCCGCCAGCGCCGCCAGGCAACCGTCCAGCCCACCCTCCACCCAGGCCGGCGGTCCCGCCCATCCGTCCCCGGCTTCCGCGTCGCCCGCCGGTATGCTGCCGCCGGGCTCGCACAGGACCTTCAGGTCCAGACAGGGATGGCCATGCGCCAGCCGGGCGCTGCACAGAACGGCCAGGCGCAAGGCGAGCTCGGGCGCCCGCGGCGCCTGGCGGATCAGCAGGCGGCCGAAAGCCACATCCAGGTCACGCAGGCCTTCCTCGGGCTGTCCGAACGCCAGCCAGCCTGGAAATTCAGTCATCGTCCGCCTCCTCGGGCGCTCCGTCGAACAGCGCGTCCAACGTCTCGATCAGGTCCTGCGCGGGCCGCAGCGCCACCAGGCCCTGGCCGGGCGCCTCCTGACCACGCAGGAACAGGTACAGCGCGCCGCCCATGTGACGCGCATAATCGTAGTCCGCCAGGCGGGCACGCAGTTGCCGGTGCAGCGCCAGCGCGTACATCAGCATCTGCGCGTCGTAGCGGGACGCGAGCATGGCCGCCGCCAGCGCCCCGGGCGCGTAATCGGCCTCGCGGGGTCCCAGGTCATTCGACTTGTAATCGACCAGGTAATAACGGCCATCGGCCTGCAGGACCAGGTCGATGAAGCCCTTGAACATGCCGTTCAGCCGCCCTGCCGCCAGGGCCGGGCGGGCGCCGCCCCCGAAGGTCCCCCGGCGCAACAGCCCGTCCAGACGCCCGATGTCCACCCGATGCGCCGGCAACCAGAACTCCATTTCCGGCAGGCAGGCCTGCAGGCCGTCGAGGCGCAGGACAGGACCGCCCGGCAAGTCCGGCCGCCACTCGGTGCGCGCCAGGCGCAGCAGCCAGTCATGCAGCGCATCGATGTGCGCTTCCCAGCCGCGCACGGCGCAGCGCCGGGCGATCAAGTCGCGCGCCTCGTCCAGATCGCGAAAGTCGCGCCGCGCCGCCCATTCCAGCAAGCCGTGCAGGAACGTCCCGGCCTCGCTGCCGCGCGGAAAATCCCGCAGGCTCGAACCGATCAAGGGAGATGCGGTATCCGCCGCCCCGCGCGTCGGCACAGGTTCGGTCTGGCGGCCTTCGCGCAACACATCCTCGGCGGCCGTCTCGGGCGCGGCGGCGTCGGCCAGGCACAGGGCGGAATAGCTGGAGATCCACCAGTGCTGTCCGACCACCGGCGCGCTCAGGCGACGGGCCGTTCCCAGCGCCTCGGACGTCACGTCGGCGGGCGGCGCAGGATCGGCGTCGTCCGCCGGAGCCGCATCCCAGGCCATCAAGCCGGGATGGGCCATCGCCAGGCCGTCCCAGCCAGCGCGCAGATCCTCGCCCAGCAGATGGCCGATGCCGCTGCCGCCACCCGCCTTGAGCGGCCCCAGCGCCATCCAGACGGCATGGCGCGCCCTCGTCAGCGCCACGTAAAGCTTGCGCACGTCCTCGCCCAGGCGCTCGCCGTCCAGGCGCAACAACTGACCGGCGTCGGCCTCCATGATCCATTCCCGCTCCGTTTCCCCGGGCAGCAGGTAAGGCCCCCGCCCCGCTTCGACAGGACGCGCCCTGCAGACGAAAGGCAGGAAGACCAGGGGATACTCCAGGCCCTTGGATTTGTGCACGGTCACGACCCGCACCAGGCCTTCGTCGCTTTCCAGACGCAGGCGGCGGCCATCCTCGCCCTGCGGCGCCTGGGACTGGCGGCGCAAGTACCGCAGCACGGCCTGCTCACCGTCCAGGTGGGCGGCGGCCTGTTGCAGCAGTTCGGCCAGGTGCAGAAAATCGGTCAAGCGCCGCTCGCCCTCGTAGCCATCGGCCAGCAGCCTGGCCGGCACATCGAAATCGTGCAGCAGCCGGCGCAACATGGGAAGCACGCCGCGCCGCCGCCAGAGCTGATGGTAAGCCTGGAAGCGCTCGACTTCCGCGTCCCAGGCGCGCTCGTCCTCCACCAGCCGGTCCAGCGCACGCCAGTCCAGGCCCAGCGCCGGCGCAGCCAGAGCCGCCCGCACGGCGCGTTCATCCTCGGGATGCGCGCAGGCATCCAGCCACAGCGCGATTTCCGCCGTCTGCGGCGATTCATAGACGGAGTCACGTTCCGACAGATACACGCTGCGCACCCCGGCCCGGGCCAGCGCCTGGCGCACGGCGCGCGCCTCGGCGTGGGTGTTGACCAGGATGGCGATATCGACGGGCCGCACCGGCGTCCAGCGGTCCGCGTCGCGCATGCCCGCCTCGCCGCGCCGGCCACGCGCCAGGATTGAAGCCACCCGCAGCGCGCATCGCTCGGCGGCCTCCTGTTCGTACTGGGCCGATGACAGCGGCTTGCCTTCCGTCGCCGGTTCGATCCAGCAGGCGCTCATGGCCGGTGCCGGGGAGCCTAGAACCTCCCAGCGCTCGGCACGCCCCCGGGCCTCGACGGGATGGAACGGAATGCCCACCTCCGGCACCCCGGTGGGAAAGGCCCGGGCGCCTCCCTGGGTGAAGCACCGGTTGACCGCCTCGACCATGGCTTCCGAGGAACGGTAGTTGCGTCCCAGAGTCCGCACCCGCCCCGCGCAAGCCCGGTTCGCCCGCAGGTAGGTGTGCACATCGGCCCCCCGGAAGCCGTAGATGGACTGTTTGGGATCGCCGATGAAGACCAGCGCGGTGTCGGGGTCGTCGTCGGCCACCCGGTAGACCCGGTCGAAAATCCGGTACTGCACCGGGTCGGTATCCTGGAACTCGTCGATCAGCACGACGGGAAACTGTCGCCGCAGGGTCTGGGCAAGCCGGGCACCCGAGGCGCCCTCCAGGGCGGTGTCCAGGTTCGCCAGCAAGCCGTCGAAGCCCAGCAGCGCGGCGCTGGACAGGGCCTGGCGCAAGCGCCTGGCCATCCAGGCCAGGGCATGGCGCAGCAGGACCGCGCGCACGGCGGGCAGCGCGTCCAGATCGGCGCGCAGACCCGCCAGCGCGTCGCTGGCGGGGTGCGACGGTGCGGGGCCGACGCCTTGCCACTTCTCCCGGATGCCTTGCGGCGTCAGGCGGTCCCAGCCGGTCTTCAGATCGGGGACCTCACGGTCGGGATCCCGTGCCCAGTCCCGCAGCGCCTGCGTCCAGCGGCGCAGGTCGGCCGGCCGGATCTTCGTGTCCTTGCCCAACGGGACCAGCCAGTCCTCCAGCGCGTCCGCGCCCTCGACCCAGGACGCTTTCAGGACGGCCAGGCGCTCCCGCCGCAAGGTCCGATGACGCGTCAGCACGGCGGCCAGACTCTCATCGACGGCCTCGGGCAGGGATTCACGGGTCAACAGCGCCGACAGGCCCAGCAAGGCGTCCGGCCCGGGCCAGATGGCCAGCACGCCATCCAGCAGATCCGGTTCCAGCGGCGCCACGTGCGCGCGCCAGTAGTCCCAGGCCGCCTGCCGGATCTCGGCACCCAGGTCCGGTTCCAGCCGCTGCTCGAACAGGCTGCCGCTGTCGAAGGCGTGTTCCTGCAGGACCCGGGCGCACCAGGCATGGATGGTGGAAATGGCGGCCTCGTCCATGGACTGTGCCGCCAGGTCCAGCGTCCGGGCGCACGCCGCCCATTGCTCCCGTGGCCAGTCCCGGCGCAGGGACGCAAGGAACGGATCGGGGCCGGGGCCGTCGTCCGCGTCCTGGGCGAACCAGACGGCGGCCTCGGCCAGACGGCCACGGATCCGGTCCCGCAGTTCCTGGGCGGCGGCCTCGGTAAAGGTGAGCACGAGGATCTCGGTAGGCAGGCAAGGCCGCTGCCCGCCATGTCCCAGCACCAGCCGAACGTACAGCGCGGCGATCGTCCAGGTCTTGCCCGTCCCGGCGCTGGCTTCGATCAGGTGGCTGCCGCGCAGAGGGAAGCGCAGCGGATCGACCTGGGGAATCATCGACACCGGGTTCATGCTTCGGCCTCGTCGGCGGCCGGGTACGGCAGGATCGCCCGCGACGCCGCGCCGTACAGGGTCTCGGCCCAACGGAAGAAGCCGTCATCCGCGCACAAGCTGTGGAAATCGGGATAGCAGCGCCGCAGATACAGGTCGTCGTCCACCCGTTTGCGGTACATGTCCTCGGCCGCCCGCCAGGCCTTGCCCCCGGGGTCCGTACCCGCACCCGCCCGCAGCCAGGCGCCCGCCGTGTCGATCTCCACGGGCGGCGCCGCGCGCATGCCCGCCCGCCAGGCCGCCCACAGGGCCTGCCATTGCGCGGCGGCATGGTACGGTTCCAGCGGGCCGAAGCGCACGCAGCCCTGGGGGCTGACCAGCACTGTCGTCAGAGACCGGCCGTGCGCGTGCGCCGCCAGATGATCCAGCCAGGCCGGCATCATGGGCGCGATGCGGTAATGTCTGTCGCGCACCAGATGGCTGGCAAGCAGCACGATCCGGCCCCACCCGCCCCGCCCGTCCCCGCGCCAGCCGGCAAGCGTATCCTCGAACACCAGGCTGGTGTCCGGAACGGCGCTTCCCATGCGCAGGGGCGCATCGGCTGCCAGGGGCCAGGCCTCGCAGGCCTGGCGATAGGGGTCGACCGCTTCCCGCACACTGTCATGCAAGGCCCGCGCCGCGGCCTCGCCCAGCCCGCCGGCGACCAGGGCGCCGCGCCGGCGCATCCGATCCAGGCACGCCTGGATCGCCGGCCCGGCATCGGCGGGATCGGGCGACCGCCGCAGGGCCTCGATCAGTTCGGCGCGCAGATGCCACTGCCCCAGCCCGTCCCGGACATAGGGTTCTCCTTCGTCGAGATCGGGATCGGGCGCCTCGAAGAACACCTGCAGGCGCTGCTGGAAGAAGGCGCGCACCGGGTGCTTCAGAAACCGGCGCAGATCCTCCAGCCGAACGGCGGCATCCCGTCGCGGCGGCGGCAACGGCGCCGACGCGGACAAGGGCGCCGCCGCGGACGCAGCGACAGACGCCGGTTCGCGGGCGCCGCGCCATTCGGCGGCATAGGTGAACAGCGCGCCGGGGCCCGTCTGCGCCCGTTCAGGGAAATAGCGCCGGCTGAACGGCTGCAGCGGGTGATGCAGGCTCAGGCCGCGCGACAGGGTTCCGGCGCCATCCGCGGATCGCCAGCCCCGGTCCAGGTGATCCATGAGCTGGGACACCAGCACGGAAGGCGGCTGCGGCGTGTTGTCGTGAATGCTGTGGCCGACCCACGACAGGTACAACTGGTCGCGCGCGGACAGCAGGGCTTCCAGGAACAGGTAGCGGTCGTCCTCGCGCCGGGAGCGGTCGCCGGGGCGTGGATGCAGCGCCATCAGATCGAAGTCGACCGGCACCCGCTGGCGTGGAAAGGCGCCGTCCTGCATGCCCAGCAGGCACACGCGCCGGAACGGAATGGCGCGCATGGGCATGAGCGTGGCGAAGGTCACCGCGCCCGCAAAGAACCGCTGCGACAGGCCGGCCTGGTCCAGCCGTCCGAGGCAATGCTCGGCGACGATGGACACCGGCAGGGGTTCACCCACCCCGGCGGCCTCGCACAGTTGCGACCAGTCCTGCAGGATTTCCTGGAAACGCGCCAGCGTGTGCTCGTCGGCGTCAGACACCGGCAGGAAACAATCGTCAAGCAGCGTGCGCAAGGACGCGACCCACTGCGCGGGCGCGGCGTCCTGGCTCAGCAGCCGCCAGTGGCGGTCCAGCGTGTCGAGCAGCCGGGCCAGCGCGCCCAGCGCCTGGGCCTGCAGGCCGCCGGTTTCGCCATAAGGCTCGATACCGTCCCAGGCGGGCGCGTCGGGGCCGGCCGCGTAGCCCAGCAACATGCGTTCCAGACCGAAGCGCCAGGTGTGCCCATGGGCCGCCGCCGGCGCCTGCTCCAGGCCGAAGGCGGCGCGATGCTCGGCGTGCAGCCCCCAGCGCACCTCGGCGTCCCGCGCCCAGGCCTGCAGCAGCGGCAGATCCGCAGCCTCGATGCCGAAGCGGGCACGCAGCGCCGGCACGTCGAGCCATTCCAGGACCTCCTGGACGCCCAGCCGCAGGCGCGGCAGGGACAGCAACTGCTCCAGAACGATGACCAGCGGGTCGGCGCGACGTTGCCCGCGATCCGCCAGCGCATAGGGCACGTGGCGCCGGTCCCCGGGACCGTACTGGCCGAAGACCGCCTGGACGTGAGGCGCGTAGGCCTCGATGTCGGGCACCATCACGATCACGTCGCGAGGCTGCAGCCCGGGATCGGCGGCGAAGGCCGCCAGCAACTGGTCGTGCAGGATCTCGACCTCGCGCTGGGCGCCATGGGCGATGTGGAAGCGCAGCGAATCGTCGCGCGCCGGGTCCACCGCCGGCCAGCGTTCGCGCGTCTCGGCCAGGGGCCGCAGATCGCGGATGTCGTCCTGCAGTTGCTCCAGCAGTGTGCGCCCAGGCAAGGCCTCGAAGGCGTCGATCCGCTGGTGCAGGGCCTCGAAGGCCAGACCGCAGCGGGCCCGGTGCGCCGGGTCATCGATGTCGTCGAGCAGGCCGATAAAGTCGCGCCCCTGGCGGCCCCAGGAGGCCAGCAGCGGATGGGTCTGCTGGTGCAGCGCGTGCTCGTCCAGGACTTCCGGCATGCCGGGTCGGCGCGCCTGGCGTCGGAATCGCGCCCGCAGCAGGTCGCGGTCGCCCAGGATGTCTGCCCAGTAATGGGCGCAGGGATTGTTCACGCACACCAGGATCTGGACCCAGCGGGACAACCCGGACAGGGCCTCCAGGGTCTGTCGCGGCATGGCGGAAATGCCGAAGACCAGCAGGCGGCGCGGCAGCCCGGCAGGGCGCGGGGCGTCGCCCGGTGCCCGGACGCGCGCCATGAAGGCCGCGTGGACGGCTGCGCGGCCGACCGGCTCGCCGCCGGCCGCGCCCAGGTCGTGCAGCAGGGCGCGCCACAGGCGGGCCTGCCAGGCCTCGGTCTCGGGCAGGGGCTGGTCCCGGCCAAGCGCGTCGGGCAGGACGATTTCATCCCGGCTCCAGGCGTCCAGCCAGTCGGCCCGATAGACCTGGTACTGGTCGAACAGGTCCGCCAGCCGGTGGGCCAGCTGGTGGCGCTTGCGCACACCGGCGTCGTCCGCCAGAAAGCGCGCCACCGGCTCGAAGCCGGGCCGGCCGGCCAGCAACGGCAGCAGCCGCATCAGGCGCCAGGCCAGCGGG
>Ga0172382_10011931_pt1 | contig 11417 bp, 4 predicted proteins | sample Leawel138RmetaG_FD_122245 | JGI IMG/M metagenome (GOLD analysis project Ga0172382, IMG submission 122245) | Leachate microbial communities from a municipal landfill in Southern Ontario, Canada - Leachate well 138R metaG | ecosystem: Engineered > Solid waste > Landfill > Unclassified | place...
CGAGCAGTACGCTCCGCATATCGAGGCCGTGTTCGGGCTGCACGGTCCCGAGGATAAAAGACGGCTGCCGTATTTCATCGTCGACCGAGGGCCGGCAGAGGTCAATACGGTGGCCGATGCGGTGGAGCGACTGCTGGCGCTGCCACGTGCCCGCATGGGCGTGGGCGAAGTGCTGGATCTGCTCGACATCGCTGCCGTGCGTGAACGCTTTCGGCTCCAGGAGGAGGACATTGCCGTGCTGCGCGACTGGATACAGGGCGCCAATGTCCGCTGGGGCCTGGACAGTCGCCACCGACAGGCACTCGGCCTGCCCATTGCGCCGGCGCTGGCCGACATGCATACTTGGGCGTTCGGCTTGCGGCGCATGCTGCTGGGCTATGCGATGGGGGACGCCGACGACTGGAACGGCATTGCGCCCTACGGCGACGTGGGTGGCCTGGAAGCCGGGCTGGTAGGGACCCTGGCGCTGATCCTGGAGCGCATGATGCATTATTCGCGCCTGCTTGCTGAACCGGCGGATCCGGCGCAGTGGGCTGAGCGCCTGCGCAGTCTGCTGTCTGATTTCCTTTCCCCTCCCGACGACATCGCCGACTACACTATCGAGCAGCTTGTCCAGTCGCTCGATAGCTGGTTGGATCAGTGCGAGGCGACCGGTTTCAGCGAGCCGTTGACCCTGCCTGTCGTGAGCCGCCATTGGATGGCCTGCCTGCAGACCGCTGGCATGGCGCAGCGGTTCACCAGTGGCGCGGTGACCTTCGCCACCCTCATGCCCATGCGGGCGATTCCGTTCCGGCATGTCTGTCTGATGGGCATGAACGACGGTGATTATCCACGTCCGCGTCCACCCGCGCATTTCGACCTGATGGAACAGGACTATCGGCCGGGCGACCGTTCGCGCCGCGATGATGACCGCTATCTGTTCCTGGAGGCTTTGCTGTCGGCCCGGGAGCGTTTTTACGTGTCCTGGGTGGGCCGCAGCATTGTCGACAACACCGAACGGCCGCCATCGGTGCTGGTGGGACAGTTGCGCGATCACCTTGCTGCGGCCTGGCAGCCGGACGCCGGCGCCGACGTTCTGGCGCAACTCACCACCATGCATCCCTTGCAGGCTTTCAGCGCCGAGTATTTCCGTGATGCGTCACTTCGGGCCCGGCTGTTCACCTATGGCCGGGAGTGGCGGGCCGGGCCGGGGGGCGGAGCAGGGGCGGCTGCTGGATGGCCCGCTCAGAAGATGGCGACGGAGGATGGGTCGGAGCGGCTGGAGCCGATCGTTCGTGATGAGCCATTATCCGTTCATGAGCTCAAGGCTTTCGTCGAGCATCCCGTCCGGGAATTCTTTCGGCAGCGGCTTCAGGTCCGGGTAGAGGAAAGCGTGGCGGTTGCCGATGAGGAAACCTTCGTCGCGGACGGTCTGGATACCTGGCAGGTGCATGATGCGCTCATCCAGGCTGCGCGCAAGCCGCTGGAAGCGGGCGAGGATCCCGTGGCGGCCTGCGATGCGGAGCTCGACCGCATGCTGCGCCGGGGCCAATTGGCTTTTGGCGGAGCCGGGCGCCTGCAGGTGGAACGAAGCCGGGAACTGGTGCTGCCGGTGCTGGACGAGTACCGGAAACTGCTGGATGACTGGCCGCATGAGATGGCCGAGCCGGTCGAGCTGCGCCATGCCTGCGAGGGAACGCCTGGCCTCTCCGGTTGGCTGGCTGGTCTTCGGAGCGATGGTGCCAATGGCTTTCTGAGGCTGGCAATGCAGGCTACCCAATTGGTGAGCAACAGACATTGGCGCGAGGATAAACTCATCGGTCATTGGCTCTGGCACCTGGCGGCCAACAGTGCCGGCCTGTCCATGACGAGCCGGGTGCTGAGTCCGGCCGGTATGGCCTCATTTCAGCCGATCGAACGCGGTCAGGCCTCAGCCTGGCTCGATACGATGCTGCGGGCGTGGGTGGAAGGCATGTGCCGGCCGCTGCCCATCAAGGCGGAATTCGCCCGGGCGGTGCTCACCGCCATTCCTTCCGATGTTCCGCCGCAGCCCGGCACTCGGGAATGGGGTGAATGGCTGACTTCAGACAAGCTCTCGGCGCAGCTTGTCCAGTGCTATGGCTCGAACTGGAATCAGCCCGGGAGGCGGGATGCAGTCTACGAGGCGCGGGCTTTTCCGACGCAGGAGGCGCTTTTTGCCGAAGGGGAACTCGTCGAATGGGCGCTTGCGCTATACGGGCCGTTGTTTGTCGCGCTGCGCAACAAGGAGGAGGCATGAGCACCGCAGGGGAAAAAGCAGCCTTGCCGACGACGCCCCTGAACGCGTTGGATTTTCCCTTGTGGGGCAGCCGGCTGATCGAGGCCAGCGCGGGTACTGGCAAGACGTACACCATAGCCAGCCTGTATGTGCGGCTGGTGCTGGGTCACGGCGAGCTTCCCGAAGGTCGTCCGCTCACGCCTCCAGACATTCTGGTAGTGACCTTCACGAGGGCGGCCACCCAGGAGCTTCGCGACCGGATACGCCGTCGCCTGAACGAGGCGGCCGGATGCTTTCTCGATGAAGCGGGAGGCGACGACTTTCTGCTGCGCCTGCGAGACGAGTACGAGCCCGAACGCTGGCCGGCCTGCGCCCGCCTGCTGCGGATTGCCGCGGAATGGATGGATGATGCGGCCGTGTCCACGATCGATGCCTGGTGCTACCGCATGCTGCGTGAGCACGCCTTCGACAGCGCCAGCCTGTTTGAAATGGAGATGGATGTCGACGAAGCCGAGCGGGTGGCTGAAGCCACTCGCGACTACTGGCGGCTCTTCATTGCGCCGCTTGACGCAGCCGATATCGGCCGGGTCCTGCATCTCGTGGGGACACAGATGGCGGGCCGCTGGGCTGCCGCCGTCGATTGCGACGCACTGGCCGGCATTCTGCGCCGGTGGTTGCCGCATGTCCGGCACTATGGCGAATCGCCGGAGCCGGCGGACGTTCTGGCACGGATAAGGCGCCAGAACGATGAATGGAAAGCCCAATGGCGATGCTGGGTGCCGGAAGTGCGCGAACTGCTCCAAGCGGCTTATGACGCCGGCTTGTACGACAAGGGGCGGCTACGGATCAACCACTGGACGGGCTGGCTCGACAGATTGGAGGAATGGGCATCGGAGCCTGCAGCCCGTCTGCCGTTCGATCGTAATGGGGCGGCCTGGTCGCGTCTGACGAGGGAAGGGCTGGCTGCGGTGTGGAAGACCGGCAGTCCTCCCGAGCATCCCGCCTTCGATGCCATGTCGCATCTGTTGGACGATATCGAGGGGCTCGACGCACAGCTTGCGCGGCTGCTTCCGCACGCCGCATGCTGGGTGGCACGGCGCATGGCCGATTTGCGCCGGCAGCGCGCCATGCTGGACTTTGGCGGCCTGCTTGAACAGATGGACGCCGCCTTGAGCGGACCCAATGGCGCAAAGCTGGCCGGAACCATCCGGGCCCAGTTTCCCGCTGCGCTCATCGATGAATTCCAGGATACCAATCCCGTGCAGTACCGGATTTTCGATAGTATCTATAAAGTAGAAACAAACAGTCGAGCGGCGCTGCTCGCTCTGATCGGCGATCCCAAGCAGGCGATCTATCGTTTCCGTGGTGCCGATATCCATGCCTACCTGAGGGCGCGCCGCGATTGCGCCGGCCGGCTCTATACGCTGGATAAAAACTATCGCTCGTCGCCGGCCATGGTGGGGGCCGTGAATCATCTCTTTCTGGCTGCCGAGCAATCCAGCAAACAGGGCGCATTCCTGTTTCGCCAGACGTCTGGGCGAGACGCAGCAGCGGCGGACCCGGTTCCTTTTCATCCGGTGGAGGCGGCGACCGATCCGGGGCAGTGGCGGGTCGGCGGCGCACCGGGCGCGGCGCTGACCATCTGGTGCGATATCAGCCATGATCGTCGGGAATCCTGCGCGGATGCAGTGGCGGAAGGCTGCGCCTCCGAAATCCTGCGTCTGCTCCAGCTGGCCGACGAAGGCGAGGCGGGTTTTCATACGGATGGCGGGTTCACCGCCCTGCGTGCCGGCGATATTGCGATTCTGGTCAACAACCGGCATGAGGCGGCTGGCTTGCGCGCAGCCCTGGCACGCAGGGGAATACGCAGCGTTTACCTGTCCGACGATAGTTCAGTGTATCGCTGCGCCGCCGCTCCGGATGTGCTGGCATGGCTGCGTGCGTGCGCCGAACCCGAGAATGGCGGCTACGTGCGAGCCGCGCTCGCCACCGCCAGCCTGGGGTTGCCGTGGAGCGATCTCGACAACCTCATTCGGGACGAGGTCCGCTGGGAAGCCATGCTGGAGCGTTTTGCTGCCTACAAAGAACAGTGGCGCCGGCGCGGCGTCCTGCCCATGCTGCGCACACTCATGCATGAATTCGGGGTGCCGGCCCGGCTGTTTTCCGGGCAACAGCGGCAGAACCTGGAAGGCGAGCGCCACCTTACCGATCTTCTGCACTTGGCCGAGCTGCTGCAGGCGGCATCGGGACGGCTGGACGGCGAGCATGCCGTCATCCGATATCTGGAAGAACATATCGAGCGTGGCGGCGAACCCGGCATTGATGGTGATGTTTCGCGCATGAGGCTGGAAAGCGATGCGGGGCTGGTGCAGATCGTCACGGTGCATAAATCCAAGGGGCTGGAATATCCTCTGGTGTTCTATCCCCATGCCTACCACAGTCGGCCGGCAAAAAAGCTGGAACTGCCGGCTGTCTACAGGGATCGCGAAGGCGAGTCGCATGCGCTGGCCAATCTTGCCGATGTCGGCGAGGCGCAGCGGGATGAGATTCGCGCCCAACTGGAGCATGAGCGCCTGGCCGAAGATTTGCGCAAGCTCTATGTGGCGTTGACCAGGGCCAGGCATGCGACATGGATGGCCCTGGCGCCGGTCGATACTCTGGGCGCCTCGGCCTGCGGCTACTTGCTGGGCGGGCCGCAGGCGTGTGCGGCGGATGTCCTGGAATCCAGCCTTTCCGCCCTGGTGGGAGATTCTGCCGAAATCGCCATCGAATCCATCCCGTCCGGCAGCGAAGGGCGCTATCGGGCGGCCGATGGCCGCGACGTGGCGACGGTCTGGCGCTCGATGCGCCGCCGTATCGAGCAGCGATGGGCCATGAGCAGCTATTCTGCCCTGGCGCGTCTTGCCATGGAAAGGCCCGAGAATGCGGCGGCACTCTATCCGGATGCGGCTGCCCTGGCCTTGCCCGACGAGGCTCGCGTGGACACCTTTCTGGAAACCTATGCGGCCGAGGCGGGCGGGGGGCCTTTCGATACGGCAGCGCCTGGATCCACGGCGACCGGGGACAGGGATGCCGTGAGCGGCGGGGCGGGATCTGTAGCGGCTGGCGGTGGCACGGCTTCCAGCGCAATGGTCACGGAGGCTGGGGGTATTCACGCCTTCCCGAAGGGAGCCGCAGCGGGCAGCTTTCTGCATGGTCTGCTGGAATGGGTGTTTCGCAGAGGCGCGGAACAGGTGCTGACCACGCGCCAAAGCGCAAGCCTCGCCGTTTACGGCGAGGTCAAGCGAGGCAATATCAATGCGGCGCCACCGGCGCCCCCGCATGATGGCGGAGAAGCTCCGGCCGACAGGCCGGAGTTCTTCACCGACCAGGCCGAATTGTGTGCTTTCATCGCCAGGCGTTGCCGCAGCCGGGGATGGGAAAATCACTCAGAGGCCTTGGCGGGTTGGCTGACCGGTTTCTTCCGGCAGGCTTTCCGCGTTGATTTGCCCGGCTGCGGCAGACAGGCCGATCTGACTTTGGCCAGCCTGTCCACGGCATTGCCGGAAATGGAGTTCTGGTTTGGGGCAAGAGACTCCGACCTTCCGGCGCTGGATGCGCTGGTGACCCGGCATTTCACGGCTGGCCGGCTGCGGCCCGTCATTTCCCGAGGGCGGCTCAACGGCATGTTGCGTGGCTTCGTCGATCTCATCTTCGAGCACGACGGCCGTTATTATGTCGCTGATTACAAATCCAACTGGCTGGGTCCGACAAGCGATGCCTATCATGGCGAGGCCCTTGTTCACGCCATTCTGGAACACCGTTACGATTTGCAGGCCGCCATCTATCTGTATGCCCTGCATCGCCATCTGAAAGCCAGGCTGGGCGAGCGCTACGACTACGATCGGCACGTCGGCGCCGCGCTGGTGTTCTTCGTGCGCGGCTACGGCGCGGCGGGACAGGGCCTCCATATCGAGCGGCCTCCGCGGGAAGCGATGGAACGCCTGGAATGGCTGTTCGAGGGCGGAGACCGTACACACGACAGGGAAGACGGAGGCCGGACATGACCATGGACGAACGGCCGAAGCGTTTCATCGGACAGCCTGGCATGGATCCGGCGCAGGATGATGGCTCCGTTCAGCTGGATCTCGGCTTTTCCGACCGGCACGAGGAAGAAGCGGTTCCCCACTCCGGGCTTTGGGATGTGGCAGCCGTCCTGGATCTGCTTGATGACTGGCATGCGGCGGGGTGGTTGCAGCAGCTCGATCTGCGTTTCGCCCGTTTTCTGCATGCCGAACGGCCCGATGTGCCCGGTCTGTTGCTCTTGGCGGCCGCTCTCGCCAGTCACCAGCTCGGCCGGGGCCATGTATGTCTCGATCTGGCTGCCACGCTGCGTGGACCGGGGCAGGTTCTGAACCTGCCGCCGGAGTTCCGCTTTCAGTCTTCCGAGGCCGGCCTGATCGCACCCGCCGAGCTGTTGCGCGATCTTTCCTTGCGAGCCTGGGAGAGTGCGCTGGATTCTCGCGTGGTATCCGATGGCGGCGCCGTGGCGCCCCTGGTTTATGATGGTGGCCGTTTGTATCTGTACCGCTATTGGCGTTACGAACAGCAGGTGGCCCACGGTATCGCCAGCCGGCTGCGGCCTTGCCTGAACGTCGAGAGGAATGCGGGGCTGGATGAGCCCGGCTCGGCAGCTCGTCGGGTCCCGTCCGAGGACCGGGTACGTGCCATCATCGATGTGCTGTTCGGCGGGCCGCCGGACGAGGGCGCGGCAATCGACTGGCAGCGCCTGGCATGTGCGCTGGCTGCGCAGCAGCGGTTTTCCATCGTGACCGGCGGGCCGGGGACAGGCAAGACGACCACGGTCGTCCGTCTGCTGGCGCTGTTGCAGGCCCTGCATCATGAAGGCACTGCGGCTGGACGCGCGGGGAGCGGCCCGTCCGTGGAAAGGGTGTCCGAGTCCGCCTCGGATCATCCGGATATGCCCTGGCTACCCCTGCGCATTCAACTGGCTGCGCCCACTGGCAAGGCGGCGGCACGGTTGAGCGAATCGATTGCCGGCAAGGTGGGCGAGCTGCCTCTTGAGCAGCTCCCGGGAGGAGCCGTGCTGACCGCGGCCATTCCTGTGCAGGTGACCACGCTGCACCGTCTGCTGGGTGGCCGGCCTCATGTGCAGAGCCGCCGCTACCATGCTGGCAATCCTTTGCCGCTGGACGTCCTGGTCATTGACGAAGCGTCGATGGTGTCCTTGAGCGATATGGCCCATGTCATGGCCGCGCTTCCCGCTCAGGCGCAGTTGATCCTGATAGGCGACAAGGATCAATTGTCGTCGGTTGAGGCGGGGTCTGTGCTGGGGGAACTTTGCCGGCGGGCCGAAGGCGGCCACTACCTGCCTTCGACCGCAAGGTGGCTGGAACGAGCCGCTGGAGTGTCGGTGCCTCAGGCCGTCGTCGATCCGGCCGGAAACGCGCTCGACCAGGCGGTGGCCATGTTGCGGGTGAGTCATCGCTTTGGCGAGCATAGCGGTATCGGCAAGCTGGCCTTTTCGGTGAATGCAGGTCGTGTGGATGAAGCCCAGGCTTTGCTCGATGCACCACCGTCCGATCTGGCTCATGTACGAGTGGATAGCGTGCAGGATGCGGATTTTGGCCGGCTGATTGCTGATGGGTCCACCGGAGCGTCTGATGTGTCTGCAGCTTCGTCGCAGGTACGGCGCTGCGGCTATGGCCATTATCTGGGCGAGGTGGCGCATGAGCCCGACAGCGAGGATCCCCGTGTTTTCGACGAGTGGGCGGCCGAGGTCTTGCGGGCGCAGCGTGCCTGCCAGCTCTTGTGCGTGCTGCGCAGCGGGCCGTGGGGCGTGGACGGGCTGAATGCCGCCATTGCCCGCATTCTGCACAGGCGTGGGTTGATCTCCTCGCTCTCGGGGTGGTATGCGGGCCGGCCCGTCATGGTGACCCGCAACAACCCGGCGCTGCGCCTGACCAATGGCGATATCGGTGTCGTGCTGCCTTATCCCGTTGCTGGTTTGCCGGACAAGGCGCTGCGCGTGGCATTTCCCGACAACGACGGGGCCGGGGTTCGCTGGTTCGCCCCCAACAGGCTGGACGATGTTGAAACCGTCTATGCGCTGACGGTGCACAAGTCACAAGGGTCGGAGTTCCACCACGCGATGCTCGTTCTGCCGCCGGCTCCGACGCCCGTCCTGACGCGCGAGCTGCTGTATACGGGCATCACGCGTGCCAGCAGCTGGTTCACACTGGTGAACCCGGGGGGAGCGGGGCTGCTCCGGCAGGCGATCCGGCAGCGGATCTACCGCAGCGGCGGTCTGAGTGACGTCCTGGAAGCCTTGCGGTAGTATCGTGCGGAGGATAAACCAGCGAAAGATGTCGGGAGACGCATAATGAGCAGCATCTATGATCAGGATTTGCCGCGCACTGCGGCCAATTTTTCGGCCCTGTCGCCCCTGTCGTTCATTGAGCGGTCGGCAAGTGTTTATCCTTGCCGGACCGCCATCGTACATGGCTCAGGGCCCGCTGCCATCCGCCGCACATGGGCGGAAACCTATCGGCGCTGCCGGCAACTGGCCAGCGCCCTGGCCCGCAGCGGGGTGGAAAAGGGGCAGACGGTTGCCGTCTTGCTGCCCAATACGCCACCCATGGTCGAAGCACATTTCGGTGTGCCTATGACGGGTGCCGTGCTGAACACCATCAACACCCGGCTCGATGCGCAGACCGTCGCGTTCATTCTCGATCATGGCGAGGCCCGCACGCTCATCGTCGATTCCGAATTTGCGCCGGTGGCGCGCCGCGCGCTGGAATTGCGCGAGTCCCGGACGCCTCTGCAGGTGATCGATGTTGCCGACCCTTTGTTCGAGGGGGCCGCAGAGAGCGCCGGATCCATCGAATATGAAGCGTTCATTGCGGGCGGGGACCCCGATTTTGCATGGCAGCTTCCCGATGACGAATGGGATGCCATTGCCTTGAATTACACCAGCGGCACGACCGGCAATCCCAAGGGCGTGGTCTACCATCACCGCGGCGCGTCGATGGCGGCCGTTTCCAACATCCTGGAATGGGACATGCCCAAACATGCCGTCTATCTGTGGACGCTGCCCATGTTCCATTGCAACGGCTGGTGCTTCCCCTGGGCGCTGGCGGCGCGTGCCGGCGTCAATGTGTGCCTGCGGCGGGTCGAGCCCAAGGCCGTCTTCGATGCCATTCGCGAACATGGCGTGAATCATTACTGCGGTGCCCCCATCGTGCACAGCATGCTGGTGAATGCACCGGCTTCGCTCAAGGAAGGCATTCCGGCCGGAGTCAAGGCCATGGTTGCCGGTGCGGCGCCGCCCGCTTCCATGATCGAGGGCATGGAGCGCATGGGTTTCGACCTGACGCATGTCTACGGCCTGACGGAAACCTACGGTCCGGCCACCGTCTGTGCCAAGCATGATGATTGGCAAGATCTCGACATCGGCGAGCGGGCCCGATTGAATTCGAGGCAGGGTGTTGCCTATCATCTGGAAGAAGCCACCTGCGTCATGGACCCGGCCACCATGGAGCCGCTGCCGCGGGATGGTCAATCCATGGGCGAGATCATGTTCCGCGGCAACATCGTCATGAAAGGCTATCTCAAGAATCCCAAGGCCACACAGGAAGCGCTTGCGGGAGGCTGGTTCCACAGCGGTGATCTGGCCGTGTCGGAACCCGACGGCTACCTGAAGATCAAGGACCGCAGCAAGGACATCATCATTTCCGGGGGCGAGAATATTTCCTCCATCGAGGTGGAAGACATTCTTTACCGCCACCCGGCTGTGCTGGCCGCCGCCGTGGTGGCCAAGACCGATGCTCGCTGGGGCGAGACACCCTGCGCCTTCATCGAGCTGAAGGAGGGCGCGCAGGTCGATGTGACCGAAATCGTTGCGCATTGCCGCCAGCACATGGCCGGCTACAAGGTGCCGCGCCATGTCGTGTTCTGCGAACTGCCCAAGACCTCCACGGGCAAGATCCAGAAGTTCGAGCTGCGCAGGCAGGCCGAAGTTCTGGAAACCGCATCTTAGGGCCTGTACACGACGAGCTCGAGCAAGGCCAGGCCAGGCCGACAGTGCCTGCTAGTCGCCCGTTCATCGTGGCGACGCGCAGCGGTCGGCAGGCGGCTCTACGCACGTCCTGGCATAAAATGAAGCTTTCATTGCAATCGTAACAATCAGGAGCCGGATCATGCCTTCCTTCGACGTCGTCTCCGAAGTCGACAAACACGAGCTCAGCAACGCAGTCGATCAAGCCAGTCGCGAACTGGCAAAACGTTTTGATTTCAAGGGCGTGGACGCCAGTTTCGAGCTGACAGACTATGTGGTGACGCAAACTGCTCCCAGCATGTTCCAGCTCGACCAGATGCTGGACATCCTGCGCGGACGGTTGGCGGCCCGCGACATCGACGTGCGCTGCCTTGACGTTGGCACGCCAAGCGAGAATGTATCGGGCGCCCGTCGCCAGATCACAGTGCGCCAGGGGCTGGAACAGGCGGTCAGCAAGAAGCTCATCGCTGCCCTGAAGGGGGCAAAGCTCAAGGTCGAGGCCCAGATCAACGGCGACAAGCTGCGGGTGTCGGCCAAGAAGCGCGACGATCTTCAGGCCGCCATCGCGCTGCTGCGCAAGTCTGACGTCGATCTGCCGCTGCAGTTCAACAACTTCCGCGATTGATCCTGCCGCACGCCCGGGCGCAGCGGGCCTTGTTTCCTTTTGCGGTCGGTCAGGGCTTCAGGCGGTAGCCAGTGCGGAATATCCAGGTCAGCCCAGCCAGGCAAATGGCCAGGAAGACCAGTGTCATCCCCAGGCTGACCATGACGTTGACGTCCGCGATGCTGTAGAAGCTCCAGCGGAAACCGCTGATCAGATAGACGGCGGGGTTGAACAGCGTGACGGTCTGCCAGAATGGGGGCAGCATGTCGATGGAATAAAAGCTGCCGCCCAGGAAGGTGAGGGGGGTGACGACCAGCAATGGCACCAGCTGCAGCTTTTCAAACCCGTCGGCCCAGATGCCGATGATGAAGCCGAACAGACTGAAGGTGATGGCCGTCAGGAACAGGAAGAGCACCATCCAGACGGGGTGATCGATCTGGACGGGCACAAAGAGCGTGGCGGTCGCCAGGATGATGAGCGCCAGCAGTATCGATTTGGTGGCTGCCGCGCCGACGAAGCCC
>Ga0172382_10011933_pt1 | contig 11416 bp, 8 predicted proteins | sample Leawel138RmetaG_FD_122245 | JGI IMG/M metagenome (GOLD analysis project Ga0172382, IMG submission 122245) | Leachate microbial communities from a municipal landfill in Southern Ontario, Canada - Leachate well 138R metaG | ecosystem: Engineered > Solid waste > Landfill > Unclassified | place...
GAAGAGGCACATAAACTGGGAATGGAACTGCATGCCTGGGTCAATCCCTACCGTGCCGTGGTCAACCCTACCAGCACTAATCTGAACAACAGCGATTATCTCAGCGATGCGCACGTTACCCGAACGCATCCCGAATGGATCCTGAAATTCAGCGATGTCTATATTCTGGATCCCGGTCTGCCGGATGTGCGCCGCTATATCCGCGATGTGCTGATGGATATTGTGGTCCGCTACGATATTGACGGCCTGCACATGGATGATTATTTCTATCCCTACAGCGGAATTACATTCCAGGATACGGCAACCTTTTCTCTGGATCCGCGAGGCTTTGAAAATATTCACGATTGGCGCCGGGATAATATCAATCTGCTGGTACAATCGGTGATGGACAGTATCAATCAAAGCAAACCCTGGGTCAAATGGGGCATTAGTCCCTTTGGCATTTACCGCCCGGGAGTGCCGCCCGGGATTACAGGCATGGATGCCTATAATGTGCTGTACTGTGATCCGCTGGCATGGCTGGAGGACCGCAGTGTGGATTATCTTACTCCGCAATGTTACTGGCCCTTCGGCGGCGGGCAGGATTACGGAAAACTGATACCCTGGTGGGCGGAGCAGTGTCTGGCAAATGAGCGGCACTTTTACCCTGGACAAGCCATGTACCGTGCAGGAGCCGATAATTTTCCCCGTGGGGAAATCCCGCGACAGATCCGCCTTAACCGCAAAACCCCGAATTGTGACGGAAGCGTTTTCTTTACCGCTAATGATTTTTACGATAACCACAAGAATACCATCGATAGCCTGAAGCTGGACCTGTACCGTCATCCGGCGCTTTGGCCCGTGATGACCTGGAAGGATAGCATTGCGCCCGCAGCTCCGCAAAACCCGCAGTTTTTGGTGGATGGAACAGGAAATAAGGCCCTCTCCTGGGATGCGCCGCCCTACAGCGATCCCGCCGATTCCGCCTATGCCTATATCGTGTACCGTGCTCCCTATCTGCCGGAAGACAATGCGGATATGGCACATGTGAAACGCATCGATTTCAGCCGTCAGAAAAATTTTAATGACAGTGACCCCGGAATGTACTATTACAGGGTTACTGCGCTTGACCGGAATAAAGTGGAAAGTCCGGCCGCTCTGTTCGATTACCCCTTTGTCTGTCAGCAGTATCCCCTATATGCGGAATTTCCCGTCAGCAAGCATACGTATTTTTCCTGGTATGCTTTTCCGGGTGCCGCCCAGTATACCCTTCAGATCTCGGAGGACGGCAATTTTGATACTCCTCTGTATCAGCAGATTCTGGCAGATACCACTGCAGACCGGCTTTTGGAATACGAGCGCCGCTATAACTGGCGGGTCAAAGCCGACAACAGCGAATACTGGTCCCCGGTCTGGGTCTTCAACACGGAAAATGCCCCGCCGGTGGAGGTCCTGTACCCGCTGGCATTTTTGGAGGGCATCCCCCGGGACTTCAGTTTTCGCTGGCGGCCTTACGAAGATGCCCAGTCTTATGATCTGCAAGTGGCAAGCGATCCCGAAATGCAAGATCTGCTGTTCGACGGAAGAAATATCGCTGACACCCTGCAGCTTATGAGTGATCTGGAAGCAGCCAGCGATTATTACTGGCGCATTCGCTCCAATCTGTATGAACATTGGAACGAAGTGCAGTCTTTCAGGACCCGGGAAAGGCATATTGATGTACTTTGGGATCACAGCGTCTTAGCAGACAATTATACCCTTAATGGCAATAATCTTGCTGTTGGCAGGATCAACGGAAGTCCTGTTCTGATCGTTCTCTCCGGTGAAGGCGAACACAGTGCCGCAACGATCCTGCACGCCGAAAACGGAATGCTGCTGGATATGGACCTGAATCTGGAAGGCGTAAGCGGCGGAACCCATGCCTTACGGGACATCTGTATATCCGCCGATGGCGTGCTCTTTGCCGCGAATCTTGCGGAACCCGGCGAAAGCTTTAAAGTTTACCGCTGGGATAGTCCCGGACAAGTCCCGGCGCTGGTATATCAGGCAGACGAAATCGCTTACCGCTTGGGCGACCACATCTCGCTCAGCGGAAGTGATGAGGGCGGTCTTACCCTGTATGCGCCGGCCGCCAATTCCGATAAATTGCTGATCCTGGAATGGAATACGGTCAGCGCAAGTTTTGAAGGACGCCAGTTATCGCTCAAACGCAGCAACTATACAATGCCTTCCGTTGCGGTTGTCCCGGAATCCCCGGATATCTATTCGACCTCGGTGGGTGAATATCTTATCCGTTACAAAAATGACGGAAATCTGGCATCCTGGACCTACGGCAACAAAGATGTGCCGATCAATATCAGCAGTCTGGCTTCCTTTGCTTGGCAGGAGAAAAATTTTCTTGCGGCTTACTGCAGAGATAAGGAATCAGCCTATATCTACGATTGCGGAAGCAGTCTGCGCAGTATCCTGACAGCCGGCAGAACATACCGTCGTGGAAGGGTAGAGAACAGCGGGAATACCGGTGATGTCGACGTCCTGGATAATGGTGACGGCACCTTTAATATTTATGTACTGGGTCGTAATAACGGTCTGGCTGCCTATCGCTTTGATGTGCCTGAACTACTGTCCTCTGCGGAACAACCCGCGCTAGCGGTGAAATATGAACTTGGGAACAATTATCCGAATCCTTTCAATCCTCTGACGAGCATCCCGTACCGGCTTGCCGAAGCGGGGGAGATCGAAATTACCGTTTACGATCTGAGCGGGCGGCATATCCGTACCTTGTATCATGGCTATCAGTCGGCCGGCGAGCATCAGATCCGCTTTGATGCCGGATATCTGGGTTCCGGAGTCTATATATGCCGCTTACGTGCCGGCGAACTTATTCTGACAAGGAAAATGACACTATTGAAATAAGTCAGCGCTAAAGCGCATTGTGCAAATATTGAATCTTAAATTTTTAAATCTGAAATCTTAAGTTTTCTGTTCTTCTTCCAGAAGTTTTGCCAGAGCCTGGCGGGCGGCGCGTTGACTTGCGGCTTTTTTGGTGGTCCCCGTTCCGTTCCCCATGCAGGTTTTTCCGATCATAACGGAAATTTCAAAATATTTACCGTGCGCGGGGCCTTCTTCACGCGTTGTGGTAAAATGCGGGCTTTCCAGATTGTTCTGCTGACAGTATTCCAGCAGTTTGCCTTTATAGTTCTGGATCTCCGCCGCCGGCAGCAGCCGTTTGTGTTTAGACAAAAGGGTGTCATAAACAAAATTATAGGCGGCTTTGAAACCGCCGTCCAGATACAGCGCGCCGACAAAGGATTCGTAAATATCACAGAGTATGGAACTGGAATTCCGAAGATTGTCGTTTTCCCCGCTTTTCCCAAGAAGGAGAAACTGCCCGAAACGCAGACCGCGGGCAATGGAAGCCAAGGTGGTCCGGTTGACAAGTTTGGCGCGCATTTGGGTCAGCTCGCCTTCCGGTGCCGTGGAAAACTGTTCAAAAAGGAAGCGGGTCACGATCATCTCAATAACGGCGTCACCCAGGAATTCCAGGCGCTCATAGGAGTCCACCTTGTTCTGGGTTTGGTAATCGATAGCGGAAGTATGGGTAAAAGCCTGTGTCAGAATATCCTGATCGTCGAAGGCGTAGGGATAGACATTGTATATTTTTTTTGCAAGTTGCTGCGGCTTGTTGGGAAATAACGAGTAATAGAAAGAACGAAATTTATTCAGGATGTCTACCATAATAAAACAAAAACGTAAAATATACGAAAGTGCAGAACTTCCTGTATTTTACGTTTGGGTACTATTTGGTTTTTGCAGTTACAACCGGCCGGTTCTTGTAATAACCGCAATGGGGGCATACGCGATGGGGCATTTTCGGCTGACCGCAATGTTCACAGGTCGAGACTGCCGCTGCCTTGAATGTATAATGTGTTCTGCGTTTTGCACCACGGGTATGTGAGTGCCGGTGCTTGGGGTTTGCCATTATTCCTCCGCATTTTCAAGCGTTTTTTTCAGTTCGTTCAGTTTATCCCATCTCGGATCGATACGGTTCCGGTCACAGCTGCAGGTTTCGCGGTTCAGATTCGCCCCGCATAACACACAGAGACCCCGGCAGTTTTCGGAACAGAGCTTCTTAAAGGGGATGATCAGCATCAGTATATCCCGGACAAAGGGCCGAAGGTCCAGTTCCACGGCGCCGGGTTCCAGAACTGCAACATCATCCTCTTTTTCATCTTCGATGTTTCGGGCAAAAATAACGCGGAATGTTTCTTCCACCGGCATTCTGTAGGGATCCAGGCAACGGTCACATTCCAGCTCCAGAACGGTTTTTACCGTAGCTGAAACATAGAAATTTGAACCGCTGCGATAGACTTCCGCATGAAGCTGTACGTCCTGGTGGAGTTCCGGAATATCGAAGTGCGTCCTTTTCGCCGTAAAGTCAAATAACCTTGTATCATCAGAAATGTGAGATATCAAAATTTTCATAGCCTGCAAAGATATAATCAAAAATGCTCTTAGTCAAGTTTTTTGAAAGGGAAGATCCGGAAAGATCGGAAGGAAAAACCGGGTTTATCCGATCTTGTCGATCCAGGGCTGCAGCTTCCGGTATTCCGGATTTTGCTGGATCTTTTCAAGCGCCTTTTTGGCTTCCTGGTAGCTGGGATAACGGCCGACCCGGATACGGTAATACAAGACTCCGTTCACGGTTGCGGTCTGAATAAAGGCGTCATACCCTTCGGCTTTCAGTTTATCGCAAAAGTCCCGGGAAGGTTTTTCGGAGGGGGAACTGGCGATTTGAACCGTATAGCCGCCGGAGAGCGCAGCGGCAGTCTCTGCCGGGGTCGCCGCTGTTGTCTTGACAGCCGGAGCCGCAACGGGACTTGCCGGCATTTTTGTATCTTCGGACTTGCTTTCCTCGACAATTTCCGCGAGTGAGGAATCAACAATAAAGTAAGCGGGCTCCTGCTGTACTTTCGCAGGATCTTCGCCGGGTTTCGGTGCGATCTGCCATGCATTTGGAGCCTTGGTTACGGTCGTTTTTTTATGCACAACCTTTTCGTAGACCTTGGGGACTTCCACGATCCTGGGTGCTAAAACTTCCGTAGTACTCTGGGTCTTGGGGCTTTCACTTTTGCTTTCGACTTTCTGTGCTGGTTTCTCTTCCTTTACGGTTTCTTCTTTCTCCAGGTGGGCGAGGTAATCCGGTTCGGCTTCGGCTTTAAAGTCAAAATGTTTGTAAATGACATTGCCTTCGTCGTTTACCATGGTAAGGCGTACGACATAACGTCCGCGTACGTCCGGGATAAAGGTTACGTTGGGATGATAATTGGAGGGAATAAAATCCCGGGGATCCAGGCGGGATGTCGGTGGCTTGGTATCAAAGGACCACTGGTATTTCAGAACATTTGACGGCCGTTTGTATCCTTCGATATCCACTTTATCCCCGACGAAAACGTTTTGCCGGGACGTACATGCCGTCAGGAATAAAAATATTATTGACAGCATCAATAATTTTATGGATTTGTTCATCAGAACCTCCAATTATTCATTTACCGTAATTTCATGTATTCAAAAGAAAAAGGCAATCTCTTTTTTTGCATTCTCCGGACTGTCGGAACCATGTACGGCATTGCGTCGGGTGGTCTCGCCGTATTTTGCGCGCAGACTGCCTGTTTCCGCTTCACGGGGATCGGTCTTTCCCATGAGCTTGCGATACGCTTCGATAGCATGGTCTTTTTCCAGGATGAGTGCAATTACCGGACCGCCGGTCATGAACGCGACTAGCGGCTCGTAGAATTCCTTTCCCTGATGAACAGCATAAAACCTCCGGGCCTCTTCCCGGGAAAGCTGCAGCATTTTCATGGCTTTGATCGTAAATCCGTCGCTGAGAATATCGTCAATGATCTTTCCCTGGAGTTTTTTCTCCATGGCGTCCGGTTTGATCAATGCCAGGGTTTGTTCCGCTTTCATGCCTTTTTCCCAATCCGGGGTAGCATGGACTCCAGCAGCATCTTCAGGTCGGGTTTTCCGATCTCCTGAAGTTCGTAACTTACCCGGACGCTGGGTTTGTCCAGCCGGATCACCCGGCGCAGGTCAATGGGCGTTCCAATTATCACAGCATCGCAATTGGTCTTTGCCACCGTTTTTTCCAGGTCCTTCATTTGCTGTTCGCCATAACCCATCGCCGGCAGAAGAATCCCGATATCCGGGTATTTTTCAAAGGTCTTGCTAATGGTCCCGACGGTATAGGGACGCGGGTCCACCAGTTCTTTTGCTCCGAATTTCACAGCAGCCACCGTTCCGGCTCCGTACTCCATTTCTCCGTGTGTCAGGGTGGGACCGTCCTCGATCACCAGTACGCGTTTCCCGCAGATACTGTCGGGATCCTCCACGAAAATCGGGGAAGCGGCATCCACGATGCGGGCTTTGGGATTGATCCTGCGGATATTTTCGCGGACACTTTCGATATCCTCGTTATCGGCTGTATCGATCTTGTTGATGATGACGATATCGGCCATGCGCAGATTGGTCTCGCCGGGATAATAACTTGTCTCGTGACCCGGCCTGTGCGGATCGACAACCGTGATGATCAGATCGGCCTTAAAGAACGAGGTGTCGTTATTCCCGCCGTCCCAAAGGATAATATCGGCCTCTTTTTCGGCTTCGCGCAGAATGGCTTCATAATCCACGCCCGAATAGATGACCGAGCCCATTGCGATATGCGGTTCGTATTCTTCCATTTCTTCAATGGTACAGCGATGTTTTTTCAGATCCGCAAGCGAAGCGAAACGCTGTACGGCCTGCTCCGCCAGATTCCCGTAGGGCATGGGATGGCGAACCGATACGACCCGTAGTCCCATTTCCCGCAGGATATTTACCACGCGGCGTGTGGTTTGCGATTTTCCGCATCCGGTGCGTACTGCATTAATAGCGATCACGGGTTTGCTCGATTCGAGCATTGTCCGTTTCCCGCCCATCAAGAGGAAATCAGCGCCGCAAGCATTGACCAATGCCGCTTTATGCATAACTACTTCATGAGGAACATCGCTATATGAGAACACAACCTGATCGGCATTATGACGCCGGATCAATTCCGGAAGCTGTGATTCATCATAGATCATGATACCTTCGGGGTACAGTTCTCCGGCAAGTTCGGCCGGATATTTTCTTCCGTCAATATCGGGTATCTGCGTTGCTGTGAACGCAACTACCTCGTAGGCGGAATTTCCCCTGAAGAAGGTATTGAAGTTATGAAAATCACGGCCGGCTGCACCCATAATGATGACCTTCGTTCGTTCCATACAAAACCTCCATTCCGTAATTCAATGTTATCTATAACAAAACCCGGTCTGCGATCTCGCGGAAATGCTCTACAAAACAGAACTGCATTCCCGTCCTGACCATGTCCGGGACCTTTTCAAGATCCGATTGATTGGCTTTGGGAAGGATGACCGTTTTTATGCCCATGCGTTTGGCGGCCGTGACCTTTTCCCGCACGCCGCCGATCGGCAATACGCGTCCCCGCAGGGAAATTTCCCCGGTCATCGCTACGTCATGACGAACTTTGCGCCCGCTCAGGCAGGAGAGCAAGGCCGCGGTCACGGTTACGCCGGCGGAAGGACCGTCCTTGGGAATGGCGGCCGCAGGAAAATGGATATGGATATCCTGATTGAAAAAAGAAACCGCTTCGATCCGGTACTTTTCCGCCGATGAGCGAAGGTAACTGATGGCGGTCTCCACGGATTCCTTCATAACGTCCCCAAGCTGACCGGTGCTGTGGTAATTCCCTTTTCCGGGCATCAGCGTCACCTCGACCGGCAGCACATCACCGCCACTGTCGGTATAGGCCAGCCCCACAACAATTCCGACCTCGTCGCGATCCGGAAGATTGTCCTTGAAGATCTTCTTCGGACCAAGGAATTCCTCTATATTCTTTTTGCTGAAAAACACCCGGGGCTGTGCCGGATCCTTAGCAAAAAGGCGGGCGCTCTTGCGGCAGACCCGGGCGATCTCGCGTTCCAGGGCCCGTACGCCCGCTTCCATGGTGTAATGCTCAATGATCAGTTCAATGGAACCCGGGGAAAAACGCAGTTGCCCCGGCTTGATCCCGTTTTGCTCTAATTGGCGGGGAATAAGGAATTGCCGGGCGATCTGGGCTTTTTCGGGAGTGATGTAACCGGGCAGACTGATGAGTTCCATACGGTCCAGCAGGGCGGGAGGAATATTGTGTGTACTGTTTGCCGTTGCGATAAAGAAGACCCGTGACAGATCAAAAGCCACTTCCAGGTAATTGTCGCGGAAGTCCTTGTTTTGTTCCGGATCCAGCACTTCCAGCAGGGCGGAGGAGGGATCGCCGCGAAAATCACTGCCGATCTTGTCAACCTCGTCCAGCATGATCACGGGATTCTGCGACCCGCATTTTTTTACATATTGAATAATACGCCCCGGCATAGAACCGATATAGGTCTTGCGGTGTCCCCGTATCTCGGCCTCGTCCCGCATGCCGCCCACGGAAAAACGGATGAATTGCCGGTTCATGGCACGGGCGATGCTTTTTCCCAGGGAAGTTTTCCCGACTCCCGGAGGACTGACCAGACAAAGAATGGGGCTCTTAACATCACTGTGTAATTTGAGGACGGAAAGGAATTCCAGAATACGTTCTTTGATATCCTGCAGCCCGTAATGGTCCTCCTCCAGGATCGCGGAAGCGCGTTCAACATCCAGATTGTCATCGGTATAGCGGCCCCAGGGCAATTCCAGCATCCAGTCGATATAGCTCTTGCTGACGGTATATTCAGATGAATACGGCGACATCATGGAAAGCCGTTCGATCTCTTTGGTCACTGCGGTTCTGGCCTCTTCGGTCAATGCGATTTTTTTCGCCAGCTTGTACAGGTCCCGGATCTCCGGGTCCTCATCCTCCGATTCCCCCAGCTCTTTTTTTATGGCCTCGATCTGCTCCCGCAGAATAAATTCCCGCTGCTGACGGTTCACTTCGTCGTTGATATGATCGTTGATACGGGTATTCAACTCAATGATCTTAAGCTCTTTCCGCAGGGATATCAGAAGCAGTTCAAGACGTTTTTGGACATTTAGTTCGGTAAGGAAGCGGTATTTTTCCGAGACCGGGATACTCAGGGCGGAGGCAATAAGGTCCGAAAGCTTTCCGGGATCCTCCACGCCGAAGAGCACATCCTGCATTTCATCGGGAAATATCGGCGAAATACTGATAATGCGCTGGAAAAGTTCGGAAACCGAGCGGATATAGGCTTCGGATTTGAGCTTTGGAGCTGCTTTTTCGCGAAGTTCGCTTACCTGCGCAATGCGGTACGGCATATCGCTTTGGATTTCATCGCTGATACGGATGCGGTAGAGGCCGCGCAAAAGAATACGCACGTTGCCGTCGCCGACCTGAATGATCTTTAGAATAGAACAGGCTACGCCCGTGTCATAAAGCTTCTCTTCCTCGCTTTCCAGGTTTTCCGGAATGATCCGGGTGAATACGCCTAGGATCTTATTGTCCTTAAGTGTATCCTGGATCAGCTGTTGCTGTTCCTCTTCGCGGATCATGACCGGAAAAATTATATTGGGAAGCGGAACAACGCCTTCGAGCGGCAGGATTCGCAAGGTTCCCTGCGGCAGTTCCGACTTGATCTTCCGGCTTTTTGTCATGGTATACTACTCCCTTGCATCCTGTAATTTAATAAAAATTAAGGCTGAAAGCTATGGCATAAAGTGTTGATTTGTTGTTTTATCCTTCTGCGGCCGCGTAAAGCCCGGGTCCGGACGCATCCCGGTTCATGATTCTTTGAGGAAATGAAGAACGCTTCTACGGATATTCAAAGTGAATTAAGATTTTACTGCAGCGGCAGCGGAGCGGCCGGCCACAAATCCGCTGGACCAGGCGATCTGCAGATTGAAGCCGCCGGTCGCGGCATCCAGATCCATGATCTCCCCGGCAAAAAAGAGCCCGGGCAATACCTTGCTTTCCAGGGTTGAGGGATTTACCTCTTTCAGTTCGATGCCGCCGGCCGTAATAATGGCTTCGTTCCAGCCGCGAAATCCCGACAGTTCAAAGCGCAGGTCTTTCAGCGAATCCAGGATATGCCGGCGTTCTTCCGCGTTGATGCGGCTGCAGAATTTTTCCGCATCCAGGCCGGCTTCCCTGCAAAAGGGAAGGATCATACTGAGCGGAAGAAGGGTTTTGAGCATCGTCTTTAATTTTGATTTTCCGTGCAGACCCAGTTCGCGGATCAGGCGCGCATCTAGGGCGGTATTGTCCAGCGCGGGCTTGCAGTCCAGACGGATCTCCGCTTTGCGTTTTTGTTCAAGGGCTTCCACTGCTTCCCGGCTCAGATCGAGAATTATGGGACCAGACAGTCCAAAATGGGTAAAGAGCATTTCCCCGAAGCGGCTGCCTTGCCGCTTGCCGTCCACCCAAAGTTCAATACGAACGTTTTTAAGGGAAAGTCCCTGCAGAGCCGGAGCCAGTTTCCCGTAGCATTCCAGGGGCACTAGTGCGGGGAAGGGTTTTCGGATCGAATGCCCGCATTCCTCTGCCAGCCGGTAGCCGTCGCCGCTGCTGCCGGTAGCCGGATAGGACCTTCCGCCGCAAGCAAGAATGCCGGCTGCCGCATGATAGCGCTGCTCTCCGCGGGTCCGCACCCCGGAAAATCGCCCCTCTTCCAGCAGGATCTCCTGAACCGCTTCTTCATAGCGGATCTCAACCCCACCCTCCGTATTCCAGTTCAGCAGGGCATTTAGAACATCCATGGAACGCTGGGATTGCGGAAAAACGCGACGGCCGCGTTCTTCGAGGGTCATCAGACCTAAACGGTGAAAGAAACTTAAAGTGTCAGATACAAAGAAACGGTTGAACATAGGACGGCAAAATTAGGGGAGGGGATAGATCTGCCGTAAATATTCGGAAATGTCGCTATTGTTAGTGATATTGCAGCGGCCCTTACCGGTGATTAGCAGTTTTCGGCCGGGACGGGGCATCGATTCCAGCAGCAGGACCCGCGCACCGTTTTCCGCTGCAGTACCCGCAGCCATCAATCCCGCCGCACCGGCACCCATCACGATCACATCATATTTTTCCTGCTCAAGCATGCGTGAATATAGGCGAATCCAAAGTGAGGAACAATGATATAATCAGACAAAAACGGAGATGAGAAATGTTATGAGTTCATGGCACGGCAGTTATTGATTGTTTTGCGGTTTTGGCAGGTTTCCGGAGTTTTTTTGCCCGCGATGAACGGGATAGTTTTAGACAGGATACCCGGATGTTCTTTAGACAGGATCACTGGATATACAGGATAGTTTTCTTTGACAGGATAATCCCAAAGGGATCCCCATGGGACAGGATATACAGGATGTTAATTAGATAAAATATAAGGGATATTGTTTTTGTTCTCGACGCCTCGACAACTCGACA
>Ga0172382_10011934_pt1 | contig 11416 bp, 9 predicted proteins | sample Leawel138RmetaG_FD_122245 | JGI IMG/M metagenome (GOLD analysis project Ga0172382, IMG submission 122245) | Leachate microbial communities from a municipal landfill in Southern Ontario, Canada - Leachate well 138R metaG | ecosystem: Engineered > Solid waste > Landfill > Unclassified | place...
CGCCCGTGGTGATCAACCACAAAAAGCGCATCGCCTGCCAGGTCATCGCCCAGAACGAAGAGTACGACATCCGCACTCCCGTCCTCAGCGACACCATGAGGGAATCCATGCGCCTGAAAGCGGCCTCCGAAACCACCGCCGACGCCGCCCCGGGAGCGTAGCAGCATGCTTGTGCTCAGCCGCAAGCCCGGCGAGGCCATCCGCATCGGGGACGACATAGAGATCTCCGTTGTAGAGGTGCGCGGAGACACGGTGCGCATAGGCATCGACGCCCCGCGAAGCGTGCCGGTCTTCCGCCGCGAGCTGATAGACCAGGTTCAGTCGGCAAACGTAGATGCCGCCAAGGTCACAGCGGATGTTGCCAAGCTGGCCGAACTGCTGAAGAAAAAATAGTTTTTAGACCACGAGAGGACTGACTATGGACAGATCACATCTTCCCGCGTTGCTGGTGAAAAACCTCGAGCTGCTTAACCAACACCAGCCCCTGTTGACATCCAGACTATACCTTCACCTGGAGGAACATGGCCTCCCCGAGCTGATACAGACGGAGACTGCTCAGGGCGTTTGGGTCTCCGGCAACATGCCTCGCCCCTTTTTTCAGAAAAAAGACATAAAGATCGCGGTGAAAAGAGAGGATCATGACAACCCTCTTTTCGGCATCTTTGGGGCCGGCATTCCTCCGTCGCTCTTCTCGCACCTCAGAAAGCTGCCCCCTCAGGCGTTGGGAATTGTCGCCTTTGAGCCGAATCCGGAGCTGCTGCTTCACACCCTCTCTCTGACGTCAGTTTTTATGGCGCTACCGCGCAACTGCCGCATAGCCTTCGTCGTGTACCCCGACGACCAGCTTATCGACGAGGCTCTAGGCGTTAGCATAAGGCCGATGGGGCTTTTCGTCACTGGCGATATGGCGTTGCTCCACCATCCCGGAGAGGCCGAGGCTTACGAGGAGGAGTTCGAGGCACTGCTCAAAATATTCAGGGAGCGCATGAGATTGAGCCTGCAGTTCCTGGGCAACACAGCGGAGGACACGCTTCTGGGAGTCCGCAACATGTTCCTCAACGCGCCATGGATATGGAAGACGCCGCCGATGAGCTCGCTGATAGAAGAGTACAAGGGAAGGCCGTTTATCTGGGTGGGTTCAGGACCATCGCTTGAGAAGAATATCCACCTTCTTAAGGGAGCCCGCGAAAAAGCCATCGTAATAGCGGCGGAAAGCGCCACTAAAAAGCTGCTGAAACAGGGAATAGCTCCACATTTTATGGTCGCGCTGGAGCGCCCCTGGACGACCTATTCAAATCTCATCAGACCCCTGATTGACGAATTCCCCGAGGAGTGTGGTCGCATAGTCCTTATGGGTCAGTCGGTGCTTACATCTCAGGCTTTTGGGTGCTGGCCGGGTCCGGTGATGGTCTTTGGGAAGGCCGAGCTGCCTCTGGACCAGTGGCTTGTGGCCGGTGCCCTTGGAGGGGCATTAGCATTCAGCGGAGCCTCTGTAGCCCACATGGGCACAGTGCTTGCAGGGTTCTTTAAACCCTCAGCTATGGCCTTAGTGGGGCAGGATCTCGCCTTCGCAGAGGGCTTTGTGAGCCACGCCTCGGACACGGCCAGCACCCAGACGATGGCGCTTGAGGCAGACCGTGGAAAAAATGATCACTTCAGAGTCCCAGCAGCTGCAGGAGGGGAGATAGACACACACTTTATATGGTTCGCGTTCCTGAAGATATTCGAGGGCATGATCCCGTCCCTGCCTTTTCCTCTGTTTGACTGTACGGAGGGTGGAGCTCTGATAAAGGGGACGGAGTTCATTCCACTGTCGGAGTTTATCGAAGATAAAGTGGACCCCTTACAGTCGATTGAGAAAACACCGGACATCATGGTCAAAGAAAAGGCACCGCACTTCGAATCCAGCTTTTTGGACGAAAGAATCCAGCGGGCGGAGAGCATCCTAAGCCACCTGGATTCCTTCCTGCAGTTGCTTGACGATTTGCGTGAGGCCATAGACAGGGTCGGAGCCCCCGCTGTAACCCCCGCAAAGAGGCGTGAGATGGCCTACGCGGCCTCCTCCCTGATGGATGACTACCACGCCAGAAACAGCGCTTTGGCTTTCATCGGCCAAAGCTACACCTCGCTGGCGGGAGTCGAGGTCGCCAAGTCACGCAGCCTGGAGACAGTCGAGGAGGTGGAGCGGTGGCAGAAGGCCTTCGGCGAGATTCACGACGCGCACAGAGCAGTAGTGCTCTTTGTCAAAGGGTACCTGAAAAACGCCATAGCGGCCGCCAGATTCTACGCTCTCGGGGACGACCACACCCTTCCCGAAATATGCACCGGCCTTGCGCCCCTCTCCAGAGAGGAGGGGATGAAGGCGATCGACGCGCTTTTAGCGGCCCTCAGGTCCGACGGGCCCGGACACCCCTATACAGACGAGCTCTTCGACGTTTGCATGCAGAACATCATAGCGCGCTCCGACCCCCCTCATCACGAGTGGGATCCCGAGTACCAGTGGCAGTGCGCGCGATTCCTCGAGCAGCAGGAGCGCATTCACCTCGCTACTATGCTCATGCACAGCGCGGCAAACCTCTTCGTAGGCCGCACTATGCCCGTCGATTCGATTGTGGCCTTCTTCAAGGACGCCGCCCGCATCTTCCTGCAGAACGACTTCACGCACATTCCAAACACGGCGGGGGCACTGCATGCCCTGACGAGCGCGGAGGAATACGCCCCCGACGATGATGAGATTACCCAACTTCGCGAGCAGGCGTTGGAGTCGAAACGCGCGCTGTTCAACAACCTTCTCAGCTCCGGCATGTACGACGCCGACGAACCTGAGGTTCGGAGGTCCAAAAGGGAGATACAGGCTCATCTCATGCTGGCGGAGGGGCGGTTGGCCGAGACGATGCTCTTTGTCTGGGAGATGATCGAAACCGCCTCAACGGAGGACAGGCAGAGCCTCACACACTATATTCACTGGCTGTTACAGACTATGGCCAAGTGCAGACAGGCCGCCGACCCGGGCATCCGTGGCGCGATAGGGAAGATAATCGACCGCCTGGCGAAGGATTACGCGGAATACTCCGCTGTAAGGGTATTATGGCCGGCTGAAATTCTTCAGGAACTCGAGAAAAGAGGGGTAAAGATCTCAGTCCTGGCCGCCGATACAAATTAAAAGTGCCTCATGTCAAAAGAAAGGGATGATGCGTTTCGATCAATTTCTAGCAGTTTGAGCCATATTTTGCATCTGGGAAAGGATACCCAATCAAAACAAGGAGGTTTTGAATATGAGGATTTACCACAACATTCCTGCGCTATTCGCGTACAACGCGGTGAACTCCACCAACGAAGCGCTGCAGAAGTCCATCAACAAGCTCTCCACCGGACTTCGCATCAACAGCGCTGCGGACGACGCGGCGGGGCTCGCGATAAGCGAGAAGATGCGCGCCCAGGTTCGTGGGCTGGATCAGGCTGTCAGCAACAGCCAGGACGACATCTCCATGATCCAGACAGCAGAGGGAGCGCTGAACGAGACTCACTCCATCCTGCAGCGTATGCGCGAGCTCTCCGTCCAGGCGGCCAACGACACCCTCACCAGCCAGGACAGGGGCTATATCCAGCTTGAGATCGACCAGCTCAAGGAGGAGATCACCCGCATTGCCACCACGACGCAGTTCAACAAGAAGAAGCTGCTCGACGGTAGTGCCTCCGCTCTCTGGTCATCCGACAGCCTTGACACCAAGGCCTTCATCAGGGGTGCCCTTCGCACGATAGACCAGTTTGGCCAGAAGGACTCCGCCGAGGGCAACTTCATCATAAGGATAAGCGCCAACCCCGGCGATGCCCAGATCCAGAAGTCGGACATCTTCAAGGTCAAGCACGAGAACGTCATCATGAACGTCGGCCTCAACACAGAGGCAGGCGCAAGAAGCGTATCGGTCGACAACCTCCCGGCTGGGAATTACAATGTTTCAATAGCGACTGGGGCGGACGTTGTTGCAACTGCTTCCCAGAGTTACAACTTCGGAGATCTATCATTTGGTACAGCGTATGGGACTGGCGTTGCAGCGGTTAGCATTCTCTTCGAGGTCCTCACCGTCAATACAGCGGCTGGGACTGTGGTCGTCCGTGCCGAAGCGTACGTCATGTCTGCGGGCGGCACTGTCTTCAACTTCGTTGACGAGAACCTCACTCTTACAACTGCGGAAAGGCTCACTTACACTGGACTGGGCTTCGAGATGGGATCAGGGGCTCTCTCTATCTCAGCTAGTATAGCAGACTTTAAAGTCGGCGGAAAGCACGTGTTGCACCTGGCTGGGATGAGCGCAGCAAATGTAGACGGTTCTATCAACGTCTCCGCCACCATCAACTCCACATGGGCACAGGCTGGCAACTGGTCCACGGATTCCGCCTCCTGGACGCTTGAACGCGGATTTGCCGTCGCCCTGACAGCCATTCAGGACAAGGACGTTCACTTCCGCACCTTCTTCCTAAACACCCAGAACGGCAATGTCTTCCAGTCCGACATCAAGATCGGCTTCAACGACAAGACCACCGATTACACGGCATTCGGAACAGCAGGAGCGAACCTGCTAAGCTTCACAGCCGCCTACGTCGGCCAGGTGGCGGAGGACGACGTGGCCCTTCGCGACCTCGACAAGTTCTGGGACGCCAACGGCCGCTTCCTGCTCGATGACGCCAAAACGATCACCATCACCCAGGGAGACGGCAAGCAGGCCTTTGTCCGCATCAACTCCACCGACACACTTCGCGATGTCGCCAAGAAGTTCAACGACGCGATAGCCTTCGGCCTCGGCCAGGACAAGTACGTCGGGGCAGACGCCGACAAGCTGGTATCCTTCGTCGGCGCGGATAATGTCACTGCATCCACACCGGAATCTGTCCAGGGCACGTTCGTCATCCGCAGCGCCATAGCGGGCAAGGCGGGCACTCTGAACTTTGCGGGCGACGAGGACGTCATCAACGCTCTCAGCCTCAACGTCATCCAGAAGGACACGGAGTCTGAGTTCCGTGTCACAGTTCAGGACGCCCACAACGGCAACACAATAGCCTCCGGCGTTAAGATCACGGGCAACTATCTTGCCGGAGTGGTCCATCAGAACGTGGATGTTGAATTCGACAAGATGGCCAACATTAAGGCGACGTGGTCCGATGCCGCCAGAGGTTTCCTTCTCACCAAGGCGGATGGCGTGTACGAGACGATCGTCCACCTTGCGGACAACACGACCGTCTTCCAGATCGGTGCCAACGAGAAGGAGGACATGGGCATCAGCATCGGCAACATGAGCGCCGACTCCCTCGGAGTAACAGGCCTGCTCGTGACCGACCGTGTATCCGCGGCGCGCAGCATCACCATCATCGACAACGCCATCGACACCGTCTCCTCTCAGAGGGCGAAGCTCGGCGCATACCAGAACAGGCTCGAGCACACCATCAACAACCTGACTGTAGCGGGGACCAACCTCCAGGCAGCCGAGAGCCGCATCCGCGACCTCGACATGGCCAAGGAGATGATGAACTTCACGAAGCTGAGCATCCTGCTCCAGGCTGGCAACTCCATGCTTGCGCAGGCCAACCAGCTTCCGCAGAACGTGCTTCAGCTCCTCCGGTAGGCTAGTCTGACGCGTTGACAAGAGGGGGGCTCGCCCCCCTCTTTGACTAATCGGACAGGGGAGGTGCGAAGAGCATGGAGGTACTGCGGTCAACCTTGCGTCATGAGGGGGCCGGCGGCGCGCCTGCTCCCGCAGCAGCCCCCGGAAGGACTGGAGCGCCTCAGCATGAGGCAAACACTCAGCCTGACAGAACGCCGCCGAATGAGGAAGTTGTAAGCCGCGCGGTGGACCGGGCGAACAGGCTATCCGCCGCATTCGACCGGGGATTGAAGTTCGAGTACCGCAGGGAGGCGGACATATTTCAAGTGTCCGTGATAGACACGTCTAAGGACGAGGTCGTGCGCAAAATCCCGCCCGATGAGGTTGTTCGCTTCATCGAGAGGGTAAGGGATCTATTCGGCGCACTGATCGACCTGCAGGCGTAAAAAACTTACGAAAAGCGGCCCTGGGCATTATCGGGGCCGCTTTTTTCAACTCAGGGGATGAAACCTCCGATAAATAAACACACGTATCACGGAGGAGATGACCCGCTTTGTTCAACGACAAGACCATTCTTATCACCGGGGGAACCGGCTCTTTTGGCAGGCACTGTGTGAAGACGTTGCTTGAAAGATACTCGCCCAAAAAAGTCATAGTCTATTCCCGCGACGAGCTGAAACAGTTCGAGATGCAGCAGCTGTTCAACGCGGCGCAGATGAGATACTTCATCGGCGACGTGCGAGACGAGGATCGCCTTTCCGTGGCGATGCGGGGCGTTGACTTCGTCGTCCACGCAGCAGCACTGAAGCAGGTCCCGGCGGCCGAGTACAACCCCATGGAGTGCATCAAGACAAATATCATGGGTGCCCAGAATGTCATCAACGCCGCGATCAGGAACGAGGTTAAGAAGGTGGTTGCGCTGTCGACCGACAAGGCGGCGAACCCCATCAACCTTTACGGCGCTACGAAGCTGTGCTCCGACAAGCTGTTTATCGCCGCGAACAACATAGCCGGAGGGCATCCGACGCGCTTCTCCGTCGTGCGCTACGGCAATGTCGTTGGCTCCAGGGGTTCGGTCATACCCTTCTTCAAAAAACTGATTAGCGAGGGTGTGACGGAGTTGCCTATAACGGATGAGCTGATGACGCGCTTCGTGATCACACTCTCGCAAGGGGTGGACTTCGTCCTTAAGGCTTTTCTACGGATGCAGATCGGAGAACTCTTCGTCCCGAAGATTCCATCAATTCGTATCATGGACCTCGCCGAGGCGATGGCTCCCGGTCTCAAAACGAAAACCGTGGGCATACGCCCGGGGGAGAAGCTGCACGAGGTTATGTGCCCAGCGGATGACTCGTATCACACCTACGAGTTCGCGGATCATTTCGTAATCGCGCCATCCATAAGCTTTTTGACACCTGTCGATTATTCCATAAACCCCTTGAAGGAGAGGGGCTCGCCCGTCTCTAAGGGGTTTGAGTATAATTCGGGGACCAATCCGCATTTTCTGGGCATACGAGAGATTGAAAAGATGCTTGGTGAGTGTATCTAAATTGGAAAGTCTGCAACGTTTAGGCCTTGGAACAGTTCAGTTTGGCCTTCCGTACGGGATATCTAATACGGTGGGTGTAACCCCTCTACATGAGATCTCAGGGATTTTAGCCTATGCCCAGGAATGCGGCGTAGAAGTTCTCGATACCGCTGTCGCGTACGGCGATTCAGAGTCGGTGCTTGGAAGCTCTCTTAGCGAATCACATTCGTTTCGCATCGTCACAAAACTGCCGTCATGTGGCGAGGTTGATCTCTCCTCGACCGTTGACGGAATGGAGCAAAGTGTCAAGGCCTCGCTTGGAAGGCTGAATCAGAGGGAGCTATACGGTGTGCTTTTCCATGATGTGAGCTGCCTCCTGTCGGACAGGGGAGAGGCTTTATGGGGATCTCTTGTCCGGGTCAAAGAAAAGGGGTTAGTCAGTAAGATAGGTGTTTCGGTGTATTCGCCCGTTGAAGCGGAGCGCATTATGGAAAGATATGCTCCGGACATACTCCAGATACCTGTTAACGTGCTTGATCAGCGCTTTCTCGCACAAGGGCATGTGCATGAGTTGAAGAGGGCGGGGGTTGAAATTCACGCAAGGTCCTGCTTTTTGCAGGGGCTTCTCCTGATGGACCCCGATACGCTCCATCCGTTTTTTGAGCCCGTCAGAGGTCTGCTTCGCGAGTTCAGGCAAGCATGCCGGGATAACGCCCTTTCCCCGGTAGAGGCCGCGCTCGGGTTCGCTCTTTCGCAAAGAGAGCTGGATGTCGTCCTTGTAGGTGTGAATTCGCTCGGCCAATTGCGTGAGATAGTAGAATCAGCCGGTGAACTTCGGCCAGTAGAGCAGGGTTGTTACGAGCGTTTTTCTATCGGTCTTCAGGAGATTGTCGAGCCCTGGCGTTGGCCCGATATGTCAAATTAAGAGGCTTGACTGAACACCCACAGAAAAGAGAGTGGTTAATATGAACGAAAACATCATGATCAGGCTTTTATCCGAGCAGGATGTCACAGAGAAGTACCTCTCATGGATGGGGGACGAGGAGGTCGTCCAGTATCTTGAGTCCCGCTGGTTCAGGCATACGCTGGATTCTCTCCGCGAGTACGTCAAACGTATGAACGATAGCCCGAACGACTTCCTGTTCGGAATATACACCAACGAGTTTGGGCACATCGGTAACATCAAGATAGGCAACATAAACCAGCATCACCGTTTTGGCGATGTGGGCCTTTTCATTGGTGAGCAGGCTGTAAGGGGACGAGGATTTGGCACCGAGGCGATACAGCTGGCGACCAGGTACGCCTTCGAAGAGTTGAACTTGAACAAGCTGACGGCTGGCATGTACGCCTGCAACACCGCTTCTTACAAGGCGTTTCAAAAGGCTGGATACAGGAGCGTGGGTTTTTTCGAGAAGCACTGGTTCTGTAAAGGGGAGTACGTCGACGGGCTGATCGTGGAGAAGATCAGATGATTCTGGCCGTGCTGCAGGCACGCTTTTCCTCGAGCCGTCTTCCCGGGAAGGTGTTGAAGGAAATTTTGGGCGAGCCCATGCTCTTTCGACAGACGGAGCGTGCGGGCCGTTCCCGGATGATAGATCGGCTTTTAGTCGCCACCAGCACGGATACGTCCGACGACGGTATTGAGGGGATGTGCCTGCGCAAGGGAGTCGACTGCTTTCGCGGCAACCTGGATGATGTCCTGGACAGGTTTTATCGCGCGGCGGCACCACTCTCTCCGCGTCATGTCGTCCGGCTTACGGGGGACTGCCCCCTTATCGACCCCGACGTGATAGACTCCGTCGTGGAGCGCCATCTGTCGGAGGGCAACGACTACACCAGCAATACACTTGAACCGACCTTCCCTGACGGGTTGGATGTCGAGGTTGTGTCACTGGGCACCCTGAAAACAGCGTGGGAGAAGGCGGTTCTTCCGTCGGAGCGGGAGCACGTCACGCCTTACATACATAAGCGACCGGATCAGTTTCGGCTGGGGAGCCTTCTCAGAGCAGAGGGGGCTCTCTCTCACCTTCGCTGGACGGTGGACGAGCCGGAGGACTTCCTGTTCGTACAGAAGGTGTACGAGGCTCTGTATCCGAAGAATCCCGCATTCACCACGCAAGATATTTTAACACTTCTGTCCGAACACTCGGAGCTTGAAGGAATTAACAGCGGTTTTGAGCGCAACGAGGGGTATGCAAAGTCGTTGGAGAAGGACAAGGCGTTCGCGTCTTCGTCTAGACCCTGAATAGAAAGGGCGTGAAGGATAATTGCTTTCTTTGGAAAAAAGCCTGGAGATGCAGATGAAGGCGAAGGAGTTCATACCGGGTATGACCCAGCTTCTCTCCAAGCGGCCCGATATGTTTTCCATGGGTGTGTGGCCGGGCTACTACAGCAGGGCCAAGGGGTGCTCGGTATGGGACTTGGACGATAACAGGTATACCGACATGAGCATTTCGGGCATCGGGGCCAATATCCTTGGATACGCCGACGACGATGTTGACGAGGCTGTGATAGAGGCGATCCGTGGCGGATCAAGCTCGTCGCTTAACTGCCCGGAGGAGGTGGAGCTGGCGGAGCTTCTTTGCGAGCTTCATCCGTGGGCCTCCATGGCCCGGTTCACCCGATCCGGCGGTGAGGCGATGACCGTTGCCGTTCGGATAGCGCGCGCGCACACGCAAAAGGATGTAGTCGCCTTCTGTGGCTACCACGGTTGGCACGACTGGTACCTCTCGGCTAACCTGGGCACGGAGAACGCTCTAGGCGAGCACCTGATCACGGGACTCGACCCAAGAGGAGTGCCACAGGGGCTGAAGGGCACGGCGCACCCTTTTCGCTTCAACCACATCGAAGAGCTGGAGAAGATAGTGGCAGCTCACGGCAAGGAGCTGGCCGCGGTGGTGCTGGAGCCAATCCGCAACTTGTCCCCGACGCCTGAGTTCGTCCAGGGTGTGCGTGAAATCGCCACCGACTGCGGAGCTGTGCTGATCGTGGACGAGATTTCTTCCGGATTCCGGATGAACACAGGAGGTGCTCATCTTCTGCTTGGGTATGATCCGGACATGGCGGTCTTCTCCAAGTCGCTTGGCAACGGTTACCCCATAGCCGCAGTGATCGGCAAGGAGAGCGTTATGCAGTCGGCCCAGAGGACTTTCATCTCAAGCACATGCTGGACAGAAAGGACAGGGCCGGCGGCTGCGCTGGCGACCATAAGAAAACACGGGAGCGAAAATGTCGGAGACCATCTGATGAAGCTTGGCCAACAGGTGCAGGACAGCTGGAAAGAGCTGCTCTCGAAGCACGGCATTCCAGGGCAGGTCAGCGGCATGCTTCCGATGAGCCATATTGATTTCCAAACGCCCTATCCAATGGAGACAAAGGCGCTTTTCATTCAGCTGATGCTCGAAAAGGGTTACCTTGCGTCGAACCTCTATTATGCTATGCACGCGCATTCAGGCGATCACATCAGCGGTTATTTAAAAGCCGTGGACAGTGTTTTCCAGGAGATTGCCAGGGCTGTTAAGGACGGTAGCGTAAGAAAGCTACTGAAAGGGAGCCCCTCTTCGACAGGTTTCAGGAGGCTGGCATAAGATGAATGGATTGGTGCTGCAAAGCGGCAGAAAGATAGGTGCGGACGGCCCCTGCTTCATAATTGCCGAGATAGGGGCTAACCATAATCGGTCGCTGTCGCTTGCCAAAGAGATGATAGACGCTGCGGTCGAGGCTGGGGCGGACGCAGTGAAGTTCCAGATTTACAGTGCGGAGACGCTTTATTCCCGAAGAACGCCGCGGCATTCTGGATACGGTAAGGATCTGTTTGACTTGATCAAAGAGATCGAGACGCCTAGGACCTGGTTACCAGAGCTTGCCGGTTACTGCGAAAAAAAGGACATACTGTTCTTCGCCACTCCCTTCGATAACGACGCGGTGGACGAGTTGGACGAGGTAAGCTCCTTTTTCAAGATCGCCTCCTTTGAACTGGTTGACCTGCCACTGCTTAGATACTGCGCCTCCAAGGGCAAGCCCATGATTATCTCCACCGGGCTTGCCAATATGGAGGAGATAGAGGACGCATATCTGGCCTGTCGGGAGATGGGTAACGAGCAGATAGTCTTTTTGCAGTGCGCCTCTATGTATCCGTCGCCCTCGTCGATTATGAACCTGCGGGCCATGGAGACCATCCGTAGGGCCTTTAATGTGCCTGTGGGCTTATCCGACCACACCAAGGGGATTCACATAAGCGTGGCGGCGGCGGCGATGGGGGCGAGCGTGATAGAGAAGCACTTCACCA
>Ga0172382_10011935_pt1 | contig 11415 bp, 5 predicted proteins | sample Leawel138RmetaG_FD_122245 | JGI IMG/M metagenome (GOLD analysis project Ga0172382, IMG submission 122245) | Leachate microbial communities from a municipal landfill in Southern Ontario, Canada - Leachate well 138R metaG | ecosystem: Engineered > Solid waste > Landfill > Unclassified | place...
GAAGGTCTTGTTCAGCAATGTAGAAACCGTCGTTTGACTTTTTCATCACCATCAACCTTTTACGCCCATCTTCACTCAAGTTATTGTCGTAACCCAAGAAACAGTACGACTGGATTGAACTACGTCCCACTCTTCCCCTTAGTTGGTGGAGGGCAGAGAGGCCAAAGCGGTCGGCGTGTTCCACCACCATACAGGTGGCATTGGGGATATCGATGCCCACCTCGACAACACTAGTAGAGACAAGGTAGGTGATCTTCTTCTCCCTAAAAGCGCTCAAGATCGAGACCTTCTCCTCCTCAGGGAGGCGTGAGTGAATCAGGGCAGCCGGAATCCCTGGATAAACTTCACTAGTCAAATATTTGAACATACTCTCGGTGTCACGAAGGTTAGACTCCCCTTGGTCGTCAATTCTTGGGTAGACAAAATAGGCTTGATGGCCACGCGAGAACTCAACCCCAATCGATTGGTACATCCGTTGGCGGCTCTCATTAGCAACTAAGTAGGTGGTGACCGGCTTCCTCCCCTCGGGCATCATCTTAATCGTTGAGATATTTAAATCGCCATAAACGGTGTGGGCTAAGGTGCGAGGAATAGGGGTGGCACTCATCATCAATACATCGGGAACTCTCCCCTTCTCAAGGAGGGAGAGGCGTTGCACGACCCCGAAGCGTTGTTGTTCATCGATGATTATGTAGCTGAGGCTTTTAAACTCAACCTCTTTTGAGAAGAGGGCATGCGTTCCAATTAAGATATCGATCTCACCCTCTTTAAGGGCCTCCAAGAGGAGCTTCCGTCCTTTCCCTTTAACTGAGCCAGTTAAGAAGGCGAGGCGCACCCCTAATGGGGCTAGCCACTCGCCCGCCTTCTCAGCGTGTTGGCGGGCCAGCAGTTCGGTGGGGGCCATAAAGGCGACTTGCTTCCCCTCACCAATCACCTGCAGGGCACTCACCCAAGCCATTAAGGTCTTTCCCGAACCAACATCGCCTTGGAGAAGGCGGTTCATCGCCTCTTTCTCTTTAAGGTCGTAGCATATTTCAGATAAGACCCGCTCTTGGTCTAAGGTGAGCTTAAAGGGGAGCGACTCTATAAACCTCTTTTGAAGGGGAGAGAGGGGGTAGGGGGCACTGTGGTCCCTCCTTTCCCCCACCTTCCCTTTGCGGTTGAGGAGGAAGAGGTAGAAGAGCTCAATAAAAGCTAAGGTGCGGTGCCCTTGCTCAGCCTCTTGGGAGCTTTTAGGTTGGTGGAGGGCCCTTAAAGCTGCATTAATTGGTAGTAGGTTGTGGTGGGCAATCACCTCAGGGGGGAGCTCCTCCTGAAACTGCTCTCCCTCGGCAAAAACAGCCGCCACATCGCGCCGCACTATCCTCTGGGAGAGGGACCCAGAGAGGGGGTAGATGGGTATGAGGCGCCCAAAGGTGTTGGGCATTGAGCCATCCGCTTGGAGGGGGAGCATCTCAAATTGGGAGCTTTGCCACTCGTAGCGGTTAAGCTGAAAGGGGCCGTAGAGGTAGAAATGGTCACCAACTTTTAAGACTTTTTCTAGGAAGTTCCTCCCAAAGCAGAGGAGCGCGGCTCGCCCATCCCCCTCGTTGGAGATATCGGCAACAGTCACTTTCAAGGTGCGCTTACGCCCCTGGCCAAAGTAGGTGTGGGAGATCACCTCTACCATTGTGTTGGCCATCCCACCCTTATTTAACTCCCCCAAGGGGAGAATCTGGGTGCGGTCTTCGTAGGTGCGGGGAGCTAAGAGGAGGAGGTCGCTGTAGGAGAAGACCCCTAAGTTGGCGTAGCTCGTCGTTAACTGCTTGCCCACCCCCTTGAGGGAGGCAACCGGCTTATTCCATTCTCTAACAAACACGTTGATTCCTTAAAAGGGGAGTTGCATCAGGAGTCTTATAAAGAGGTTAAACAGCAGTGAGAGGGCAATATAGGTGACAACGGTCGCTATTAGGGTTATCCAAAGGAGGTTCCTCTCTGAAATCTCTCTCCCCCTTAAAATTTTGGAGTGGATAAAATCGACAGGTCTTCTGAGCCAATTATCGAGGGAGGCAATTATGTTGATTGCATTGGGTCGCGGTTTATAAGAGAGGTAGAGGCGTATTATTACCCCAATTCCAAAGATTGCTACAACGAGGGAGGCGACCGACCACCAGAGCGATTGGACAATCATCGCTAAAATATAACCAACTGAGATGATACCGGTATAGGCGTAAGTTTGGGCAATCCTCTCAGCGAGATTAATTACTAAGAGGGCCACCAGCGGGGTAAAGTCGAGGGGTCCGCGTTGTAGAAATTTAATCCTCTTGAAAAAATTCAAATAGGGGTCAACCAAGCGCTGCACAAAAGAGGATATCCCCCCCTGGCTTTGGTTCCTCTGGAGGGAGGTGAACCAGCTCAAAATAATTCTAATTACTACTAAAAAACTGTAGATGGAGAGAAGGGTAGCTAATAGACGGGCAAATTCTCTCATCACAAACCTCCCTTAATTGAACCAGATGTCAGAAACAGCTTGGTGTTGCTTAATCGCTTCGACGAACTCATCGTTGTGACCAACGGCAAACTCCCTACCGGCACGCACTATGCTCTCCCGTTTCCCCTCCTCATCTTCTTCCACCATGTGGATGAAGAGGGAGCAATTCCCTCGGAAGGTGATACACGTATCCATGATATCACGTAGGGTCGCGGAAGTGCAAAGGGGTTTTATCAAGACTAAATGGGCCTCGCGAAGCGCCTCACTTTCGAGGGTTTGAGGCTCGGTGATGGTATCGATTAAGAGGGAAATTTTCCCTTGTCGCTCTTCAAACTTCCCTTTGAATCCCAAAATGGTGTCAGCTTGGACCATTTCACTACTCTCTTTCCAGATTGAGGGGAAGGCGACCGCCTCAATGCTACCGTTAAAGTCGGAGAGTTGGAGGAATGCCATCCTATCGCCTGCGCCCCCTTTGGTCACAATCTCCCTAATTCCGGTCACCATGGCAATCAAGTTAACTTGGCGCTTAAGGGGGAGGCGATCGGCTTGCCCTAGGTTAACGGTGACAGCCCTCTCCCACGCTTCACGGTAGATATCCATCGGGTGGCCCGAGACGTAGAAACCAAGGAGAGCTTTCTCTTTTTCCAATTTCTCCAGGAGGGTGGCATCGGGGTGCTTCTCCATCTCAAAGGTCTCCATGAGAACCTCATCGGTGTCGTCAAAGAGGGAGCCTTGCCCCTGCTCAATATCTTCGCGACGGCGTTGCACATATTTGAGCGCCTGCTCCATATTGGCTAAGAGGGTGGGGCGATTGTCCCCCAAGCCATCAAATGCCCCCGCTAAAATGAGCGACTCTAACAGCTTCGAGTTGACAGCGCGCACTTCGCTTCTTAAGAGGAAGTCGAGGAAGCTGGTGTAGGGACCCCCCTTTTGGCGCTCTTTGAGAATCGACTCCACGGCCCCCTCGCCAACGTTCTTAATCCCCTGCAGACCGTAGACAATCTTGTTGTCGACCACAGTGAACTTCATATCGGAGTTGTTGATTGAGGGGGGGGCAATCTCAATTCCCATCATCCTAGTCTCATCGAGGTAGTGGGCAAATTTATCGGGGGAGTTCATCTCGTTGGTCAAGTTGGCTGCCATAAATTCAGCAGGGTAGTTGGCCCTCAAGTAGGCTGTTTTATAGGCAATTACCGAATAGGCAGCAGCGTGTGATTTATTGAATCCGTAGTGGGCAAAGGGGAGGAGGATTTCAAAGATTTCATCAGCTAGCTCTTTTTTATACCCCTTCTTAATAGCCCCCGAGATAAACTTCTCCTTCTCTTTGGCCATCGTGGCCGGGTCTTTCTTCCCCATCGCTCGCCTTAAGATATCGGCTTGGGCCATTGTGTAGCCGGCAATTGTCTGGGCAATTTGCATAACCTGCTCTTGGTAGACGATTACTCCGTAGGTGGGTCTTAATATCTCTTGAAGGTCTTTGTGGTAGTACTCTATCGCGATCTTCCCATTCTTCGAATCGACATATTTGGGGATATTGGCCATTGGACCGGGGCGATAGAGGGCGTTAAGGGCGACCAAGTCCTCAATAGAGTTGGGCTTGGCATCCTTTAAAACCCGTTGCATCCCGGCACTCTCAAACTGGAAGACACAGGCACTCTCCCCCTTCGCCAACATGGCAAAGGTGTCGGGGTCTTCTTCACTAATATCTTCGAGTGAGAATTGAGGATTGCGTTTACGTACCAACTCTTCGGTGTGTTTAAGGAGGGTTAAAGTTTTAAGACCTAAGAAGTCCATCTTTACTAAACCACACCCCTCTAAGAGTCCCATCGAGTATTGGGTTGTGACGGCCCCTGTTTTAGGGTCGCGGTAGAGGGGGACGTAGTTGGTTAGGCTCTCTTGTCCAATGACCACTCCTGCGGCGTGGGTTGAGGTGTGGCGGTTGAGCCCCTCAAGGCGCTTAGCAACATCAAAAAGTTCGCCATAGACCCCGCCACGTGCCTCTAACTCCTGTAGTTCAGGGGTGTGGTCAATTGCCCGTTGGACCGTTAGTTTGGGGGGCTCCCCATCCTTACCTGGGGGGAGAACTTCGGGGATTAAGTTGACAATGTTGGTCGCCTCATTGAAGGGGATATCTAAGACACGGGCGACATCCTTTATAACTGCCTTAACCTTAAGGGTCCCAAAGGTGGCAATTTGGGCCACTTTATCAGCGCCATACTTTTGGGTCACATAGTCGATCACCTCTTGGCGACGCTCATAACAGAAGTCGATATCGAAGTCGGGCATTGAGATGCGGTCGGGATTGAGGAACCTCTCAAAGAGGAGGTTGTATTTAAGAGGGTCTATATCGGTGATAGCCATCGAGTAGGCGACGAGGGAACCGGCCCCCGAACCCCGCCCCGGTCCTACCGGGATTTTCTGCTGTTTAGCCCAATAGATGAAGTCCCAAACGATTAGGAAGTAGCCGGTGTACTTCATTCCGGTAATGACCCCCAATTCGTAGTTGAGTCGTTTTTGGAGCTCTTCGGTTATAACGGGGTAGCGCTTCTCTAATCCCGTTTGGGCGATATGGGTCAGGTACTCATCGGGGGAGCTGAAACCCTCTGGAATCTCATATTCAGGGAGCATCGGTCCTGGCTGAGAGATCTCAAGATTACACCTCTCGGCAATTTTAACGGTGTTGGTCACAGATTCGGGGACCCAAGCGAAGAGGTTGGCCATCTCTTGGGGGCTCTTCATATAGAACTCTTGGGAGGGGAAGCGCATCCTATCAATATCGCTCTTCTTCTTATTGGTCCCAATACAGAGGACAATGTCTTGGGCATTGGCGTCGCTCGCCTCGATGTAGTGGATATCGTTGGTCGCTACCAGCGGAAGGCCGAGCTCTCTAGCTAGTTTGACAATCTGGGGGTTGCTCTCTTTCTGCTCTGGTAAACCGTGGTCTTGAATCTCAAGGTAGTAGCGCCCATCGTCAAAGAGGGTGTGGTAGAAGAGGGCTCGCTCTTTAGCCCCCTCGTAGTCGTTGTCTAAAATTAGTTGAGGAATTTCTCCTGCTAAACAGGAGGAGAGACAAATGAGCCCTTCGTTGTATCTCTTTAAAAGGTCGTCACTGATACGTGGACGGTAGTAGTACCCCTCTATATAGGAGATTGAGTTCAAGATCATCAGGTTCTTGTACCCTTGTTCATTCATAGCAAGGAGGATTAAGTGGTAGTACCCCTTCCCGTTGGCAAGTGGAACGCGGTCGGTATGGCTGGTGGGATTGGTGTAGAATTCACACCCCACGATGGGATTAATCCCATTTTTACGACACTTGAAGTAAAATTCAAGGGCTCCAAACATATTGCCATGGTCGGTTATGGCCAGATGTTGCATCCCAAACTCTTTGGCTTTGGCAATATAACGGTCAATGGGGGCTGCTCCGTCGAGCAATGAAAAGTCGGTGTGATTATGTAAGTGGACAAATTCTATCATTTACCTCTCCTCGCTGGGGGGTATTGTACCATATTGAACTAACTAGCGAGAAGAGAGACTCTGAGCATTTAACTCGTGGAGACTCGCCTCTATAAAGCGTTTGGCCCTTTCGAGCTGAATGGGGTGGGGCGTCTCGGTAGCATTAACCATTATCTCATCACTGATGCTCTTCACAGCTCGCCCAATATGTTGAGAAGAGAGGGGGAGCATCGTCCCACTCATCATCATCCCAACCTCGTAGGGGACGAGGAAGAGGGAGGTGGGGAAGGTGATTACCATCTTAAAGTTGTTGATTACCGATTGGCTGTAGGTACAACTAAGTGAGAGATAGACACACTCTTCAGGGTGTTGCATAACCGAACCGCCTACGCGGAAGGTGGAGAAGGTCTCCCTCTCAAAAGAGAGTCTAATACGGGTAATCAGCTCGTCCCCTTTTAAAAGGAGTCTCCCCTGTTTGTCGTAGAGGCGCTCCACCGCGAGCCATTGGGTCTCGGTACGGGGACCCAGGTTGCCCTTAACTTCAACCTCCCCTTGGAGGGCGGCTAGTGTCCCTGCCAAAGCGTAGCGCACTCCGACGGTTGCTAGTGAACCACCAAAGGTTATTTGGCGCCTTATAATCTTAGTCGCTGTGTTTTCCAATGTTTTTTGTAAGAGGGGTGATAACACTTGTCGTCCCACCCGCAAGAGCATCTCAAAGGTGACCATACTCCCAATTTCAAGGTATTTCTCGGTGCGGCTAATACGACGCAGTTCGGGAATTCCTTGGAGGGAGATTACATCGGGACTCTCTTTGTCGGGGTAGTAGTTGGGCCGACTCATTATGTGGGTGCCACCAGCCCAAAAGAGGGCTTTGGGGAACCGGTTGGAGGCAAAATAGAGGTCGCCCAATGTTTTGGGCATATGGACAGCGGGGGATCTAACTCCTTCGTACACGTCGCCGCCTCCTATAAACCGCTGCCGCGTTGTAGATCGCTATAACCTCTTGTGCGTCGAGGCAGGGACAGGTGTTCAAGGAGAGCTCTTTGACAATAGCGTACTCATCAATCTCCTCATCACGCGAGGTGGTCCCCTCTTCTTTAATTATTCGCTGGAGAAGAGATTCGAAGATGAGGGTTTTAGAGTTAAAACAGTGGGGGCAGGGCTGACTACCCGTGTCGGCGTAGGCCCGCTCTAGGTCGTGGAAAAAGCGACTCTTTTGGTACCCCTCAAAGGTGACAATTCTGGCCCCCTTTAGTTGGAAAGCGGGGATTAAGCACGAGAGTACCGCCTCGTCGTTGAGGAGGACAATACAATTGCCACAGAGGTGGCTGTTACACGATGAGAGCTTAATCGTCCCTCCACTCTCCTCAATCAAGATTAGGTTGAGGGGTTTATTGGAGTTAACATCGAGGAGTTGGCTCTTATTATCGATTGAACACTTAATCTTCATCGCTCCCCCTAATGTACCTCATAATATCGGTTGCGGTAACCGGCATAGCATTCACGTCAAATTGGAGGGCTTGCGAGAGGGCCGCTGAGGCCGCTGCCATCACCATCGCCCTGATGGCTGAGGAGGCAGAAGAGGGGAACGTCTCTTGGTTCAAATTCTCAATCTCAATCTCAATGAGGGGAGGGGCCCCCTTACGGTAGCGGGGGATAATATTGTTCTCATAGAGAGTTGCGTTAATAATGTGTTTAAACTTAGTTTTGAGCATCTCCTTGTCGTAGGCGTTGCAGAAGACGAAGTGTCCCCAAAGTTGACGGGCCTCCACCTCTAGGGTCATTGTGTTGACCTCTAACTGGATCACTATACATCCCCAGTTTTTGCTACTAAAGGGGGGGGCACTCCCGGTATTAATCATCTTGGCACTCACGGCTTCGCTGATAGGGAGGGGCTCCTGGAACTGTTTCCTTTTAATTGCTTGACAGCAGTGGGTCAGCATTGCCACCGAGCGTCCAACATCTAAAGAGAGCACCTCGGGACCTGTATCGACCATCTGTGAGGTGTCGTTCTCAACAAAGATAATCGTCTCTTTCTCTAGGGAGAGCTCCTTTACAACAACTGAACGCCAAAGGGAGAAGATTTTTTGACTCGGATAGTAGCTCGTGTTAATCGTAACTTCGTTGTTGGCATCAAGGGTGACACCAAGCTTTGAAGCGCTATGAAGGTCACTGGAGAAGCTTAATCCACTCACCCCCCCTGCGCAGGCCATCCCAATGCCTCGGCTGTAGTTGAAAAATGGGGAGAGGTGCTGCTTACTCCTCTTTTGCAGGCTGTAGACAGCACTGTGGCGAGAAAAGTCGGTCGCTGTTCCTGTCTCTCCAATTAGGTCACGTAGTTTAGCAATTGGGAGGGTCTCGATAAACTTCTCCCTCTCTTTACTCTCTTCGTAGTATTTAGTGCGCCAGTTGGTACTCACCATCTGGGTAGCTGAAGCGAGAGCTGAGGTGTGGGCTTCCGTGGAGAAGAGGGTTGAGCTATAGCCCAAGTCACCAAAGAAGTGGGCTGGGTAAGAGGGGCTTGTGACAATCTCTACCTCACCAGAGAAAGCCTCTAATTGGTAGAGGGGGATTAAGCCCGCCATCGCCTGCACCATCAACTCTTGGGAGAAGAGGGGGAAGGCCCCCTGGTCAATTGTAGCTTTAACCTCTTCGCTGAGAGGTTTCCCCTTACTACTAAGGCGGGTCTTGCGCCTCACAGTCACCCCACTTTTAAAGGTGGGGAAGGTGGTTATAAGCTCAACCGGTTGGTTAAACTTCTTAGTAGCCAAAGCCGCGATAGCCGCTAAAACAGAGGGGAGAACCAACTTCTCATCTTTGGGAGAGAAGTGCTCCTGAGGGTAGACAATGACACTCTTTTGGGTCCGATTACAGACAGAGGCCACTGTATCGCGTACATGGAAGGGCCACTGGGTAGGGACCTCAACTTTGAGAATCTCGCCATCGAGCCAAGTCGAGACTTTAAAGAGGGTGTCCTCAGTCGTTGCGGCGGGGCTATCAGTATAACTCCTCTCAACGATACTCTCCCCCTCTTCAAGCGGGCCTATATCTCCCCAGCCAAATTTGAAGGGCTCAATGTTTGAGGGGGTTATATCCTCTTGTGAGAGCTGGAAATCAAACTCTATCTCCCCTGCTTTAATAATTAAGGTCTCTTTATCTAGACCGAAAAGGGCGAGGATGGGCTCCCCTTTATAGGAGACCTCGCCGGGGGCAAAGAGGGGGATTTGATTGGTCCCAATTGAGATGAAGTTGTTGTTACCAAGGTCTTTGGCATCGAGGGAGTAGTACCCCTCTTTGAGGGGAGGGAGGGTGGTTGCTAAGATAGAGCCCCTCTCAATGGTCGCCCTAACAATTACTCCGTAGAGGACCTGAGAATCGGTTTTTTCCTTTTCAGCCATACTCTATTGCTGCTCCTTCAACGCTAAAAATACCATTTAACATAAGAGTCTGCAATGGCAAAAGATTGGAAAGCAGGTATACTATGGGGCAAGGAGAGTTCTCTTTATGGAAAAACGCGAGCATGCAAAAATAGAGATTGAACAGCTGTCCCGCGAGTTGTTAAAACACCAAGACCTCTATTACAAAGAGGCTCAACCCCTAATCTCCGACTTGGAGTACGACCGGATGATCGATCGTCTCAAAACCCTTGAGGAGCGCTATCCTGAATTGAGGGCGGTCGACTCCCCCACCTTGCGGGTGGGCAGTGACCTAAATAGTGAGTTCCCGGAAGTTCCCCATACTGTAATGATGCTCAGTCTAGATAAAACCTACACCACAGCGGGGATTCTAGAGTGGATTGAGAAGAGCAATAAGCGGGTAGGTCACCCTTTAACTTATATCGTTGAAGAGAAGATTGATGGGGTCTCCCTAGTCCTCTACTACGAACAAGGGATTCTCTCCCGCGCTGTAACACGCGGCAATGGGATTGTTGGTAACGACATAACCACCAATGCCAAGACAATTGGGACCATCCCCCTAAAGTTGCCCCAACCGCTAAATATTGCGGTGAGGGGGGAGGTGTTCCTCCCCTTAGAGCAGTTTGAAACGCTCAACCGTAACCTCGAGACCCCCTTTGCCAACCCCCGCAATTTAGCGGCAGGAACACTGCGCCGCCTCAAGAGCTCAGAGACGGCCAAAGTCCCTTTGAGGATGTTGAGTTACGAGCTCTTCTTCACCAACCCCGAGGAGGGACCCCAAAGCCACCTCGAACGGCTAAGGCTCTTAAAAGAGTTGGGGTTCTATGTAAATGAGAGCTATGGTCTCTTTGCCACTAATAGCGCCCTAGCTAAAGATCTCACCTCAGGCAAGGGGGAGAGTGGCGCCTATGAAGCGATTGAGAAGTATGTAGAAATCCATAGCACTCGACGCGAGCACCTCTCTTATGAGATTGATGGACTGGTTGTGAAGGTTAATGAATTAGCAGAGAGGGAATTTTTGGGCTACACCGGTCACCACCCCCGCTGGGCAATTGCCTACAAGTTTGAGGCCCCCGAGGCTGAAACGGTGGTGGAGGCCATTGACGTTCAGGTGGGGCGCACTGGGAGGATTACCCCCGTTGCCCGGGTAAAACCGGTGAAGGTGGGTAACTCGGTCGTCTCCAATGTGACTCTCCATAACCAAGACTACATAAACCTCCTCGAACTAGCCCTCCAAGATAGGGTCTCAATCAGTAAACGGGGTGATGTTATCCCGGCCGTTGAGCGGGTGATAGAGAAGAATGAGGCAGGGTTTAAGACATGGCAGATACCCCAAAAGTGCCCCACTTGTGGCACTCCTTTGGTTGAACGGGGGGCCCACACCTTCTGCCCCAACACACAGTGTCCCGATCAAGTTAAGGGGAGAATCGTCTTCTTTGCGGGTCGTAACCAGATGGATATTGAGGGGTTTGGCCCCGAAACAGTCAACTTCCTCTACGATAATCACTTTATTGACGATATCCCCCACCTCTACACTTTTGACTATCTGCAGCTAGTTGGCGAAGAGGGGTTTGGGGAGAAGAAGTGCAGTGCCTTAGCAGAGGCAATTGAGGCGAGTAAGAAGCGCCCCTTTAGGAGCGTCCTAGTGGCTCTGGGGATTGCTGATTTTGGCAAGAAAGGGATCGACCTTTTAGTCGATAGTGGTATTAAAACGGTTCACCGCCTCTTTGAATTAGTTGATAGTAACAATCGAGACTACTTTTTGGCCATCAAAGGGCTCGGCGAAAAGAGTGTCGATAGTCTTTTTGAATATCTCTTGGACAAAGAGTTTAGAGATAGGATTGAAGCCTTAATCGAAGCGGGACTCACCTTTGAAGAGGAGGAGAGTGGGGAAGAATATGAGCCCCTCTTTAGTAATCAGGTGTGGTGTGTTACCGGGAGCTTTGAGGCCTTTAATCCCCGCTCTTTAGCTCTCAAAGAGATTGAGAAGCGGGGAGGGCGGACCACCAGTAGCGTCACCAGCAAAACAACCCATCTCTTAGCCGGTGTCGGGGGAGGGTCAAAGTTACAACAAGC
>Ga0172382_10011936_pt1 | contig 11415 bp, 13 predicted proteins | sample Leawel138RmetaG_FD_122245 | JGI IMG/M metagenome (GOLD analysis project Ga0172382, IMG submission 122245) | Leachate microbial communities from a municipal landfill in Southern Ontario, Canada - Leachate well 138R metaG | ecosystem: Engineered > Solid waste > Landfill > Unclassified | place...
CACCAGGTCGATCTTGCCGTCCTCGCGCAGCCTCTTGATGTAGCCGGTGAGGCGCTGGCCGTAGCGCAGCGGCTGGAACACGTCGGCGTCGTGCAGCACGCCCCAGTGGCGCTGGTTGATGATCGCCTTGTAGCCGATGTCGGTGTGCTCGCACACCAGCAGGTCCACCTGCTGGCGCGGCACGTAGTCGATCGGTGTGCGATCGAGAAACCTGTCCAGCCGTGCCGAGGCGACGATGCGGCCGCTGCGCTTGTCGCGGTAGACATGCACTACATAGGAGCGGCCGACGATCATCCGGCCGTTCTGCTCGCTGAAGGGCACCAGCAGGTTCTTGCGCAGGCCCCAGTCGACAAAGGCGCCGTAATCGGTCATCGACAGGACCTTGAGATGGGCGAACTCGCCCACCGTCGCCAGCGGCCGCTGCGTGGTGGCCACCACGGTATCGTCGGAGTCCACGTAGACGAACACCTCAAGGCGATCGCCCGGCTCACAGTGTTCGGGGGCCTCGCGCAACGGCAGCAGCACGTCGCCGAGTTCGCCGCCGTCGAGGATCACGCCGTAGCTGCCCTTGCGCAGTACGGTCAGTGGGTTGAGGAGACCGAGTTCCGCCATGCTCAGGCACCGGCCACGTTGATGGGGGCACCGCGCAGGTAGGCGGCGATGGTGGCGACCACCTGGGTGCAGATGTGTGCCGCCTGTGCGGCGTCGGCCGGATCGGCACCGGGGATGTGACACACGGTGATGCCGCGCTCGGCGGCGGCCGCGCGGTCGATGTGGCTGTAGTCATCGCCGGCGGCGACGATCAGCGCCAGCTTGAAGGCCTTGGTGATGACCTGGCGATCTATGGGAGTATCGATGGCGACGATGGCGTCCGAGCGCCAGCAGCGTTCGGCCAGTTCGGCCGGGGCCAGCGCCGGAAACTGCTGCCAGCCGTACTTGGGCACGTCGAGCTCGGGGAAGTCGGCCTCGCCGGCCAGGTGGGCGGCATCTACGACGACGATATTCATGGCGGGGGATTACCTCGATAGCAGGCCGGCAAGTTTACGCCAGCGGCCCGCCAGGATGCCAACTTATGGGCAACGGCAGGAGGTGTGCGGTATGACGGTGCCCCGCTGGCGGGATTGTGGCGGCGGGGGGACGGCAAAAAAAAACCCCGGCAGGCCGGGGTCTAGTGTCCTTGATTCTTCCTTGTCCGGAGGGCGATGTTCGCGACCGTCCTGGTCTCATTCGTTTCCGGGAACCTGGCATCCTGTCAGGCGGCGATAATCCTTATCATGCATCCTTGCGATGACCCCGCCTCCCTGCGAAGTCCAGAGTATATTGCCAAAAGTCTTATGGGGTGTAAGTCAGCCGAGCACTACAGTGTGTGTAAGCCAATTCCTACAAACCGGGCAGGTAGGGTGGATGTCCGCGGTAAACGCCGCCGCATTCCGGCCTGAACGGTTAGAATGGAGGCTCGCCCGATTACCCCGGTGGCCGTCATGCACATTCTTTATCCCGAACTGCAACCCTACGTCATCCACAGCCTGGCGGTCCAGCCGCCGCATATCCTGCATGTCGAGGAGTGCGGCAATCCCCATGGGTTGCCGGTGCTGTTCGTCCACGGCGGGCCGGGGGCCGGTTGCGAGGATTATCACCGCCGCTTCTTCGACCCGGAACGCTACCGCATCATCCTGTTCGATCAGCGTGGCTGCGGCCGCTCCACCCCCCATGCCGCGCTGGAAAACAACACCACCCAGGCGCTGGTGGCCGACATGGAGCGTATTCGCGCGCATCTCGGCATCGAGCGCTGGGTGCTGTTCGGCGGTTCCTGGGGGTCCACGCTGAGCCTGGTGTATGCCGAGACCCATCCGCAGCGGGTGCTGGGCCTGATCCTGCGCGGCATCTTCCTGTGCCGGCCGCAGGAGATCCACTGGTTCTATCAGGAGGGGGCCAGCCGTCTGTTCCCCGATCTGTGGGAGGCCTTTCTCGAGCCGATTCCGCAGGATGAACGTGGCGACCTGCTCAGCGCCTACTATCGGCGCCTTACCGGCGACAACGAGCTGGTGCGCATGGCGGCGGCCAAGGCCTGGTCGTTGTGGGAGGGATGCACCGCCACCCTGCGGCCCAGCCAGGCCGTGATCGATCACTTCGGCAGTCCGTTTACTGCCCTCAGCCTGGCGCGTATCGAGGCCCATTACTTCAAGCATGACAGCTTCCTGCGTCCCAACCAGATCCTGGCGGATGCCCAGCGCCTGCACGGCATCCCCGGGGTCATCGTGCACGGCCGCTACGATGTGATCTGCCCGGTCGAGAACGCCTGGGAACTGCACAAGGCCTGGCCGGAGGCGGAGCTCAATATCATCCCCGACGCCGGCCATTCGGCCAGCGAACGCAGCACCAGCGAGGCCCTGCTGCAGGCTACCGTCGACATGGCCAGGCGCTACGCATGATCGGGCTGCTGCAGCGGGTGAGCGAGGCACGGGTCAATGTGGCCGGCGAGGTGGTGGGCACCATCGGTCGCGGCCTGCTGGTGCTGGTGGGGGTGGAGCAGGGGGATACCGAGGCACAGGCCGAGCGCCTGTTGGAGCGAATACTCACTTATCGGGTCTTCCCCGATGCCGAAGGCAAGATGAATCTGAGCCTGCGGGATATCGGCGGCGGCCTGTTGCTGGTGCCACAGTTCACCCTGGCAGCGGATACGCAGAAGGGCACCCGCCCCAGTTTTACCCCCGCGGCGGCGCCGCAACAGGGGCTGCACCTGTTCGACTATCTGCTGCAACGCGCCTGGGAGGCGCATCCGGACGTGCAGAGCGGGCGTTTTGGCGCCGCTATGCAGGTCAGTCTCACCAATGACGGCCCGGTGACCTTCTGGTTGCAGGTGACCCCGGCGGCATGACTCCCGCCGGCCGGGCGCGTGGCTTTCCGGGGGGCCGCGTGATAACGTGTGGCGCCCCGGGGGAGAACACGACAAAAGGCATTATTCATGAATCAATACGCCGTTTCCGAAGACATCACCAAGGCCGCCAAGTGGCCCCATGAGTTGTTCCTCATCAATCTGATCTTCAATCATGTGCTGCTGTTCGTCGCCTTCCTCAGCGCCAGTTCGCTGCAGAAGCTGGTGTTCATCGTGCCGGTGGTGTCTTTCGCCATCCTGGGCTACAGCCTGTGGCGGGCACGCAGGTCGCTGCAGGTCGACCCGTGGTTCGTGAAGTGCCACTGGCAGCTGGCGGCACGACGCAGCCGTACCTTCATCATCATGCTCAGCATCATGGTGGTGGTGATGGTGGGGATCTACCTGGTCTCCGGCGGCAACATGCGGCCGCAGCACTGGGCCTTCTTCGGTGTGGGCATCATGCCGACCCTGATTACGGTGCTGGCCCTGATCGTCATGGAATCCGATGCGCTGCATCTGGCGCGTTTCGGCAAGATGCCCGACTGGCTGGTGCAGCGTTACCCGGAAGGCGCCCTGGCGCCGCAGGCTAACTAAGCCCATGCGGGAACGTTATCTTTTTCTCGGCGTATTGGTGTTTTCCCTGCTGGCCATCGCGGTGGCGATGCTGGTGCCGGGGCGGCAGGATCACCGGCCCGAGCTGTTGCCCTGGGCCATCACCGTACACGAGGACGGCACCAGCACGGCCTTTGGCCTGCGCCTCGGGCACAGCTCCCTGGGGGAGGCGGAGCAGCTGTTTCAGACCGAGGTGGAACTGATCCTGTTTCAGTCGCCGCAGGGGCGCCGGGCGGCAGAGGGCTATTTCGATGGCATTACGCTGAGCGGTCTGGCGGCGAAGCTGGTGGTGGAGGCAGCGCTGAACGAGGCGGAGCTGCAGGCCATGTTCGAGCGCGGCGTGCGCATTGCCACCATGGGCGATGGCAGCCGCAAGGTCACGCTGCATCCTGATGACAGCGCCCGCCTGCGCGCCACCGCCATTGCCAGCCTGACCTATCTGCCGCGCACGCATCTGGATGAGGCGCTGGTGGAAAAGCGCTTCGGCGTGCCGGAGCGCAAGCTGTATGAGCCGGGGGGGGAAGTGGTGCACTGGCTCTATCCCGCGCTTGGCCTGGATGTGGCCATCAGCGCAGGGGGCAAGGAGGTGCTGCAATATGTGGCGCCGCGCGACTTTTCCCGCCTGATGGCGCCCCTGCTGGAACAGCAGCGCGGCGTGACGCTGGGACGCGCAGCGTGTACTCCGGAAGGTGGTGCTGCCTAGTCGTCGTCGGCGTCCGGCATGACCTTGTCGCTGCGCACAGCCCGCTTTTTCCGGCCGCGCATTTCCGCCGGGAGGTTGGGGTCGTCGTCGTCGTGCAGGATGCGGTGGGCGTCGCCCTCCAGGTCTTCGTACTGGCCGCGCCGCACCGCCCAGATCAATACCACCACCATGGCCAGCCCCAGGAAGATCATCGCGGGGATCAGGCTGTAGATAACTTCCATTGCGTACGCCCCTGTGTGTGTCGAGCCTGCAGTGTAACCGCTTCAGTCACCCAGTTCGCGGCGGTGGGCGAACAGGGTGCGGATGCGGGCGGCATTGCCGATCACCAGCAGCGAGCTGACCGGCATGGAGATCGCGGCGACCAGCGGGGTCACAAATGCGGCCATCGCCAGCGGCACCATGATCACATTGTAGGTCAGCGAGATGCCGATGTTCTGACGGATGGTGCGCAGGGTGCGGCGCGACAGCCGGGTGGCCAGATTGACCTTCTCCAGCTCGTTGCTGATCAGCACGATATCGGCGCTTTCCGCCGACACCTCGGTACCCGAGCCGATGGCGATGCCGACGTTGGCGCGGATCAGCGCCGGGGCGTCGTTGACGCCGTCACCGATCATCGCCACCTGCTCGCCCTGGCGCTGCAGGTCGGCGATGACCCGATCCTTGTCCTCCGGCAGCACCTCGGCAATCACCTCCATGCCGCCGAGCTGCTCGGCCACGGCCTCCGCCACGCGGCGGCGATCGCCGGACAGCAGGGTCATGCGGATGCCCTGGGCGCGCAGGCCGTCGACCAGGGCCTGGGCGTCGGCGCGCAGGCGGTCGGCGATGGCAATGACGCCGGCATAGCGCTGCCCGAGGGCAAGGTGGATGCAGGTGATGCCGCGCTGCTCCAGCGCATCAATGCCTGCCTGCATGTCCGCTGCGGGGGCAATGCCGTGGCGCACCAGCCAGGCCTCGTTGCCCAGGATCACCGCGGTACCATCCACGGTGCCGGCCACGCCGAGACCGGGGGTGCTGGCGAAGTGCTCCATGACGGGGCCCGCCGGGTTGAGGCCGCGGGCGCGCGCCTCCTCGACGATGGCGCGGGCGATGTGGTGCTCGGAGTAGCGCTCCACCGCGGCCGCCTTGAGCAGCACGTCGTTGACGCTGAAGTCGGCCACCGGGCGCACCTCGTGCACGGCCATGCGTCCCTCGGTGAGCGAGCCGGTCTTGTCGAACACGAAGTGGGTGATGCCGGACAGGGTCTCCAGCACGGCACCGTTCTTGATCAGGATGCCGTGGCGGGCGGCGAGGCCAGAGGCGACGGCGATGGACATGGGGGTGGCCATGCCGAAGGCGCAGGGACAGGTGATGATCAGCACCGAGCAGGCGGCCAGCAAGGCGACCTCGATATCGATGAATGACCAATAGGCAAAGGTGAGGGTGCCGAGCAGCAGGGTGACGGCAACGAACCAGGGCACGATGCGGTCGGCGGTGCACTGGATCGGCGCCTTGGAGGCCTGCGCCTCCTCCACCAGGCGGATGATGCGCCCCAGGGCCGTGTTCTTCAGGGTGGCGCTGACCTTGAGGGTGAGCGCGCTGTGGATGTTGATGGTGCCGGCAGACACCTTGTCACCCGGCCCCTTGTCGACCGGGCGTGATTCGCCCGACAGCATGGCCTCGTCTGCCGCACTGCGGCCATCGACGACGACACCGTCCACCGGGATGCGGTCGCCGGCCTTCACCAGTACGAGGTCGTCGGGCTTCACGGCACGGATCGGCAGCAGCTGCTCCTCGCCGTCGCGCAGCACCGTGGCGCCGCGCGGCTGCAGGTCGAGCAGGCGCTGGGTGGCGGCAACCGCGCGGCGTTTGGATACCGACTCCAGGTGGCGGCCGATGAGGATGATGAACATGAAGTTCACCACGGTGTCGTAGTACACCTCGCCCACGGTGGATTGCGTCACCGTGATGTAGAGGGAGTACAGATAGGTGGTGGTGGCGCCGACCGCGATGGGCAGGTCCATGGTGAGATGGCGGCGGCGCAGGCCGGTCCAGGCCCCCTTGAAGAACGGCCAGCCGGAATAGAACAGGGTGGGGGTGGCGAGCACGAAGCCGAGCCAGTGGAACAGGCTGCGGAACTCGCCTTCATCGGCGCCGGCATACAGCGCGATGGAGATCCACATCAGGTTCATCATCGCGAAGCCGGCGAAGGCCATGCGGAACAGGAAGGCGCGGTTCTGCTTCTTCAGTGCACCTTCGGCGACTTCCGGGTCGAAGGGGACGGCGGCGTAACCGATGTCGCCGAGGCGGCGGATGATGTCGGACAGCTTGAGGCGGCTGTTGTCCCAGCGTACCAGCAGGCGGCGGCCGGCCAGGTTGACCTGGGCCGAGATGATGCCGGGCACGGCGGCCAGGGTGCGTTCGATGAGCCAGACGCAGGCGGCGCAGTGGATGCCCTCCACCAGCAGGTTGATCTCGCGTTCGTCGCCGTGCTGGATGACGAATTCTTCCTGCACCTCGTCCATGTCGTACAGGGCGAGGTCCTTGGGAACCTCCGGCGGCGGTGCCAGCAGCGTGCCCTCGGGGGTGCGCTGATAAAAACCTTCCAGGCCGGCGTCGTAGATGGCGCGGCACACCTCGCGGCAGCCGATGCAGCAGAACTGACGTCTTGCACCGGCGATGTCGGCGGAGAAGTCTTCCTTGGGGGGCAGTGGCAGGCCGCAGTGGAAGCAGCCACCGTGGTGGGAGTGTTCGCTGGCCATGGGTGTGGTTATGTGTTGTGACCATCCGCCCCCGTGGGGGAGGGGGCGGACGGCGGCAGGCCGGAGGGACGGATTAACCCTGGACGTTGATGCGGCGCGGAACTTCCAGCGCCTTGTCCTCTTGCTTCACATCGATGAGCAGATCCCAAATACCCTTCAGCCCGAACTCAACGGCCCCTTCGTAGATGCCGGCGCCAACCTCTTCCAGCGGCAGCGTGAAGTCGGCCTTGGCATCTGCCGGGCGGAAGGCGTTCAGAGTCACCTGGGCGCCGCGCAAGGGCTCGCCGACGTTGTCGACGATGGCCACACGGTAGGTCTGGGTGGCGCCCAGATGGATGCTGGCCGGGACCTCCAGGCTGGCGGTCCAGCCCAGCGCGGATCGTTCGGCCACCCGTTGCTGGTAGTGCCGCTCGTTGTAGCGGCCGCGCTCATAGTAGTCCTGACTGACCAGGCCGGGGTTGGTGGTGACGGCGAGGGTGATCATGGCGATATTCACCGCCAGGACCGTGCCGATGAGCAGCAGGCCGCCCAGCACCCAGGGATTGCGCATGGCGCGCTTGTTGGACTGCGAGATACGGTTGTCGCTGGAGGCGTCGATAGTCGTCATGTCCGGATACCTGTGACTGATGAGTTAGGGGCGCGGGCCGATGAACATGCTGGTATAGCTGGAGGAAAGCTCCTCGCTTCCCTCGGCCTCGACACGGAACGTGATCGGGGTACTCTCCGCCTTGAGGCTGCTACGCGGCACGCGCACGAATACGGTGTAGCTGGTGATGCGGCCCTTGTTGGCGACCAGGCTGCCTTCGCCACCGCTGAGGCTCAGATTCGGCAGCCCCTCGACCACCAGGCGGACCTGCTGATCCTGCGGCGTCTTGTTGAGGATTTTAACGCTGTACTTGTTCTGAATCGAGCCGTCGCTTTGCAACACGAACAGCGGCTGACGCTCGTGCAATACCTTGACCTCGATGCCCGACAGGTTGAACAGGCCGTAGATGATGCCGGTCAGTGCCAGGGTCAGAATGGTGAGGTAGACGAGGACGCGCGGGCGCTGGAACATCTTCAGCGCCGGCTTGCCTGCCAGCTCATCCATCGACGCATAGCGGATCAGCCCGCGCGGCCGGCCGATCTTGTCCATCACCGAATCACAGGCGTCCAGGCACAGGGCGCAGGTGATGCAACCCTCCTGCTGGCCATAGCGGATGTCGATGCCGGTGGGGCACACCGCCACACACTGGCCGCAGTCGATGCAATCGCCCTTGCCTTCCTCGATCTGGCCCTTCTTCAGTTTGCCGCGCTGCTCGCCCCGCTTGAAGTCATAGGCCGGCAGGATGGTCTCCTGGTCATACATCACGCCCTGGATGCGGGCGTAGGGGCAGAGCCAGAAGCAGACCTGTTCGCGCATGTGGCCGGCGAACAGGTAGGTGAAGAAGGTGAATACGGCCACGGAACCCCAGGCCATGGCACCGGCGCTGAGGGTGAGGTAGCCCTGCCACATTTCAAAGGCATCACCGAACCAGAGGGTGAAGCTGATGCCAGTGAGCGCACCGATCAGGATCCACAGGGTATGTTTGATCACCTTGATGCGGATCTTGGTGAAATCCCACGGCGCCTCTTCCAGCTTGCGGCGCTTCTGCGGCGCACCCTCCAGCTTCTCCTCGATCCAGGTGAACACATCGGTCCACACGGTCTGGAAGCAGAAGTAGCCGCAGAACACGCGTCCGGCGATGGAGGTGACGACGGCGAGCAGGATGGCGAAAAACAGCAGGACCAGGGACAGCATCCACACATCCTGCGGCAGAATGGTGATGCCGAAGATATGGAACTGGCGGCCGGGGATGTCGAACAGCACGGCCTGACGACCGCCCCAGCGCAGATACGGTCCGATGAAGAACAGCAGCCAGACGGCGGCGGTGGCCCACTTCAGGTTACGGAAACGACCGGGCATGCGCTTGGCGTGGATCGTCTCATTGCCGGTGTTGACATGCCAATGGTGGGATTCGGCGTACAGCTCGTCGGCGTGCGCCTGCTTGTCGACCTGGTCGTTCACAGATACCTCCTGGCGGACCGCGCAAAGGGTGCGCCGTCTCTAAAAAAGTCTGAGCGAATGCCCTGTTGAAAGCGCGGGCTTTCAGCAGGCCACTGGCAATTCTCGCACTTGGGAGTGGGTCTGTAATTGAAAAATATCAAGTTGACGGCACAGTATACAAAAAAGAAGGGGGACTATTCAGTCCCCCTTCGCTGCTTGCCCGGTGACAGGCTTATTTTTTGTCGCCGTCCTTGTAGATCAGGTTGTAACCCTTGATCACCAGAAACACCACGATGATGGTGGCGACGGCTACGGTCATATACGACGCAATTGCTACCCAGTCAGTCATTGCAACACCCCTTTTGTTCAGGGTGACCGCGCCGGGGCGCGGTCACCTGGTTACGTTATTGAAGGTGTAAGGCGCGTTAACTTAGTTGGCGCCCAGCTTGGACACGTACACAGCCAGCTTCTTGATGTCGGTCTCGTTCAGACGGTCGCCGAACTTGGGCATCACCGCATTGCGGGTCTGCGGGTCGGCCGGGTCGTTGACACCGTGGGTGATGGTGTACTTGACGGCCTCCACCGAACCGTCGCCGAAGCGCCAGATGGCATCGGTCAGGTTGGGGGCGCCCAGGGCGTGCATGCCCTTGCCGTCCATGCCGTGGCAGGCGAAGCAGGCCTTCTCCATGAACAGCGGGGAGGCGGTGGGTTCGCCCTTGGCAATAGCGGCGGCCAGCTGGTCGATCTCGGCCTCGGTCATTGCCACGCCGGCCTTGGCCGGCATCATGCCCATGCGGCCGTTGGTGACGGTGGCCACCAGGGTGTCGATGTCGCCACCGTACAGCCAGTCGTCATCCACCAGGTTGGGGTAGCCCGGGTTGCCCTGGCCGCCACCGCCGTGGCAGGCGGCGCAGTTGTCGCCGAACAGCACCTTGGCGGAACGCACCACGTACTCGGACAGCTCGCTGTCGGCCAGAATGGCGGAGGCGCTCATGCCCGGCAGCTTGTCTTCGTACTGGGCACGCACGGACTGAATGGCCGCCATGTCCTTCTTGTACTCACCGATCTGGGTCCAGCCCATCAGACCCTGGGTGGCGCCACCGAACCACGGCCACATCGGGTACACGATGCCGTACAGCAGCACCAGGATCCAGCTGGCATGCAGGCCGATCATCCACCACTTGGGCGGCTGATTGGTCAGCTCGGCCAGATTGTCATCCCACAGATGCCCGGTTGTCGGGGCACCGTACGGGTTGTTTTGTTCGCTCATTTTTTATCCTCCGTATCGAAACGGTCGTCTTCGTCTATCGGAATGTGACGTTTTGATTCCAGTCCGGCTTTGTTCTTGGGGTGGAGCACGTACACAAACAGGGCGACGAACAGAATGAAGATGCCCACCGTGGTAATCAGGCCGACCCAGTCACTGCTGGTCATGGCCGCCCAGTCTGTGTGGAAGTACTCCCCGAGATTACTCACGGTAATCCACGCCCTCTTCGAACTTCACCATGGTTCCCAGTACCTGCAGGTAGGCAACAACAGCCTGCATCTCGCTCTTCCCGGTGACGGCGGAAGCGGCGGCGATGTCGTCCTCGGTGTACGGCACGCCCAGGGCCTTCATCGCACGCATGCGCTTGGCCATACGGCTGCCGTCAACCTTGTTGTTGTCCAGCCAGGGGTAGTTGGGCATCACGGATTCCGGCACTACGGAACGCGGCGCACGGAGGTGCTGAGCGTGCCATGCATCGGAGTACTTGCCGCCCACGCGGGCCAGGTCCGGGCCGGTACGCTTGGAACCCCACTGGAAGGGGTGGTCGTACTGGGACTCGGAGGCCAGCGAGTAGTGGCCATAACGCTCCTTCTCGTCGCGGAACGGACGAATCATCTGCGAGTGGCAGGTGTAGCAGCCTTCGCGGACGTAGATGTCACGGCCGGCCAGTTCCAGGGCGGTGTAGGGACGGACGCCGTCGCCGGCCTTCCAGTCAGCCAGGGTCTGGCCGGCCTGGCGCTGCCAGACGATTTCCGGACGCTTGTTGTGCTCCATCGTGTTGTCGAGGAAGAACAGCGGCACGATTTCCACCAGGCCGCCGACAGACAGCAGCACGGCGAGCATAAGGAACATGGTGAAAACGCTGCGTTCTACCTTGTCCTGCAGTTTGGTCGAATGAATTTGATCAGCCATTTTTCTTGAACTCCTCTCGCGCTTAGGCAGTCGCTGCGGCGGCGGAGCTGCTGCGCTGGCCTACGGCCTGACGCACAGTCATCACCACGTTGTAGAGCATCACCACACCACCGGCCCAGAAGATCAGGCCGCCGATGGCACGCATCGCATAATAGGGATGCATGGCGGCGACGGATTCGGCAAAGGTGTAGGTCAGGGTGCCGAACTCGTCGTAGTCACGCCACATCAGGCCCTGCATGATGCCGGATACCCACATGGCGGTGATGTAGATCACGGTGCCGA
>Ga0172382_10011937_pt1 | contig 11415 bp, 7 predicted proteins | sample Leawel138RmetaG_FD_122245 | JGI IMG/M metagenome (GOLD analysis project Ga0172382, IMG submission 122245) | Leachate microbial communities from a municipal landfill in Southern Ontario, Canada - Leachate well 138R metaG | ecosystem: Engineered > Solid waste > Landfill > Unclassified | place...
GATGGGGCAGGCCTGGACATAAGGATACTCGGATGCACGACACGGGCAGGACAGCCTGCAAAGGCTTCTGTTTCATTATACGGGTAGGGGTCGCAGCGTCGGTCCTGGTGGCCGCCCTGGCCTTGTCGGCATGGGCGGGCGCCCGCTGGCAGGCGTCTCAGGCATCTGCGCGGGCCGATACACTAGCCGATCGGGCCGATAGCGCGCAGGGCGATCTTCCGTCGCGTACCGCCGGGCCGCATCCGCACGAGCACGCCGCCTTTCTCCAGGGCGGGCTGGCCGAGCTGGCGGGCAAGTTGGGTGAACTGCAGGGGCGTCTGCTGGTCATGGAGTCCGGCTATGCGCGCATGGCCCGGGCCGCAGGTGTGGATGGCGTGCTGCCGGTGCCGGGCGCCATCGACGCCCCGGTCGTGCCGGATCCCGCGGATCCTGCAGATGCCGAAGTGCTGGATGATCTGCCTGTCTCGCCAGCACCGCCTTTGCGCGACATGGGATCCGTTCAGCGTCTCGGCCACGGCATCGGCAGGCTGAAAATGCGCCTGGATGCCCAAGAGGATGCCCACACCGTGCTCGAGGCCGCTCTATCCGGGCAGACCGGCTTTCAGGCCAGCCTGCCTACGCTGGCGCCTGTCGATTATCCCGCGCTGAGTTCGTCGTTCGGCTGGCGGCGCAATCCGGTCAGCCAGCGCGAACGCATGCATGAAGGGCTGGACTTCAAGGCGCCCCACGGGGCGCCCATCCGTGCCGCATCCGGGGGGTTGGTGGTGCGGGCCGGATCCTGGGGCGGCTATGGCCGCATGGTGGAAATCGATCACGGCAACGGCTTGCACACCCGCTATGCGCATGCCTCCAAGTTGCAGGTAAAGCCGGGGGATATCGTGCGCCAGGGCCAGGAAATCGCCCGGGTGGGCAGTACCGGGCACTCCACGGGCCCGCACCTGCACTTCGAAGTGCGCATGGCCGACTACCCTTTGGATCCGGGCTTGTTCCTGCAGCAGGGCGCGCCGGCGATGTGGGCGATGGCCCAGTCCGCCCAGACGGTTGTGGCGGATACGGTCGCGACAGATACGGCTGCGACAGATGCCCCACTGCGTTAAACTGCATCGTTTACCTGTGATCTCAAAGGGTCACGATCATTTTTTGCCAACCCGGGCCCTTGGGGCTTGCTGTCATCCAACGTCATGGTCTCTCTGTTCAAAAAAATTCTAGGCAGCCGCAATGATCGTCTGCTCAAGCAGTATCGCCGGCTGGTTGCGCAAATCAATGCGCAGGAGCCCGCCATGCAGGGCCTGTCGGATGACGAACTAAAAGCCAAGACAGACGAATTCCGCGCGCGGCTGGCCGAAGGGAAATCCCTCAATTCCCTGCTCCCCGAAGCGTTCGCGGTCGTGCGCGAGGCCAGCCAGCGCGTGTTCGGCATGCGGCATTTCGATGTGCAGATGCTGGGCGGTATCGCCCTGCATAATGGCAAAATCGCTGAAATGCGCACCGGCGAAGGCAAGACGCTCATGGCGACACTGCCCGTGTACCTCAATGCCCTGACCGGGCGGGGCGTGCACGTCGTCACGGTCAACGACTACCTTGCCCGGCGCGATGCCGAATGGATGGGTCAGCTCTATGGCTTCCTGGGCCTGAGCGTGGGTGTCGTCGTGCCCCAGCAAGACAACGAGGAAAAGCGGGCGGCCTATCGGGCCGACATCACCTATGGCACCAACAATGAGTACGGTTTCGACTACTTGCGCGACAACATGGAATACCGGGTCGAAGATCGCCGCCAGCGCGGTCTCTCGTACGCCATCGTAGACGAAGTCGACTCGATCCTCATCGACGAAGCCCGCACGCCGCTGATCATTTCGGGGCAGGCCGAAGACAACACCGAACTCTATATCCGCATGAATTCGGTGCCGCCGCTGCTGACGCGCATGGCCGAAGAGCCCAAACCCCATGAACCCGAGCCGGATGGGGATTTCTGGGTCGACGAAAAGGCCCAGCAGGTGCATATGTCGGAGGCAGGGCAAATCAAGGCCGAGCAGGTGATGATCAGCCAGGGCATCCTGCCGGCCGGCGAGTCCCTGTACGACCCCCGCCATATCTCGCTCATCCATCATCTGCTGGTGGCGCTGCGGGCGCACAACCTGTTTCACCGCGACCAGCAGTACGTGGTGCAAAACGACGAGGTCGTCATCGTCGATGAATTCACGGGTCGTCTCATGGCGGGCCGACGCTGGTCCGATGGCCTGCACCAGGCCGTCGAGGCCAAGGAAGGCGTCCGTATCCAAAACGAGAACCAGACGCTGGCCTCGATCACGTTCCAGAACTATTTCCGCATGTACGACAAGCTGGCCGGGATGACGGGCACGGCCGATACGGAAGCCTACGAGTTCCAGGAAATCTACGGGCTGGAGACCGTCATCATCCCGACGAACCGGCCCATGATCCGCGACGACCAGAACGATCAGGTCTTCAAGACCGATGCCGAGAAATACCAGGCCATCCTGGCCGACATCATCGATTGCCACAAGCGCGGCCAGCCGGTGCTGGTGGGTACGACCAGCATCGAGAACTCCGAGCGCCTCTCCGCCGCCCTGACCCGCGACGGCCTGCCCCACGAAGTCCTCAACGCCAAGCAGCATGCCCGCGAGGCCGAGATCGTGGCAGAGGCAGGCAAGCCGGGCCACATCACGATTGCGACCAACATGGCGGGCCGTGGCACCGATATCGTGCTGGGCGGCAGCGTGGACAAGCAAGTGGCGCTGGTGCGGGCCGACGACAGCTTGTCGGCCGAAGAAAAACAGGCGCGCATCGAGACCATCCGTACCGAATGGGCGCCCGCCAACGACGCGGTCAAGAAAGCCGGCGGCTTGCGCATCGTCGGCACCGAGCGCCACGAGTCGCGCCGCATCGACAACCAGCTGCGCGGGCGCGCCGGGCGCCAGGGGGACCCGGGCTCATCGCGCTTCTATCTGTCGCTGGACGATTCACTGATGCGCATTTTCGCGGGTGACCGGGTACGGGCCATCATGGAGCGGCTCAAGCTGCCCGAAGGCGAGCCCATCGAGGCGCGCATGGTGTCGCGCTCCATCGAATCCGCCCAGCGCAAGGTCGAAGCGCGCAACTTCGACATCCGCAAGCAGCTGCTCGAATACGACGACGTGGCCAACGATCAGCGCAAGGTGCTGTATGCACAGCGCAACGAGGTGCTCGAATCCACCTCGGTGGCCGACACCATCGCCAGCTTGCGCGACGCCGAGATCACCGCCATATTCCGCCAGTACCTGCCCGAAGAAACCATGGAAGAGCAGTGGGATGTTCCTTCGCTGCAGACCACGCTCGAGGCCGACTGGTCGGTGGTCATGCCGCTGGCCGAGATGCTCGAGAAAGAGCCCGACCTCACGGACGACGACCTGCTCGAGCGGGTTCTGGCCGAAACCCGCCGGCTGTATGACGAAAAAGTGGCCCTGGTCGGCGAAGAAGCCTGGCGCCCATTCGAGCGCTCGGTGCTGTTGCAGTCCATCGATACCAACTGGCGGGCCCATTTGGCCACGCTCGATCATCTGCGCCAGGGCATCCATTTGCGTGGCTATGCCCAGCAGGATCCCAAGCAGGCCTATAAGCGCGAGGCCTTTGCGCTGTTTTCCGACTTGCTCGACCGTATCCGCAACGAAACCGTGCGCGTGCTCATGACGGTGCGGATCCAGTCGCGCGAGCAGGTCGAGGTCGAAGAACCGGCCAGCCCCGCGCTCGAAAACGTGCGCTACCACCATGCCGACTACGACGCGGCCTTGCGCGGCGAAGACCTGGGCCTGGGCGAAGAGCCCGCCGCAGCCGGCCAGCGGGCGGCCGTGCCCCCGGGCGCCGTGCCCAGGGTCGGGCGCAACGAGCCCTGCCCCTGTGGCAGTGGCAAGAAATACAAGCATTGTCACGGGAAACTCAGCTGACGCTGACGGGCGGGGTGCGCAAAGCGGGTGCGCAGAGTGCGCGGAAAGGGGTGTGCCGGGGCAGGGTGCGCAGTCGGGGTGCGCGGCGCGCATCAAATCAGGAACAGCGTGGCCAGGCCCAGAAACAAGAAAAACCCCAGCGAGTCGGTGGCAAAGGTAAGCAGCACCGAAGAACCCACGGCGGGGTCCTTGCCAAAGCGATCGCGCAGCAAGGGGATCAGCACCCCGAGCGCCGCCCCGATCAGCATGTTGCCCACCATGGCGGCCATCATGACGCCCGCCACCGCGTAAGAGTCTGAAATCACCCACGCGAAGGTGGCGGCCACCAGGCTGCCGCAGCTGCCCACCAGAAACGTGACCTGAAGCTCACGCTTGACCAGCTGCCAGATGTTGGCCCCGGTGACACGGCCGGTCGCCATGGCGCGTATGATCATGGTCATGGTTTGGTTGCCCGAATTCCCGCCGATACCGGCCACGATGGACATCAAGAAGGCCAGGATGACGATGTGGCTGACCGTGTCCTCGAAGCGCGAGGCCACCAGCGAGGCGATCGACGCCGTGCACAGGTTGATCAGCAACCACGGAGCGCGGTTGCGCAGGGCCGACAACACGGGTGCAAAAATGTCTTCTTCCTGCAGGCCGGCCCGCGACAACTCTTGCTCTTGCGAGTCTTCCTGCAGCACGTCGACCACTTCGTCGATGGTGACGCGGCCGATCAGGCGGCCCTGTTCGTCCACCACGGGTGCCGATACCAGATCGTAGCGTTCGAATGCGCTGGCGGCGTCGGCGTCCGAGTCGAGTGGATTCAGGCTCAGGACGTCGGGTTCCATGACCGCACTGACCAGGGTGTCGGGTTCGCTGAGCAGCAGGCGCGATAGCGACAGCGTGCCGCGCAGCAAATCGCTCCGGTCGACCACGAAGATCTGGTCGGTGTGATCCGGCAGTTCTTGCAGGCGGCGCAGGTAGCGCAGCACGACTTCGAGTGTGACATCTTCACGGACCCGCACCATGTCGTAGTCCATGATGGCCCCGACGGTGTCCTCGGGGTAGCCCATGGCGGCGATCAGTTGGGCCCGCTCGGCTTCGGTCAGGCCTTTCTGGACCTCGGCGATGACGCCTGGCGGCAGATCGGGGGCGAGGTCGGCAATTTCATCGGCATCCATCTCGCCGGTCGCGGCGAGCAGGTCGTCGTGGTCCATGGACTCGATGAGCGATTCGCGAACCCAGTCCTCGACCTCGAGGAGCACGTCGGCATCGTATTCCTGGTTGACCAGCTGCCAGACCGCCTGGCGCTGCAGTACGGGCAGCGATTCGAGAATGAAGGCAATGTCGGCCGGATGCAGCGCGTTGATGATGTGGCCGATCTCGTCTTCGTGCTGGCGCTGCAGCATGCCTTCGAGCAGATTGGAGCCGTCTTCGTCTTCGGCCTCGTGCTGGCGCTGCGCCAGCGCATCGACGACTTCCTGCCGTTTCAGGATGGCCTGCAGTTCCTGCAGGGCCAGCTGAGCGTCCTCGGGGTCGAGGCGGCGCGGAATCACGACGGTGACGGGGGCTTCCGGGATGACGGGCTGATCGGCCATGGGGATCAGGCTCCTGGCTGGTCCGGCAGGGGACGGCTGCGCCGGTTTTCGTCGGTGGCGACGTAGGTCAGCGTGGCTTCCGTGACCTTGACCACCTCGGTCTGCATGCGCTGGCGCTCGGCGTAGACCTCGACCTGAACCGTGATCGAGGTGCGCCCCGTGTGAGTAATGTGGGCATAAAAGCTGAGCAGGTCGCCCACAAAAACAGGCTGGCGGAAGGAAAAGGCGTTGACGGCCACGGTGGCCAGCCGCCCGCCGGCCCGCCGGGTGGCGGGGATCGACCCGGCAATGTCGACTTGCGACATGATCCAGCCGCCAAATACGTCACCGTGGATATTGGCATCGGCCGGCATGGGCATGACGCGCAGGACAACCGGATGTTGGGGTAATGAGACGGAAGAGGACATGGCAGGTTCCAGGTTGCATGACATTCGACCAGGCCGGTGTCGCTGGCGGTGGAATCCGCATTTTACCTATCCGGGCCGTGGCTATCGGCAGAAACACGGATATCTTCGGACTGAATGTAGCCGCACAATGAAACAAGCCCCCGGATGCGAGGGCCGATGTCTGGCATGAAGAAAAGCAATGTGTTGGTGGGTCGTGCGCGGCTCGAACGCGCGACCAACGGATTAAAAGTCCGGTGCTCTACCGACTGAGCTAACGACCCAACGCAAGCCGTGCATAATGACATCAATTCAAGGTTTAGTCAATTGCTCACTCAGGTGGAGATCGTTTCATGTCCGTACACGTCGGTCGTTCAGGTTTGCGCCTGCATATTCTGTCTGATCTGCACCTCAGTATGCAGAATCTGGCCCTGCCCGATGTCTCTGCAGATGTCACCATTCTGGCGGGCGACGTGGCGCGGCCAGAGGCCGCCATGCAGTGGGCCAGCCAGATTCCGCGGCCGGTGTTGTATGTGCCCGGCAACCACGAATTCTATGGGGGCAGTATTCCGGGTGTGCGCGCCGATCTGTCCCGCGCGGCCCAGGCGCATGGCATCCGCCTGCTCGATCAGCAAGCTGTGGTGATCGAAGGCGTGCGCTTTCTGGGCGCCACCCTTTGGACGGATTTCAAGCTGTATGGCGCCGAACTGCAGGATTCGGTCATGCAGAAGGCCGCCGAATTCATGCGCGACTTCAAGGTGATCCGCAACGCCGACGGCAGTGTGTTCAGCCCGCGGGATGCCGCGGCCCTGTTTGCCGAACAATACGCCTGGCTCGATGCGCAGCTCGATCTCCCGCATGATGGGCCCACCGTGGTCATTACGCATCATGCGCCCAGCATGCGCAGCGTGCATCCACGGTTTGCAGAATCACTGCTCAGCGCCGGCTTCGTGTCCGATTGCTCTGGTCTGCTGGGGCGCGCCGATCTCTGGGTGCACGGCCATACGCACGACAGCTTCGATTACCACGCGCTCGGCACGCGGGTGCTTTGCAACCCGCGCGGGTACTGCGTCAAGGGCGTGGATGAAAACGCCCAGTTCGATGCGGGCCTGTGCATCGAACTGCCGCCACCCGGGGGCGCCTGACCCGGTGCGCACAAGCAAGGGTACCGGCAGGGCGGTACCCCGCTCAGCGGGCTCTGGAGATCCGTACTTCGGCGCCGCGGCGCTTGACTTCGAGGCCCTCTGAGGGCAGGATGCGCAGGCCTTCCAGCCCCTTGATGTAGCTCGAGCCCTGCATCTGCATGACCCGGATCTTGTTGCGCATTACCACCGGGTTGTGTTCGGGCATCCCGAACATCCAGACTTCTTCTAGGATGCGGGCCGAGTTGATGTCGCCCGTGTGCTGCACGGCCGGACCCAGGCACAGCATATGGCCTTCGCGGCCAAAGACGGGCAGGCTGTTCGGGGCGCATTCCAAGCGCCAGTGCGTGCCGCCTTCGTAGCGCCAGCCGGTGGACAGGTCCCACCAGGCATTGCCCCGGGGCAAATAGATGTCGGCCTGCGTGCCCGGCCGCATAACCGGCGCCACCAGCAGGGCCGGACCCAGCAGGTACTGGGTGTCGTGGGCATGCGCCTCGGGGTCGTCGGGGTAGGATTGCACCATCGAACGCTGTACGGGCAGGCCGGTGCGCACGGCATCATCGACGATGCCGGCGATATAGGGCAACAGCCGGTAGCGCCATTCGAGCCAGTGCGTGATGAGCGCGCGGGTGTCGTCGTCGAATGCGTCCGGCATCAGGTCCGGGTGGCCCTGAAAGCTGAAGTTGGCGGAAAACACGCACATGGCCAGCCAGCGCAGGTAGAGCTCGGCCGACATGTCGGCCATGGGGCGCCCCGGGTTGCCCAGCCGATGGGTCTGTACGGCCACGCCACTGTTGCCGGTGGCCAGGGCGGCTCGCAGGCTGTCGGCGTAGCCTTGCCACGAATTGTCGATTTGCGGACCCAGTTGCCAGGCAAAGCGCTGCACGCCGGGGAAGAGGTCCCGGCTGAGAACGATGCCTTCTTGAGGGGTGCGGGTGCCGGGCACGGCATCGAACAGCGTGCGCCTGGCCAGATGCGGGTAGACCGTGCGCAGGATGGCGCCGGCTTCGCGGCTGCGCGCTTCGACTTCGTCCGGGAAGTCGAACCGTGCTTCGCATACGGGGGCGCGCAGGCCGTCTTGTTCGGCTTGCTGGTGGCGTTCGATCCACAGACGCGCCACATCTTTGTGGGTCAGGTCCAGCACCCCGAAGGGGCGGCCGTCGGATGCGGCCGTGCCCGGGCATATCCAGGCATTGCCCTGGTCGTCTGGCAGCAGCCAGCCGTGGTCTTCGAGTTCGTCGAAGAGCGGTGTTCCCTGCAGGACGCCTGGAAAACAGGCGCCCGCCAGGTGCAGATCGAGTGCGTCGGCGGCCTCGACCAGTGCCCGCCAGTCGGGGACGCGCGGCGACCATTCGAAGACGGATTTGTCGGGTTGGAAGCCCACGATGGCAGGATCTGCCAGCAGCAATGCGTCAAGCGCCATGCCCTGTTTGCGCAGGGATCGGACCTGTTCGAGGCTTTGCTGCACGGATTGGCCGGGCGCCTGGTCGAGCCAAACCCCCATGGGCCACAGATTGGGCTGGCCGGCGCGACCAGTGAGTGCCGTATATTGGTTGAGAATTTCGGCGGGTTCGCCGGTATACAGGAAGACATCCAGACCGTGGTCCGCGGTGCGTACCGTACATTGCCCGGCTGCCCGGAGGTCGTGCTCGACCCCCCGCAGCGTGTTGTAATGCATGCCCCAGCCGCGTGGGCTCCAGGCCAGGGGCAGGGCGCGGTCTTCGGCCCGGTCGGAATGCAGCAGTACGCCGCAGCGGTCTAGCGAACCCACGGTTTCGCCCAGGCCGCACAAGGCCTCGTCGGCCTGCAGGGCCCACTCGAGCGTCCAGAGCGGCAGGGCATCGCCGTTCGTGGCCTGGGCGCCCAGACGCGCCTGGGCCACGGGCTGGTCCGCCACGAGCAGGCGCAGGCTCAGCATGGGCTTGCTGCTGACTTCGAGACAGGCCGCCCCTTGGGTGAACCGCCAGATGCCAGGGCCTTGTTCCTGGGCCTGCATTTCGCCCACGGCTTCGTGGCGCACCAGCAGCATGTCCGCCTGGCGTTGCGCCGTTGCAGTGGGCTTGGTTGGATCGAGCCAGAGCCGCGGGCCGCAACGCAGCCGAAATACCCCCGGCGCATGCGCCTGGATGCGCAGGCACCAGGCGTCGGCCCGCAAGGCCCATTCGATGCAGGATGAGGTCTGCATGACCGGCGCGGCATCAAAAGGCGCTTCGGTCTCAAGAAACAAGTCCGCCAGATCAGTGGTGGGAGACACTATGGCTCCTTGGCACAAGGTCGTGTGAAAACCGTTATTCTGACGGATTTGTGCCATAAAATAAAATCGTCAGCGTACACGGATGCGTCGCAGCAGTTCGCGCTCGATGGGTTCGGGCGCGCCCTCGAGCCGTGCGGCCAGCCAGCTGCCCGCCAAGGCCGCCCAGCTCAGGCCCCGCGAACCATAGCCGCAGGCGAGCCACAGCCCGGGTGGGCCGGGTACCGCACCGATCACCGGCAAGTGGTCGCGGGTCGCGGCGCGCCACCCCGCCCAGCCCTGCGGTTCGGGGTGATCCAGCCAGGGCAGGGACCCCGGTGCCAGCCAGCCTGCCAGCTGGCGGCGGATGTCCTCGTGTCCGTCTGCATCGACCCGCGCCTCGGCCGCGTAGGGCCGGTACGTACTGCCAGCCACTGCCCAGCCGTTCAGCGGCGGCAGGCCGTAACCCTGCCCGGCCACGATGCAGGCCGGCCGCGTGGACGACCCTGAAGGATACAGGCTGATCTGCCCGGCCAGGGGCTTCAGGTGCCGAAGCACGGGCCACGGCGTCGCCACGCTGCTGTCGGCCAACAGGCGCGGTACGTCGATGGCATTGGCCAGCACCACCTGCCCCGCCTGGTCCAGAACCTGGCCCGCCGTATCCAGCAGCTGCCAACCGCCGGCCGGACGTGCGGCCACGCGGGCCACCCAGCCTTCATGATACCCGATGGCTTCATGGTGCAGCAGCGCGTGGATCAGCGCCGGCGGGCTCACGCGCAGCGCCTGCGCAAACCAGAGACCGCCGAAGGACAGCGGGATACCCGCCTGGCGGCTGGCGGTTTCCTGGTCCATCCAGCAGACCCAGGACGCGGGAAATTGCAGCCGCGCCAGCGCTGCCTGCTGGCGCTGGGCCTGGGCGGGGGAACCCGCACGGACCAGGGCGCCACAGGCGAGCGGGCGCGCCGCGGGCGCCAGGGCCAGCCAGCGGGTGCGGGCATGGGCCAGCCCACTGCGGCTCAGGCGCGAGCGCGTGTCGTCGTCCGGGCTCAGGGCCGGGATCAGGGCGGCACCGGCCGGCGCCCGAGCGCAGCTGCTGGAAGGGGGCACGCCCGAATCCCATACGTGCACGCGATGCCCCCGCAACGCCAGGGCGTGCGCTATGGCGGATCCTGCCAGCCCGGCGCCGACCACGGCGATCGTATCCGGCCTGGGGGCGTCTCCGGCACGCCCCAGCCCCGGTCGAAGGCGGGCAACGGTCATTTCGCGTTTGCCGGCAAAGCCCGCCTGTCGGCTGACCAGGAAGCCCGCATTCTGCAGATCGCGCCGGACCTGTCCGGCCGCACACCAGGTGGCCACGGTCGCCCCTTCGGCTGCAAGCCGGCGCAGTTGCGCAAAGAGCTCGGGGCGCCACATCTCGGGGTTGCGTCGCGGTGCGAAACCATCGAGGAAAAAGGCATCCACACAGGCCAGCGTCTGGCGCGCCATGACCCGTATCGAACCGAACAGCAGGGTCAGGGTCACGCGCCCTTGATCCAGCTCGATCTGGTGAATGCCGGGCAACAGGGCAGGCCATGCGGCGGCCAGGGCCTGGGCGAGGCCCTGCATGTCTGCGGGCAGGCGGCGCCATGCGTGCCGAAGATCCTCGGCATGGAACGGATGGGCTTCGAAAGCCAGGTAATGCAGCCGCTCGCCGCGTTGCGGGTCGTGGCGCCAGGCGTGCCAGGCCGCCAGGAAATTGTGGCCAAGGCCAAAGCCGGTCTCACCGATAGTGAAGCGGGCCCGCCGGCGCCAGCGTTCGGGTAGGTGGTTGCCCTGCAGGAAAACGTGCCGTGCCTGTGGCAAGGCCCCGGCGATGCCGTGATAGACGTCGCCGAATTCCGGGTGGTACGGGACGCCCCGGGCATCGACCTGCCAGCGCGCCGGCGTCAGGATTTCTGCAGGCAGGGCCATGGCGGCGTCATGACGTGCACGGGCGGCACATGCTCGTACAATAGATGTCTGGGGCGGGCGTCCGCCGGCCGCCCGGGTTGTCGGTGTTTCAGGGTGGGTCGCATGGGGTCTTCAAATTTCGCATCAGCCGATTGCCTGGACGCAGCGGTCACGGCTGCGCGGTCCGCAGCAGCCATTTTACAGGCCCACGCC
>Ga0172382_10011939_pt1 | contig 11413 bp, 12 predicted proteins | sample Leawel138RmetaG_FD_122245 | JGI IMG/M metagenome (GOLD analysis project Ga0172382, IMG submission 122245) | Leachate microbial communities from a municipal landfill in Southern Ontario, Canada - Leachate well 138R metaG | ecosystem: Engineered > Solid waste > Landfill > Unclassified | place...
TAGACTCTACTAGTTCCTCTAAAGTTATGTACTGTCCACCAACGTTCAGATGCTTTCCGGTCGATGGATCAATAGCTATAGTTTGGATTTCAACATGCACCACACGTTCATATACTTCATCATTATAAACAAACCAAGTAGCTGGGGCACCCACTTCTATCAAAGATTGGTCTTTGTCTATGCGCCACTCACCATCGGTTGTGTAAATCAATTCAATACCAACACCACGACGCGCTATAGGCAACCACCTTCTACCTACATCGTCCTGTGCGTATAAATACAAAGGCGTATTTGTATCCAAAAAGGCATCTATATCAGCTACAGCGTCATCTCCAACCAACTCATACGCTTCATTTGTTTCATTAGACACGATGGAGTTTTGCACGGCTATGGCGGAAGAAGCACTAGTCCATCCGTATGTATCCGTTGAAGCCCTATACGTGTACACTAAGTCACCAGCTACTCTGCCATGACCATTCTCTGATATGCTGTTCTTTAGATCAACATTAAACCCTACGAGTTCGCCACTCAACTTGCTGACTGATATAGCAGTGCCAGTAACATTATAGATACCCATTCCCAATGCGCCAACAAACGCTATGTCTCTCCAACCTAGGCCGTTGTGGTATTCGCCCGTCTCTGCTGCATACGCCTTGCCCATTCCGTAAAATCTAATGCCCCTATCCATAATAGTGTTAAACGTCGTCTCGCTCTCATCAATAGGTAGATCGGAGTACAGCGAAAAAACTATTTCCCCTTCTTCGTTAGTTGGGTCTGTGGAAGTGGAAGTACCTCTAAACTCCACAGACCCAAATGGCCTTACAAACTTATAGGCAACATCCTCACCAACTTCTACTAGGTTAGCATCATTAGACCTTATATACATTCCGGTAGTATTCGCTGGCTCCCATTGCTCGTCATCTTTGTCACCCTTTAGGACAATCTTGTTTTCTTCAATTATCTCAACAGCATTCATTCCAGAATATTCACCGTTGCCACTAGATAGATCGTGTCTATGCACTTTTATTAACTTATTATTTTTCATCTCTAGTGTATACAGCACTATCAAGTCTTTCCAATCGGCAATTTCTCTGTTAGATAAGGCTGTTTCTATATCTGCGTTTACACTAGTGTTGGTAACCAAATAATCATTCGCATCTTCTACCAAGAATATAGCATAGTAAATGTCATCATCCAACACAGTTGCAACTTCGGAAACAAAGTCATTCATGCCCAATGACTGTACCACACGCACTCTGGCTACATTAGGAAGTACACCATAAGAACGTTTATCAAAAACTATATGGTAAAAACTAGTATCAGCGGAACTGACAATATTAAATTTCCTGGCTTCCACATAAGTTGGCAACGTATCAAAATGCAGCACTCCACTGTTTATGTATAACCCACACGATGTAGCTTCTACCCTGAACTTAATTCCGAATGGGTATAAATCTCCTATAGGGTAATGCGGTACATTATTCTTACCACCCCATACACCGTTTTCTGTAGCTAATCCGGCATTAGGACTAAGACGTTCCACCGAACGTACAGCGTTGCGTATTCTAGCAACGTCACCACCTTTAAATCCATAGAGTTGAGAAGCCATACATACTCTCCTATTCTTCCACCACTTCCGGTTCCCAAGGTATCTTATCTATGAATCCAGAGAAATCAGCATACCCATAATACCTGTACTTCAAAAAGTATACGTCGTCTATGCTGGCATCTTCTGGAAGTGCCACACCATTATCATCTAACCTGCGTGGCTCGGTAGTCATCTCTTGGTCTGCATTTAGTATTGGTCGCAATGTTGTAACTGTTCCAGAACCAACATACCCACCATTCACATATCTGTACGGTACAAATGCCAGTACTCGTTCACGCATTCCTAAGTTAGTTATGTAATGTAAGTAGCCCTCTTCTCTGTATTCCAGGGAAATACTCACATCATAGTAAGGGGTGTAGCGATATGCGGTCAATTCCGTTTTAGTAGTGTTTTTAATGACAGTGAGACCTTTCTTTTTGCCAAATGGATGCTCTTTACCTGGTCTCCATTTCTTGGTCTCTGTAAGAGTTCTACTGACACAATTAAATCCAACTACTTGTGCGCAACCAGCAGGCACAGTAAATGAACCAGTGACACTTTCTGCACCAGCGCCAATTACAAAGCTTCTTATATTCACTTTATGCAAATAAGAATCTAAAAAATTTGTAACTCCCCAACCTTTATCGGTTAACAATGCAAATCCAATAGATAAATTTCCGGTACGCATCATCTTTGTAGGTGGATCTTTGAAAGGGTCTCCAGCAGTATTCAACAATGCCCTATATGTCTCTCCAGAAAAGTCAAGTGCGCCACTTGTGCCACGTTCACCCTGTACCTGCGCAAGCGTTAAACAACCATTATACCAGCCACCTTCTGGTACAACTTCCCTGCCTCCAGAAATGTCGATAGATATATCAGCATTTTGTTCCCAAGGATACCTTTCCCTGTCTACGTCAGGCTCGTCTCCATCATCATCATCTTGGGATACTACCTCAAGGTTTTGGTACCCATATTCTACTGTAGCTACAAACACTTTCGGGTCGTCTGCAACAGGCTCTACACTAATGTCAATTACATATGGGTTAGTAGCACTAGCGGGACTGCCACTAATCAATACCTCTCCATGTGCTGGCAAAGCGGCTAGACAAGCCTGAACACTTGCCGAAAACACGTCAGAACCTGGGGTGCCAGTTATCTTCAACAATATTCTCTTAGTAGCAACAACTCTGCCATGAGAATCTATGCCAAACCTAGTACCGTCTACGTAATTAGGTCGTGCTATAGCTGCCAATGCCATAAATTCCTACCTTTCTTTAAATCTCTGCCCCTACAAATTCTGCTGCCTCACCGCTAGAGGTGAAGTTCTCACTTATTGTCTTTAGATAAGTGCTCTGCTTCTCTGCTTCTTTAAGTGTTTTTTTGCTGGTGTCTAAAAGTTCTTTTTCGGTGGTCTGGTAACTAGGAAGTCTAGCATTCCAAGACTCTGTACTTCCATACAGCAAAGCACTGGCAAACTCCCTCACAACTTTGGTGACTTCTTTAAATTCCTCGCCCAGGTCAGGTATGTCAAACTTAAAGGGCTTTATTACAGCGGCCTCCAAAGCTTTAGGTGCTGCCTCAGTAGTAAGCGGTGGCATAGTCCACTTCTGGTATCTGACTTGCTTTTCCATAAAGTTGTCAAGAGCATCTGTAAACGGATTCATTCCGGCCAATACATCACCTTTTGCAAAACCTCCTGTGAATCCTCCCTTTATGGCATCCCATAAACTTTCATACTTTGGTGGCACATAGTACATTGAGTTAGTCTTAGCATCATACTTTGTTTGACCTTCATGTCCACCAGTAGCGTATATAGCGGCTTCTTTTATCGCACCAAAAGTGCCCCTTGCAACTCCCCAAATTTTACTAGCTGTCCATTCAATCGCTTCTACCAAAGCCTGCCCAGCAGCAGCAATGGCATCAAACACAGTTGCTCCAGCATACATAAAGCTTTTCACCAGTGCAGCGTAGTCTATGTCATTGAAGAATGTGCCAATTCCTTTGAAGACATCTCCAATCCAAGAGAATACAGCTTTGAGATTTACACCAGAAACCTTCATATCCTCTAAGAACATTGCAATACTAGTACGTACTGACAGGAAAAGCCCTGTCACTAGTGACCAAATTATAAGGGCTTTAGCCGCCCACATAAGCAGTGTCTTAAAGACTGTAGCCAATCTGGCGTACCATTTAGTAAAGTTCCCCATAGGAATTACTGCGCCAAATCTTCCCCCAGCACCTCTCTTATGATACCCAACCGGACGTGCATCTGGGTCTGTACCTGATGCAAATTTATTGCCTTTCTTGTATACAATATCTCTGTGTGTCAATCCTCTGTTAGCTAATGTAGCTCTATCTATAGCAGACATACCACCGCGCCACTTAGACAGTATACCACCAATAAGTGAGGCATACGTAGAAGCTTTGAATAATTTTCCTATTGCTGTGGTGGCAGCAACAAACTTCATAACAGCGGTCAGTGCAGCAATGGAAACAATCAGTGCCGACATGACGGTAGTTAGATATATGGTATGTTTTATCCAACTTGGAACTGCCCTTAAACCATTTAAAAGGTCTGTTAATGCCCTTTTTAATGGCAGGGTGTATGTCAACACAGTTTTACCAAAATCTTTTTTGAATCTATCTATAGCAGCAGCAAGTCGTTTGGTAACTTCTTTTGGTGTCTTCATCATTTTTTCAAAGGCTTCTTGGCTAAGCCCACCAGCTCCAGCTATTACACCGGTAGTCATTTTCCTAGTCTCTGGATTCTGCATTAGTTGCGTGGCCAGAGAAATTTGACGATTTTTAAATCCCAGTTCCGTCAAGTATTCTGCATCACTACCACCGTACTTATACAACATATCTAAGAAGTTTGAAAACGACCCAGAGCCACGCAGCATCTCCATACCTGTCTTATAGCCATATGATTTAGCTACTGCGTTCAAAAGAGAGTCTGCATCCTTTGACTCTCTTATCATGGAAGCTACCATTCCACGTAGAGAGGTAGCAACCATAGGTGCTCCCATCTTACTGTATGTGCCTGCTGCCATTAAAGAAGCAACGTCTTTAAACGCCGCAAATTTATCTTCTGGAAATATACTCGTCAAAAGTGAAGCGGCTCTGGCCATGTTTCTTGTAACATCAGGAAGTTGTAGGGTTAGGCCAGCGTTTCTGGTAGCCAACATTACGTCAGTTAATTCATGTAGCTTCTCTATTGGATGATCTAACTGTCTAGCAAAAGCTGCCAATCCGTCGGTAGCTTCCTTGACATCTACTTCCCTACCAGATGCAATACTTAACTTACCCGCTTCCAGAGCAAATGCCTTCATGTCCTCTTTAGCAGTATACATGGCCTGTGCAGCCGCATACGCACCTTTGGATATATCAGTTGTAAGCTGTCCGGTCTGTTTGCTTATATCCATTATGGATTTTTTGAGATCGGATAAATCTCCTGTGGTCAAGTCTCTGGAAACAGTTCGAAGTTTTACCAAAGAAGTTTCCAGATCGGAAGCAGCATCTCCCATTTTGTTGAAAGATCCAACTACTTTCCAAGCCACCGTAGCCATAACAGCAGACAATACCGCAGCAGAGCCATGTGTTCTTGCTATAGCCGCCTGTTGCCTCAATGCGGATTTTTCTATCTTGGTACCCATAGCTTCGGCGGCGGTGCCAGCAAGTATTGAACCGTTCACAAACTTCTGAACGTCCAAACTCATTACACTACGGATAACTCCAACTGTCATTAAGCGCATACACTACCCACCTTTCGGCTCATCTGGGCCTCTTTTGACAAACATTCTCAAAAATATAGCATTTCTCTTATTGGTGTTCTTGTCATATTTACTTCTGACTGGTGGGCGTAGAGTTGGCAGGCAGTCTTTAAACTTAACACGCTTATCACCAATCATACGACGCATATTGTATACCAGCCATGCGACGTTGTAGTCTAATCGGCGATCTCCCCGTGGCTCCATACCAAAGAAAACAAGCCATTCGAGTAGTTCTCTTTGGGTAAGAGTGCTTTTCAATTCCTGCACTGTTCTACCCAAAGAGAGCGCCAATTCAAATTCAGTTACCTTATTTGGGTTGTTGACGAAAGTCTGCCTCAATAGAGGCCACCTCTTCTTTACCAACTCCCTGTGCTATCATGAATGCTTCAATAAATTCCCGCAAGAACACAGGAGATAGCAACTTCTTAATCTCTGAAATGTCCCCCGTCGTGAATGCTGGAGAACCCTTCTCGTCAGTCACTACCTCTACAAAGAACTTGGCAAAGTTGTCCAAAGTTTTTTCAGTGTTCTCTTTTTCCAACTGATCCATCTTCTCTGTATCGTTCTTGTCATCTTCTGAAAGACTTTCCAGATACTTCTTGTCATCCAATGTTTCAAGCAGTTTCTGGATTTCATCAAACTTCGCCAATGTCACTCTGCGAATGTAGACCTGTATGTCGTTAGCTACGGGTCCAATATTCACAAGAACCGGCTTTTTCAATCCACTTGTGAGCAACTCCATATTCGTAAGTTTCATAATCTGTTCCTCTCTCTCTTTGTACTCTCTTGAAAAATGAGAAGGGGCTTTTACACCCCTTCTACTTGGTTGTTACTCAAGTCCAGCAATTGCAGCATTGATAGCAGCAATCAGAGGACCAGCCTCCAATGTAGCGTAGTTCTCTACACCCAACGACGCGCCAAGCAAACGCAGTTGCTCAAGTGGCTGGTCTGCCAGATCGTACCGACGTGTGCCAGTACTGGTCCAAGTAGGGCCAGTTTCAGTAGCACCATCAGACGAGGTGTTTGTAATCACAATTTCACCAGAACAGGTGGCACGTTCACCAACCTGCATTTGATCGCCAGTAATGCTCTTCAAGTATCCCTGCAATGTCCAAGTACCAATATCCGGTATCGTGATAACAATCACGCCAGGAAGATTGATAGGCGCATCGTGGATTTTCGCTGGATCCATTTCTGCGGTAAAGGACATAGCTCCAATATCAATGAGTGTGGGTGCCATCTTAGTACGGTACTTCACAGTCCCTAATGTAGTAGTATCAATAGCTTCACCACCATCCCATCCAGGAGGGGTAATCGTGATATACTCCATAGTAAAGGCACTTCCTCCAGTAGGTGTAATAACTACTGTAGTACCTGTAGGTTCAAACGGTCTTTCGGCCATAACGTCATCCTTTCTTTTTGTTCATTCAACACATTTCCGCTGTGTGAAATTAAAATACCCTATTTATGGCAGTTCTTCAACACTGTTTCTCATTGTCGCAAAACTGCCATATCCACTTCACATAAAACCCTACCGTTTTTATCTGTACCTATACACCTTATTGGTGAACTAGTATAAACGGACATATATAAAGAATTTCCAATAGTAACCTTGGTCATTATATCTAATTTCTCTATCACACCATTTAGCAAAGTACGTGCTGCCTTTTCACTCTCCGCTCTTGCGGTGACTACAACATATTCTTCCTGGCAAGACACCTTCCCAGACATTGTTCTAAACTGCACACCGTCGGTCATCTCCATAAAGAAAATTCCCTTTGGGCAATCTTCCAAGCTGGGAATAGTGTGTGCAAATAAATCAATGCCACACATACCAAGTTTTTGTGACTCACAGTACCTTACAAAATCCTCTGATATTGAGTTGTGCATGGTCTACACTCTACCCCTTCCTAGTTGGTTAAGAATGTTACGGGAAGCCGCAACTGCTCTGCCACCTTTAACATAACCGTATTTAAGTGGGTATCTACAAACACTCCGTAAACTTGTCTCCACCGACTTCGTCCAAACCCTTTCCATCTCGGCTCGCTTCTCTCTAGCCGCTTTTGCTACCCAAAATGCGGTTTCCTGTGGGCGCCTCAAACCTTCACCATATGCGTCGTTGTATTCTTCACCATGACGCGCTCTCCTAGCCCACTCATGTACCATCAAAGCATATGGAGCGTCAGGTCCACCGTACTCGACACTTGCCAATGCAATATGCCCCTTTGTCAACTTGCTACTGACTATGCGTCCACTATATCGCAGATTGCCTTTGTCTTCTGGAACATAATGGTCGGAACGGGCAAGAAGAATCTTAGCCGCTTTATCTACACCTGCTTGTGCGCCTTTCATAGCGGCGGCTGGCAGATGCACCGTGAGACGTTGCACTAACTCCGGCAAGCCGTATACGTGCATCTGGAAAGACTTGCCAAGGTTGTATTTTACTAATCTCATACAACACCCACTTTACAGATATGCGAAATGCGCAACCTTCTTCATGTTGCTCATGTCTCTGGTGCGTATCATTGGAATTGTTTCTGTGCGCTTGATCTCTTTAGCGTCCGGCATGTTCTTTGGATTATCTATAGCAGTGCCGTACTTTTCCTTCAAGTTGTCCAATGTACCATACCACAAAAACCCACCCTGTTCTGTAATGCGGTCTACTAAAACAGTGGCAGAAGATACGGACTCGGTTCCTTTTTTAGTCTCTTCTATTTCTCCGCCACCGTCCCATCTGCATTTGCAGTCAACAGGTAATGGAAATCTGACTTCTAATCCATTATTTATGGGCTTGCCCCAGTACACACAACTGTGCCTTCTTATGCGTGATATGAAACTCATGTGGTAACTCCTTCATATTCGCTACATGTCATCCCCATCCAAGAAATGCTGTATGACTTGCCCTTTGTAGCTGGATCAAGTTTTCCAGTAGGGTCTAACATCAACGCCATTTGTCCGTACTTGGTGAAACGTAGACCCATATCGGTCTTCTTCTGGTAAGACACCTGCACCTTGCCCGCACTTTCAAAGGCGGCAATTGGGAAGGTTATTCCGGCAAAATGCGCGGCCAGATACAGTTCTATCTGCTTCAACCTTGGGAGACTTACTCCGTATCCATCCAAGTCCTCTTGCAAGAGAAGATGTGCGGTAGTAATGAAACTAGTTATTTGGTCTTTAGTGGCATCTTCTGCTTCCTCACAGATACGGACTAGCTCTTTGTCCGTTATGAGTGGGGTAGTAGTCAAGACCTTAGAAGACTCACTGTACACATACTTGCTCATATTATTCTCCAGTAATGAAGTTACTCAACATCATTGCCGTATCTTTACGTACCCTTGTGGTGAACTTGTAGTATGCCTCGCAGTCCTGGCGAACATCAGAAGGGTATATTATGTTGGTAGGATGCTGTATATTGGGCACTATTGCACAATCCTTTATAAATACCATGCGTCCCAATTGATCGAATACCGAACTTACCCATCTCTCACATATTTCAGGGGTAGTGCATATAGGGTGATACAAATAGCCTACGATTTCAATGACCCGCTTGCTGATAAAAGGCCACCTGTAGGCATTGTCGCTCTCTTCTCTTGAACAAAGGTATATTGCCATGATTTTATCAAGGCTGCCTTCTAGGGTAGCTAGGATACCCCTATCAAAGCCCTTGTGCAAAAAGTCTAGTATTATGCCATCGTTTAAGACGGTAACGGCGCTTCCCTTTGCAAGGGTAGCCGCAAAGTTGACCTTTGCCGTGAGGGAAGGGGTCTCAAAGATCAGGAAGGATATGTTCTCTGTGTACGCGGGCTGTTGACAAACGCCAATACACAAGTCTAATGTTGGGTCTGTGCGCTCCATCAGAACAATCACTTCATACTCTGTCTCTGACTTCTCCAACAAACCGCGCAAGACTGTCTCTAGTCCTACGGGGTTTTTGTAAGTTGGTACTAAGTACGTGAGCATGACGTTCTCCTAAATGGAAGTGGGGGAGTTGTGTACCTCCCCCACCGTCGTTTCTATTTGCGAACCTTTTTCTTTTTGCGGTTCACTTTGCGCGTTTGTACTTCTTCTTGCTCTTCTTCCTCTGCGTCAACCTCCGGCTCTTCCTCTTCCTCATCAATTTCCGGTTTGATGACTTTGGAAACATTAGCGGCCTTGGTTGCAAACAGTTCTCTGTACTTGGCTATGGCGTCCTTAAACTTCATCTTGTTACAGCCTTTGACAACGGTGCCATCTTCTCCAATGACACGGTACCCAAGGCTGTTGTGTATTGCACACACATGACGCTTGTCCGTTCCATCAGGAGCATCTGGAATATCTATCGGCCATTTATCCCCAACAATGCCTTTAGGAGCCAATTTGAATTTCTTTCCAAACAGGGCGATCATGTCCATATTGGAATTGACAACCTCTCCACAACGGTAAGTGATACCGTGATGGATATGCTGTCCGCAGTTCTCTTGAATGATGTACGATTTCATAATATTTCCTCTCTCCACTCTATTGAAAAATCAGAAGGGGTTTTTACACCCCTTCTTTTGGGTTACACTACTCCACTGTAGCCGCACGGGAAGCGCGGAGAATGCCTGTCTGGCCTTCCATGTCCGAACGGAACAACGGAAGCTTGATCTGGGCAATCTTGTGTTGCTTGATGATTGGGCCCTTGACCTGCCACTCAAAGTCAGTCAACGGCATACCGTCCAGGACGGCAACTGTCTTCTTGTTGAGTTCAAGCAAAATGGCCTCATTGGTCAACTGATCGACACCATCGGCGGAATAACGCATGTACTCCACAAACTCAACGTTCTTGAGTTCCTTGAGTTCCAACAGACGGGTCATAATTGACGGGCTGTTGTTTTCCTCACGGTAGTCGGTGGACAGTTTGTAGCTGTACCGGCCAGGAAGCAGGAGCGTGAAGGGGCCATAGTGGTGCTGGGCGCGGAGAGTTTGTATCCAGGTAGCAACCTCTTCAACAATCTCTTTGCCAGTAACACTGTCGCTAGTCCAGTCAGCGGAGAGCGTTTCCGTGATAGCAGCGTCCGTGGTACGCAGACCAGGAATGCTTTCACCAAAACTCTTGAAGTTGCCAGCACCATTCAGGAACAAACGCTCCGTGAAGTCCGCAACCGCATAAGCCGCCCAATATGCCTTGATGGTATCAATAGGCTGGCCGCTCTTACGAGAAGCGAGCAGATACCGCATGTTCACATCCCAGTTGGACGAGATGATCGGAATCGGCATGGACAACTCGTCGAACTCTGGACGATCTTCATCGACCAAGCTGGTCATGTCCATGTCAATCCGAGCCTGCCCCATGCGTCCGGTACGCTGCCAGGTATATTTAGTCACACCCATGCCATTCAGCGGAATGGTAAGGCCAGCGGCCACCAGCATGTTAACCAAATTCATTTCGGCGGTAGCTACCTCACCGACAACCTGGTCAATCTGTTCCCATTCACCACGAAGCAGGGTGGTAGGGGTAGGAGTGCCGTTGCCAACCATCTTGGCGGTGTACTCTACCTCACCCTTGCTGTTTATACGTGGGATAGTGCAGTATGTCTTACCATCTTCTGCGATATAAGGGCGCAGACTGTTGCTGGCCATCATATCCATTGCCTCTTCGGGACTAGCGGCAAACTCTGTCGCGTTACCAAAGATACTGCCAGTAGCAGCAGCTTCCGCAGACAAGTCAATTCCAATGAACTTATTCATTTACTTTCCTTCCTTTTCTTTTTAGTACCACTTGTTGCGTTACAGAACGCGGCAAATAATACGACGGTCGTCACCAGAACCAGCACCAGTGCCAGCATACGTGTTGTTTCCAACACAAGCCTCTTCTGCACGGTACAATTGGCGAGCGGTCATAAGCTCCGCCGCCACAGGGAACTTACTCACCGCATAAGGAGAGGAATCCGCTTGCACAGCAGCAACAGCCTCCGCAGGGTGGTCCAGATGACCAGTCTCGTCAGCAATCAGGATATCACCAACCGCAACATCAGCAACGGTGTCTTTCAGAAGTCCAGTGAACTTCACACCAGGTTGCAGATGCGCACAGACA
>Ga0172382_10011940_pt1 | contig 11413 bp, 12 predicted proteins | sample Leawel138RmetaG_FD_122245 | JGI IMG/M metagenome (GOLD analysis project Ga0172382, IMG submission 122245) | Leachate microbial communities from a municipal landfill in Southern Ontario, Canada - Leachate well 138R metaG | ecosystem: Engineered > Solid waste > Landfill > Unclassified | place...
CATTTCTGACGCTTCTAGAATCAGATTCAAGAATCCATTCTCCTTCATGAAATCAGAAATTCTATCACCTCCCGGGCCTTCCTGTTCATAAGAGAATTCAGGGCTTTCGGAAAATAATAGATTTGCAGAAGTAGCGGAAATATCACCTGCAACAGGGATGTGAACGCACCCGGAACGCTCCTCCGCTTCTAACTTCGCCCAAAACCGACCAACATCCGTATTTGGCCAATAAAGAGAGGAAGAATATAAATCTAGAAGCTCTTGAGGGTCTCCGGAAAACCATGCAGACCACTCCAAAATACGATTATACCAGTGTTCAAAATCCTTCGGGGGGAATGATGTCCCTGGATTTGGAAACGGCATGGTCATCAACTCCTTTCAGTATATACTACTTTCAATTTTTATATCAACCACGGTATAAAATCACCGTAAATCATTTTTAATTCCTCAATGTATTTTTATACACGGCCCTCACTTACCTATCTAAAAACGTCAAATAATGAAGGATAAAAAGCAAATAATGATGTTCCCTCATATCAATTTCCTAACAACCAACTCTTGGAAGATGCCCAAGCACAAAAAGCATCTGGGTCATGGTCATCTTCCTTTGCAACTTGCCCTTGCTCTGCATTCTTATAGTGATACTTCTGCAACTTCTCTTTTGCAACCTTGTCTGAAATATCTATTAAATCCTTCTCCAAAAGGAACCGCATGGTATTAATACCTTTATCTTTCCATTTTGAAAAGGCCACTGGTTGGAGCCGGGTGGGTGCACCATTCTTCCTCAACACCTTGAGCAAAGTTATGTTGCTATCCTTGGGAGCCGAATCTGAATAAATAGTTGAAACATTCTTCTCAAGACAAATATCAGCAATTTGTTGACACCGTTCGGTCAACTCCGTCAACTCCCACCTATAGGACTCTGGACTGAAATACCGTTCCTTCATATTCTGAATTAAATGCATTACTGTACAGGAATGCCCCCAGTCGATTCCTGCTTCCACCCCATACCGTTTATTCACGGGATACCCTTCAACCCCTTGTCTTCTTCTCCCTCTTTCATATGCCCGTTCAACAGCATCCCAATCATAGATAGATTCTCCAACTGTTGGACGGTTCAAAAGATATTCCGCATCCCACATTTTCTTGGTTACGGTTTTCCGTTTCCTTTCTATTTCTTCATCCGTCCAAAATCCTCTTGGTTCCCGGACTTCTTCAACACACCATTGGTAAAGTCTAGCCTCCCGGCTTTCCCTATCATCAATCAAATCTGCCATCATTCCAAAAGGATGGTGCAACGTCGATGATGCAACCACTTGGTCAGGAATCCCATGGTTCGCTTTTGGTTGCCCCAATGAAGCATCAAATATTTCCCGGGCCATTTCATCCACTTCATCAAGCCGTAATCGCTGAGGGTGCGGTCCTCTAACAGACTTCTGAGACGCTGCAAGGGCTTGAACCCATGAACCATTCTTGAGTCTGTAACCCCTACCTGCAACTCCCCCTACCAACAATTGCCGGGGAACTCCAGGTCTTTCCCAGAGTTGGGATGAGTACGAAATTGCCTTCTGTGATTGTTCCAAAGAACCCCCCAGAATCGTAGTTCCACAAAAAGGTTTGAATATACTCTCTAAAAATGCAAGAACTGCGAGGTCTAAAGTCTTTCCAGAACCTCGCATTGCATGCCAAATGGAAAAATATGATTCATCCGCATATGCATCCCAGATAGCATCAAGAGGGGATGCATGACCGACGCAGGCTGAAGGGGTAGCAATCTTAACACCGAGAATGAATGCACAATAAAGGGCCAACTCTTCTTTTGTTCTTGGTGCAGTCCCTCCGTGAGTATCATCAACATCCACCACATTCAATTGTTTTGAAGGTCTGGTCAATATTCGCTTCGGCATTATCGTTCTAACCACTACCTCTTCCTCATTTCCAATTAATTCTTGTCCAACATTTCAACTTCAATAACCTTTTCGAACCCTTCTTCAACCCTTGGGGCAACAAATTCCCGTGCCATCCGTTCAATCACTCGTGGAATTACATTATCCCCCATTTCAAAAGCCCTGGAAAGGCATACTTCCTTTGATGTAGTTACCCAAACACAATTCACTGAATATCCATGCTTCTTTGCCATATAAATAATGGAGTTCCGTCGTTTCGGTGTTGTGTTGGTTTCATCTATAATAATAGGAACCCCCTGTTTAAGAAGCATTCTAAGAATCACTCCGTGAATACTCCAAACAAGGGGTTCCCCACCAACCCAAAATCTTTGGTTATATACAAGATGTCTGAGGGTATCTGCAGACAAGATAATCTCATCTGTTCTATTCATTTCAACCCAAGTGCTTTTTCCACTTCGTGGCAAACCACACATCATTATCAACTTATTCAAACGTGTTCATCCTTTCTTATTTGGATTCTTTTCAGTCTTTGGATTCTTTTCAGTCAGTCCATACAACTTATCAAACGCATCCTTGATTGTCTTATCATCAAAGTTGAATTTATGTGCAACAGGGCCTCCACCCTCTCCAACATGCTTAATTGTATCTGAGAACATTCCTAGATGCCTTCCCAAGAGTTCTAGTGCCTCTTTCTTATTGTACAACTTAAATCTCACGGTTCCCCCAGTCTGCGTAGTGGTTTGACTCACTTCCATTACGCATGCAGCGTCATCCTCTGTTAAACTATCGGAATCAATCATAGTAACGGTATTTGAATTCCACTTGAGAAAAGACTTCATGTTTGAAAATGCAAGCCTTGCAAGTTCCTTTACCACCTTATCCTGAGACACCTTGGTGCGCTCTGCCCTGAGCTCCATTTCATGGGCAATCGCCTCACGGATTTTATCATTCTTTAGATTGTTGCAACCTGTTACACCAGCAGTCTGCTTACTGTATCCAGCTCTTATTGCAGCTTGGGATGCATTCAAATCAATTAGATACTCAGATACAAACGCCTTTTGCTTTTCAGTCAGCCCATTGCCATTACTATGTCCATTTGTAGATTTGACTCCATTCATAGAGGATTCATTTTTTTGTTTACTTTTCCGAGGTTGTTTACTCCTCTTCATGACGTCACCCCGTTCCTAATTCGGAAACTTTAAAATTTTTTTTAAAACTCTATTGCCTTTTCGTACTACTTCGTATACAATAGGAATAGAATTATAAATTACACTAAGTTACACTAACAAGTATATAATATTTCACCGGAAAAAACAATACTACATTTCTGGTGGTATTAAATATGGTTAGAAAGGAGATTGTGATGGAACGAACGATTAAGAAGGCAATTCTAGCAGAGGACGTGATTGAAATCCGATTTGATTTTGATTGGGATATTCTAAAAATAATCAAATCAATCCCGGGCCGGAAATTTTGTGATACCAAAAAGGGTAAATATTGGACTTGCCCGGTATCCATTGATGGGATTAACACCTTATCAAATAATGGATTCCAATTAGATATTTCCTTACAGAAGAAGTTGGATGAATTAACCAATGGCGTGACTTTACCCTCTATAAAGGTGGAAGGGCTCAAGAAAAAGTTATTTCCCTTCCAAGAAGAGGGAGTGGCTTTCATTGAAGCAAAAAAAGGAAGGGCTATCATCGGGGATGAGATGGGGTTGGGGAAAACTATTCAAGCGTTAGCATGGATTCACCTTCATCCGGAATTGAAACCAGTAGTTATTGTTTGCCCAGCACATCTAAAATTAAACTGGGAACATGAGATTAAAAAGACCCTTCCTGGAGAGCAAAACATTCAAGTGCTTTATGGGTCGACCCCGGCCCCTTTCCAAATCCATGGGGATATTCTAATCATTAACTATGATATATTACCGAACGATTACGAAGAATATAGAGACACCACCGGGAAGAAACGGTTCCGGGAAATAAAAAGAACGGGTTGGGTTGATTTCCTCATTGATATCAAACCACAGGTGCTTATAATTGACGAAGCACACTATTGTAAATCCACTTCGGCATTCAGAACCAAAGCCACCCGGAAATTGGCGAGGAAGTGCCCCCATGTAATACCTCTTACAGGCACCCCTATCATTAATCGCCCTATTGAAGGCTTCTATATTGTCCAATTGGTAGACAAAGGGGTATTCCCGGACTTCTGGAATTATGCACATACTTATTGCAATGCAAAACACAACGGTTTCGGTTGGGATTTTTCTGGGGCCTCAAACCAAAAAAAGCTCCATGAGAAACTCAAAACCATAATGATAAGGAGAAAAAAAGAGAACGTCCTGAAGGAACTCCCAGATAAAATCTACTCTCATGTACCCATAGAAATGGATAACGATGAGGAGTATAGAATTGCTGAAAACGATTTTGTAACATACCTAAAGAAAACAAGGGGGAAGGAGGTGGCAGAAAAAGCAAAGGCCGCAGAACACCTGGTTCGGATAGAGACATTAAAACAATTAGCAGTTGCCGGGAAAATGAACCAAGCTATTCAATGGATTCGAGAATTTATTGATTCCGGAAACGGGAGTGGGAAACTGGTATTATTTGCAACCCACAAGAAAGTCATAAATCGGATAATGAGTAAATTCAAAGAATGTGCGGTTAAAATTGATGGTTCAGTATCAGCCTCTCAACGGGATGATGCAGTACAAGCATTTCAAAATGAGAGCACGGTGAAACTACTTATTGGAAATATTCAAGCAGCAGGAACCGGGTTGACTCTAACGGCGGCCTCTTCTGTGGCATTCCTTGAATTACCCTGGAGCCCCGGGGAACTCGTTCAAGCCGAAGATAGATGCCATAGAATAGGGCAGAAAAACTCGGTGAACATATACTACCTCTTAGCAAACAACACCATGGAAATGAAAATTGCGGAATTGTTAGACCGGAAAAGGAAGGTACTTACTGAGGTACTAGATGGAAAGGAGGTTGAAAAAACCCAATTACTGACAGAGTTAATGAACGGATACACCAAGTAATTCAAAGGAACGCAATATTATACCAAAAAGGAGTTGTAAAAAACAGATGAAAACCGAAAATGTTAACAGAACTACCACGACGACGTTAGAAAATGATGTAAATTTGGTTAGAAAAATTGCATGGTCATATGCAAAAACCACAGGGATTGAATTTGACGACCTTTTTTCGGAAGCTTGCATTGCTTACCTAGAAGCGGAGAAGAATTATGACAGTAAAAAAAGCAAAAAAAGTACCTATATGTATCATGTAATTTGCCGGAGATTAAATTCACTGTTAAAAATTCGAAGCCGAGTAGAAGAAAACGAAGAATCCATAGACTTAATAGAAAACCCCTTAGAAACTATTGAAGATTCCCCGGAATATCAACTCCTAGTAAAGGAGCATAAAGACGAATTATTTGCGGCACTTTCCCCTGAAGCCTTAACTATATGTAATATACTGTTAGAAGAGCCAAACATATACCTCCCTATAGACAAACCGAAACAATGCAGAGGGGTGATATACCGAGAATTAAGAAAGAGGGATTGGAGTTGGGGCACAATATGGAAGACCTTCAATGAATTAAAGCAAGTTGCGGCTTCAATGACCTAAATAAAAAATACAGAACGCACTATAATATAATAAAGACACTTTAATTACCATCAATATATCATACATAAGACATATAGAACGAGGAAGTAACTATATGATTACATGAGGTGGAAGCACCACGGAGGGGGCAAATTGAGTTGATGCCAATTACTCAAAAGGTATCTTGACAAGGCATCTCAGATACTGAGAGGGGTTCAAATCCCCTCCCACCTCAATAAATATACTGAGGGGGATAAGAGAGGTCAACAACATCTAAATGAATATCACACATCTTCTTTCAAAAAATGGAATTCCATATATAACTGAAGGGCACAAGCATTCCACAAAGGGATGGATTAACATTCACTGCCCTTTTTGTTCAGGGTCCCAAAACTTCCATATGGGGATAAGTGAAGACCTAAAAATATGCAACTGCTGGAGGTGCGGAGTTCATTCCACTGTAGATACATTCAAACGGCTCCTCAACCTGCCCTACCCAGAAATAAGGAAACTACTTGACGAATATAGTGAGAATTCTATCGGGGTAAGAAAAAGAATACCCGAACCAAAAGTGTCTATCAACCCCTTCAAATTTCCAGAACCCAACTTCCCATTGAATAAGTATGGGAAGAAATATCTATCCAAAAGGGGATTTGACCCTGAATACTTAGAACAGGAATGGGGACTCAAGCAAACCGCTCCCATCAGTTTCCTGGATGGAATTCAATATAGCCACCGAATACTTATCCCAATTCGTTGGGGCGGGAAGGTGGTTAGTTTTCAATCCCGAGATATCACTGGGAAGAGCGATTTGAAATACCTTTCTTGTCCCACTCGTCGTGAAGAAAAACACCATAAGACCATCCTATATGGAAAGCAAGAGGCGTGGTTAGAATCTAAAGGTATTATTGTAGTTGAAGGCCCGGCAGATGCGTGGAGATTTGGGCCCTCTTCTGCAGCTACATTCGGAACCTCCTTCATGATGGAACAAGTTTTACAACTTGCTAAACACAATGATAGATTCTTCATTGTCTTTGATAATGAAACTAATGCGCAAAAACAAGCCAAGAAGTTAATGATTAAACTCAGAACATTGGGGAAGTATGTTCGAATAGAAAAGGTAGATGATGACCCTGGGAGTATGAAACAAGATGATGCAAACCATCTGGTTAAACAACTATTGAAATGAAAGGAGTAAAAAAGAATGAAAAATGAAACCCCCAAGAAAAAAAGAAAACGAGACATTGCACACCTTTGGTCAGACAAACGAATTATGAGGTTCTTCCGAAATAACTTTGACAAAACACATTACAAGAACCTTCGCTCAGTATATTTAGCCTTATGTGAAATAGACAGTGATTTTAAGGAGCGTGGGGAAATTCATGGATTCACAAAAACCGTTTCAACCTATACAGGAATGCACAAAGACACCATTAGACCCTATTTGAAAGCATTGAAAAAAGCGGGCATGATTGGGTATACGCAAACAAACGATTCAGAAGATGGGAAGTTTAGGGGAACTGAATTCTCATTATACCTATGGGAGGATTCAAATGAAGATGAGAAGAAGGAGAACATTGAAGAGGTACTCCAATATTGCATGAGGAGAACAACCCCTGCCGTTCGACGGAAAACCCGTCGACGGGAAAACCCGTCTACGGGAAAACCCGTCGACGGGAAAACCGTTCCCTATAAGAATAATACCTTAGTATTAGATATATATAAGAATTCTTCTAACGAAGAAGATATAAATATATTTCTCCCAGAGCAATCTGGAAAGAAACCATCCATTCAAGAACGGAACAAAACATTCATCCCACTAGCCAGTAAACTGGTGGGCATTGTTCAATCAAGTAAAAGCATCAAGATTACTTCATCCCAAGTTAAATCATGGGCCAATGAAATTAGAAAACTATCTGAAGGGAAGGGAGTCCCATTTGAACGGATAGAAACTGCATTGGATTGGTATGAAGATAATGTAGGAGGCCAATACATCCCTGTGATAGAGAGTGGGAGTTCTCTCAAAGAGAAATTCACCAAGATAGAAGATGCAATGAAACGTGCCGGAATTACCCCCACTCATACCAAAACACTCCAGGTAAATAAGAAAACCTCATCCACTCCGCAAAAACTTATCAAAGTAGGTTTTCCCAATGATACTCTTAGAAAGGCATTCATAGATAATTGTTACAAACCCGCAAAACAATTGCTCAAAATAGAAGGGAGTGGGGATTTGCTTTTATTGGCAAAATTCCTGCTCAAATTATGTTCCCAGATTGAACAAGAGCAAGAGAAGAACCTATCAGAGGATTTGAAAAGACTTCTTCCTGGTTCGGTCAGTTTGGTTAGACAATATGTAACTTGGATAGGTAACCAATCATGGATAGACCATCCGAATATGAAGATGTTTGATATTGGTGATGGAAGGTTTAGAGCGTTTAGGAGGGAACAAGCCAAAGAGGATAATCAAGAACGGGATGCCTTGACCGGAAGGTCATATACATGAGACTGAGCCCTTGATAAAAAACAGCATGCGACTAGAATAAGAATGAAGGGGGAATTACTGAGTGAGGAATGAAATGGAATTTATAGAACGGCGCATGGCTACCGGCCTGATAATTAGCCGAGATTATCTGGAGAGGGTTCAGAAGATTTGGAATCTTCAATTGCTTGAATCCCCTGAAATTAGAACAATAGCCAATTGGTGTATGTCCTATTTTGAAAAGTATGGAAAAGCACCAGATAAAGATATACAGACTATCTACATGGAAAAATTAAAATCCGGAAAACTGTCCAAAGCCGATGCAGAATACATAGAGGAATTATTGTCGGACTTGAGTGATGAGTATGGCCGAGATACTCAATTTAATTCTGCATATTTATATGACCAAACCATCAAGTATTTCAAAGCGCAAGAACTTGAAAAGCATAATCGAGAAGTCCAAGACTTGATAGATGTAGGGGAGGTTGAGGAGGCTGAACGGTTGGTCAAATCTTATGCCCCTACCATTCGGGAAGATATTGAAATGGGTTTAGAATTATCCAGTGATGAGGCTTTGAAACGAATAGAACGAGCATTTAGTGAAACGGGTCAACAGGTGGTATCCTATCCTGGGGCATTGGGAGATATGGTGAATGAACACCTTATCCGGGGAGGATTTGTGACTTTTCTTGCTCCGGAGAAAAGAGGAAAGAGTTTCCTTCTGATGGAAGTCGCCCTTCGGGCAATTCGACAGAAGTCGAATGTTGCTTTTTTTGAGGCTGGGGACATGACGGAGGGCCAAGTCTTGAGAAGAATTTGTATGTATATTGCCCGGAAGTCCGATAGAGAAAGATATTGCCAAGAACGGTATAGACCATGTGGAGATTGCGTGTTTAATCAATTAGACATTTGTGAGAGGAGGGATAGGAATTGTGACCATGGAATATTTGATGGGATTACTTTGGACCTTTTCAATTCACAAATACAGGAGTTTGCAAATATAGAGACCTTAAAAAAGAAATATGAAGAGTTCCCTGATTATGTTACATGCAAAGCATATTCATGCCAAGAAAGAAGAGGGGCGGTTTGGCTTCAAAAAATGAAAAGAACCCGGCCCCTCACGGTGCGGCAAGCGAAGAAAGAATTGAAAGCATTTTTCAAGAAGTACAAAAGGAGGTTCAAGCTCATAACCTATCCCGCAGGAACCTTGACAGTGAGTGAAATACGGAGGTGCTTAAATGATTGGGAAAGGAATGATGGGTTCGTTCCTGATTTGATTGTGGTAGATTACGCTGATTTGTTATCCTCCGATGATGGGAAAGTGTCTGAATTTAGACACCGCCAAGACCATATTTGGAAAACGCTTAGAGCCTTATCTCAAGAACGACATATATTGCTATTATCTGCCACGCAGGCTGATGCGGAAAGCTATAAGAAGGGTAGATTATCATTATCTAATTTCAGTGAGGATAAAAGGAAATTAGCCCATGTAACGGCGCAATATGGACTTAATCAAGACCCTCACGGGAGGGAGAAAAAACTTGGGGTATTGAGAATAAATGAGATTGTGGTAAGGGAAGGTTCCTTCTCTGGAGATAATGAAGTAGTTATCTTACAAGATTTGGCGGTGGGGAGGCCGTTCTTAGAAAGCTATTCATTGTCCGGAACATATAAACATATTGAAAGTTATCAGGATGAATAAAATGTAAGGAGTGGAAATGGTGGAGTATTGTAAATTATGTCGTTCACTAATGATTAAAGGCAATTGCACGAACCGAAAATGTAAAAATCACATAGCAAAATATTGTTTGGCCAATTGCAACCAAATAAACTACATCAAAGATATGCTGAATAAATTAGATATAGATGAAGATGAATATAACTTTGGTACTATGAAGAATTATGAAGCTTCACATATCATTCAAAAATTGATAGAAAGAATTGAGTTGGGTGAATAAATGAGAAAGGGGATGAAAATAATGGGGACAGTGTTAGAAATGGATAGGAAGCGGAAGAAGTATTTTGATTATTCTCAAAAAGGGGTAGAGGATAAAATAACCCAATACCTTAACACAATCATTAAAACCGAGAAAGATATAACCATCCTATGTATAGGGACTGACCGTTCTACTGGGGATTGTTTAGGTCCCCTAGTTGGTTTATTCTTGAAAAATATGGAGGCCCGATGTGAGGTATTGGGGGATTTGCATAATCCAATACATGCTCAAAACTTAGATATGATAAATACGAAAAGTAATTATGTAATTGTGGTAGACGCTTGTCTCGGAACCCCTGAAAATGTGGGAAATATCATGGTGAAACCTTCCGGAATTACCCCGGGAAGTGGAGTGGGTAAAAAAATAACAGGGGAAGAACTTGGAAATACAAGCATACTACCTATCGTTAATTTTGGAGGTTGGATGGACTTCTTAATACTGCAAAATACCCGACTATCAATGGTGTATAAACAGGCCCAAGTGGTGGCAAAATCATTATATCAATTTATCCAGAAAAGGGAGCGAAACAAAGAACTTTTGGGGCAACAAACATTGTGGGAATTGGAGGGAAATTATGCAGGAAATATACTCACTAAGAATTAGAAAAAAAGTCCACCCTTCGACAAGGAAGGTGATGATAGTTCAAACCACTTTCGATTGGGGTGATGTTGAGGATGCCCTTGAATGTAAAAAATTACTTGAGAAAGCGAGTTATGCGTCCGGGGTGAGTGTTGAATTTGTAAAAAGGGGGGTTGAAGAAAAACTATGAAAATACTAACTGTCGCAATAAAAGTAATAGTTGTGCTTTTACTGATAATAACATGTATAGCGTTTGGTTATGCAATACCAAGGTCACCAGAACCTCCTCATCTGAAACCGGTGGACACGGAGCTGATCCAGACATACAAAGACACCATAGCCCATCAACAGGAGGAAATAGACAGCCTGAGAGAGCTGAACAAGCAATTGCGGCAAGAAAGGTTTGAACTGCTAGAGGAAATGAACAGGATTACGGACGGGTACTTGGATAGATTTTTGGAGTTGTTGGAGGGTGACAAGGGTGGAATTTGACGTGTTAAAAGAATACGACAAGGCAATGGAAAAAGTAAAGGAGGAAGGGAGGAAGTACCGTGAAAACATTCGCAACAATTGTGCTGATTTGCTCCATAATTTTCGTGATAGCGGCTTTGATGGCAATAGCCTTGAGTCTGCCGCAACGGTGGATAGCGTGGAGAGAGGACAAGGAGCAGAAGGCAGAGGAAAAGAGAAAGGCAAGACTGATGGCCGGGACGCTGTGGACATACGACCGTAGGGGACGGAAGAAATATATGGCATAGTCGTTGGTTAGCAAAGGTTTGGGGGGAGAAATGCTTACACACTTTAGTCTATTTTCGGGAATAGGAGGCA
>Ga0172382_10011942_pt1 | contig 11411 bp, 10 predicted proteins | sample Leawel138RmetaG_FD_122245 | JGI IMG/M metagenome (GOLD analysis project Ga0172382, IMG submission 122245) | Leachate microbial communities from a municipal landfill in Southern Ontario, Canada - Leachate well 138R metaG | ecosystem: Engineered > Solid waste > Landfill > Unclassified | place...
CGCCGGCCTCTTGCCACCCACCTCAACGAAGGCTCAGATCAACCCAGGACTCTCGCTCCGGCTGGATGAGAAACGGGGGTCACGTCACAGTCGGTAGCTGGCTCCCAGCTAGCGCATACGCCCGTGCGTGATCCGGCGCTTCCAACCATGAGGCAATGTGACGCGGCGCAATCTTCCAGAAGCCATAACGGCGAGACGCATTGTTAAGCTCTGCCGCTTAGGGCGCAGGCACTCGGCGGCCGCTCTTTAGGCAGCATACGGATCTTCCATGTTCCAGGGCATAAGGAACCGGCGACGCGAGGAGCCGCGGCGCTTGCTACAGTCGCAGTATCCCAATGCGGCTGTCGATCGCTCTCAGGCTGTCGCCGCTGCGGCTGCGGGTCATCGGGACGGATTCGGACATCTCGACGACATAATCCCTCGCTTTCGCATCGAAAGGCGTATCGCGCCGCAGCCGGCCCTTTCCGCTCGGAAGGCGATTCACACCGCCCCTGGCGGGGGCGCCAATTCCTGGTCGAAGATCGTCTCTGCTCAGGCGAGGCCTTGATGCTCGAGACGAGGACCGAAGCGCTCCCGCTTGACTGCAGGCGTCATTGGCTTCGCGCCCTGGGCGTGGGGGCTGTGGTGTTCGTACTGGCGGCTGCCTGTCTCGCCATACCACGGGAGTTTGGCCGGGTTGCGCCCATATGGCTCCCCAATGGCTTGGTTCTGGCCGCGCTTCTCCTGAAGCGCGGCGGCGAGGGCATCGTCACCGCGGCGGCATGGGCCGGAAACGTCATCGCCAATCTCAGCTTTGGCGACAGCATCGGCGGGGCGGTGATGCTCGCCTTCAGCAACACGGTCGAGATCATCGTGGCTGTTGCGATCATTCGTCGCCAGATCGACGATAAGATCGATCTCTCCCGTCGACGTGATCTCGTCGTGTTCATCGGCGCTGCGCTTGTCGCGTCGATCGGATCGGCGATCTTCGCCTCGATTCAGTTGAACGTCCTTGGACGCAATCTCCCGGTCGAAGCATCCGTCTGGGCGACCGCCGACGCACTAGGGCTGATCATCCTGACCCCGGCGCTCCTCGCATTGGCCAGGGCGCGACAAGACCTGGCGAAACGTCCCATCACGCTGTCTGGATTGGCATCGCTTCTAGTCCTGGTCGCCGCATCTACGTTGGTGTTCGGCTTCGTCGCCGCCCCGATGCTCTTCGTCCTCGTGCCGGCAGTCCTGTGGGTCGTCTTCAAGCTCGAGCGCCTCGGCGCGGCCATTGCGGTGATGCTGGTCGCCATCGTCGGCGTGGGCGCCACGCTCCTTGGACGAGGGCCTGTAGGTCTGCATGGGTCCGGAACGGAGGCGCTGTTCTTGCTGCAGTCGCTGTTGGCGGTCCTTGCTGTCACCAGCCTGAGCATTGCGTCGGTGCTCATGGAACGGGGTCGTTTGCAGGAAGAGCTGACGCACGCCCACCTGAAGATTCAGGCTTCGCAGGAGAAGGAGCTGCAACATCAACAGGCGGCGCGCGCGGCCGCGGAAGCTGCGGCGCAGCGGAAGGCGAACTTCCTGGCCGACATGACGCATGAGCTTCGTACGCCGCTCACCAGCATCCTTGGCTTCGTCGGGATCGCCATGGAAGCGGATGCGGCCGATGTGAACCGCCACCTCCAACGCGTGCGCGACGCTGCTGACGATCTGCTTCGGATCGTGAACGACCTGCTCGACTTTTCGAAGCTGGAAGCGGGGCAGCTTCCGATCCACAGGGAGCCGACGCGGGTCTGCGTGCTCGGCCGAAGGACGCTCGACCTGCTTGAACCCCAAGCCCGGGAAAAGGGGCTTGCGTTGCATCTCGACTGCGACCTCGACCTGGTGCTCGCGATCGACCCCCATCGATTACGTCAGATCCTGACGAACTATCTCAGCAACGCCATAAAGTTCACCCCCACGGGCGCCGTCACTCTCCGGTTTGCCTACGCATCGGAGGCCTCGCAGCTAAGGGTCGAGGTTATCGACACCGGGTCGGGCATAGCCGCAGATCAGCTGTCGACCCTTTTCGACCGATACGCCCAGGCGGACGGCCAGTCCCCAACGCTGGGCGGCACCGGACTCGGCCTTGCGATCTGTCGGCAACTGGCGGAGGCGATGGGCGGAAGCGTCGGGGTGCGCAGCACCCTCGGAAGCGGGAGCGCCTTTTGGGCGACTGTGGCGGCAGAGCCTGCCGAAGATCGCGGAAGCGAGGATGAAATCGTCGCATCCGACCTGAACGCCGCGGGACGACTGCTGATCGCTGATGACCATGCCGCCAATCGCGACATCGTAAAGCATCTGATCAGCCAACTTGGCTTCGAAGTGTCCGAAGCCGCTGACGGCGGTGAGGCCGTCGAGCTGGCTCTCTCGCAACCGTTCGACCTGATCCTGATGGACGTGCGAATGCCACGCCTTGAGGGGGGCGATGCAACAAGGCTGATCCGGCGGCGCAGCGGACCGAATCAGAAGACGCCTATCCTGGCCTTCACAGCCGATGCGGCCCCCAACGAGGCTGACCTCAGGGCCCAAGGCTTCAGCGGATATGTCGAGAAGCCGATCGACCCCCGGCAAATGCTTCAGGCGATGAGCGCGGCGCTTCGGATACGCTCCGACGAAGGCTAGCGGGAATCTACGTCAGCCACGCGCTCGCTGGCAACGCTTCCATGCTCGGATTGTACCTTGGTAACAGGCGAACCGCGCAGCGTCTCATAACGGCTTCGCACTAGGTCAGACGGCCCCGTCGGGCGCCTTCGCGGGCGGATGGCTAGCTCGTCTTCGGGTGAAGACGGCCAGCGATGAAGCCAATGCGTGCGGGTTTGGCAAGTGGCTAGGCCGCCAAGTCAGCCTGGGCTTTGATTCGTGATAGGCGCCAGCCGAGCAGCGCGGCGACTGCGATCTTCAAACGGAGGGCTTTGTGGACCGGGTCGACAGATTCGGCGGTTGTGAGGGCGACGATCAATCTCCGCTCAGCGAGGGTGAACGTGCGTTGATGGGCGCCCAAGGCAAGGTATTGATGATGCTGCTGACAGTGCTCAAGGGCCGGAACCTGGTTGATGCAGCTGAGTTCGCGCGTTTGCTGGGCATCTTCAGCGTCGTCGTGGCTGAAGATGACAAACTGCAAGGCGACATTCTCGCCGTCTGGGCCGGAATGATGCGCGAAATTCCCTAGTCGATATCCCGACACCCACAAACAACCAGGGCCTATGCCGCCGTGCCTGGGCGCCGTCTTGGCGAGGCCTCGCGACTGCCGCCCCCCATGCAATCACGAAAGGGATCAGCCCGGACGATCTCAGGTGCGGATATGAACATTCGACACTTGCGTTATTTCGTTGCGGCCTCCGAGCATGGAAGCTTTCGCAAGGCGGGCGCTGCGCTGGGCGTACAGGAATCGACGATCAGCCGACGGATTCGAGACATGGAAGATGGACTCGGCTCGTCGCTGTTCCATCGCCATAGCGGCGGCGTGCGCCTCACGATCGCGGGCGAGCGGCTCTTGTCGCGGGCGCGCAAGGTCCTTCGCTATGTCAGTGAGGGCGTTGATATCGTGGATGCCGTTGGCCGCGTGCAGGACGGACATTTGCGGATCGGCATATTCTCATCGTTGGCGTCGGGCTTCCTGCAGGAACTCTTGAAAAGCTTCCGCGAGAAGCATGAGGGCGTGCAGCTCGATATCTCGGATGGCAATCCTGCCGAGCACGTCGCTGCTGTCAGGCAAATCCGAATGGATATCGCCTTTGTAACCGGGACTCAGGAATGGCCGCAGTGTGAGACGGCGCATCTCTGGTCGGAGCGTGTTTTCGCGGTGTTGCCGCAATCTCATGCGCTCGTCGATCAGGAGGAGGTGTGCTGGAGCGACCTCGCGCATGAGACGTTCATCGTGAGCGATGCGCCTCCGGGTCAGGAGATCCATGACTATCTGGTGCAGCGCGTCGCGACCTTAGGGCGCCATCCGAAGATCCAGTCGCAATTCGTCGGCCGCGACAATCTGTTGACGCTGGTTGCCCTCGGCAGCGGCCTGACCGTGACGAGCGAGGCGACGACGGCGGCGCATGTGCCAGGCATCTGCTACCGGCCCATCGTCGGGGAGATTCTTCCTTTCAGCGCAGTCTGGTCGCCCAGGAACGACAATCCGGCGCTGAGACGCTTCGTCAGCATGGCGAAGACGCAGGCGGACTGCCGGGACGCCTGATTCTGAGCCTCGTGGCTTCTTGCGCTCGAAGGACGATCCGCTGGTGCTGTTTCGGTCCATCGCCGATATCGCGGCCTCTAGCGCGGCAGCCCGCTCCTGAAGACGTAGGCGTGCCGCCAAGGCGCGCGATTATGAGCCAGAATCGCTCGCGAGCTTTTGCCGTCGCGCCTTTGCGAAACCGCGGTCGGTTGCAATGAACCGCTCGAGCATCGGTACGATCAGTTGCACGGGATCGCGCACCGGCTGGCCAGTCTGACGGCCAAGCACCTCAGCATAGGCGGTGAGATCACGATGAAGCGACGCCGGCAGCTCCAGCGCCGCCTTGACGGGCCTTTCCTCAAGGATCGGACCGAGCTTCAGCTTTGTCATATCAGCCTCTGTAGGGTTCGAGAATGAGATCGCGGGTGACGATGACGCGGACCGGGAAACCGGGCCGAATCGTCAGGGTCGGGGCGACCTGGAGCTGGCGGCGGATGATCTGCTGGCCGGCGTCGTTAATAGTGTCCTGACCACCGTTGCGGATGGCGCGCAGGAGCCGATCGTTGTTGTCGACGGCGAGTTCGGCGCCGACGGACAACAGCGTCGAGAGACCGGCAGCCTTGGCGAGGTCCCACCAGTGATAGTCGACGCCATCCTCCAGGCCCGCATAGCCCATCGGATCGGCGCCGGGCTGACGCTCGAGCACGATCGAGCGACCGTTGGGGAAGATCAGGCGGCTCCAAACCAGAAGGATGCGCCGTTGGCCGTAGCCGACATCATTGCTGTATTCGCCGATGATCCGCGTGCCCTGTGGGACGATCAGGATGCGGCCGGTCGGGCTGTCATAGATGTTTTCGGTCACCTGCGCGGTGATTTGGCCCGGCAGATCGGAGCGGATGCCGGTGATCAGGGCGGCTGAGATGACCGCGCCCGCCTGCAGGATATAGGGCGATGCCGGCGCCATGACGCGGTCGGCGGCGACGGTGCGGCGGTCGACGGGAGCGTTGAGGAAGGCAAGCTGGCGATCCTGAGCGGTTGGAGCGCCGGGTTGCGGCGCGGTCCCAAGGCCGGCGAGTGCGGGGCTTGTCATACCGGCGGACGTGGAGGTCGAAGCCGGGCCAGACTGGAAGAAGACGCGGCTCGTGCGCGCCGCTTCGAGCTCGGCGAGGCGGCGCTGCTCTTCGGGATCAACTCGCGCTGTCGCTGCCATGGTGGGCGGTGTGACGGGCTGGCCGCGATTCTGCGCGTTGAGAATCGGCCGGCCGAGATCACCGGGCAGCGCCGGGCCCAGGACGGGTCCGGTATAGTCCCGCGGCAAGCCGGCAAGGCCATCGGCCGTGGCGCGGTTGTCGGTCGAATAGAGTTCTTCGCCGGGCTTGCCGGCGTCGCGGGTCTGGAGCGCATAGATGAGCGCTCCGCCAATGCCGACGCTGACGACCAGGCCGACGCTCGCGAGGACCTTGCGGGAGAGGCGCGTTACGCGCGGCGGCTCGGCGCGCAGGCGCATGGGCGCGGCGGAGTCGGAAGTCGCCGTAGTTTCCGGCTGCGATTCGGTGATGTCGTTTTCGGTGTCGCTCATGATGCGGGCCTCCCGTCGGTTCGCACGATCCTGACGGTTTGCTGGCGGTCGCCGCCGCCGAGGCGCAGCTCCGCGGCGCCGAAGATGCGGTCGACGATCAGGATGTTCTGGTAGATGCGGCTGTTGACGATCTGCGGCTCGCCGTCCGAGCCGAGGACGAAGATGGGTGGCATTTCGCCCTGGGCGATGCCGCGCGGGAACTCGACATAGACGCGGCGGCCGTCATCATAGATGGAGACCGGCCGCCACGCCGGCGTGTCGCCTGTGATGCCGTATCGATAGTGACGCGACGCGGCGCTTGGGATGATGGGCGTCGCCGGCACACTGGCGCGCTGGGACGCCGGGGGCGCGGGATAGGCCCAGGCGACGGCGGGCATATAGGGGCTCTGCCCTGCCCTCAGTTCGAGCATGTAGATGCGCCGGTCCGTCGTGATGACGAGGTTCGTCGTGATGTCCGTTCGGGTCGGCTTCACCAGGATATGGACGCGGCGCGAAAGGCCGGAGCCGCTTTCGGTGTCGCCGATGATCCAGCGGGCGGTGTCGCCGGCCGCGATCGGGCCTGAGCCGGTCAGGCTTTCACCGGGCTCGAGCGCAATGTTGGTGATCTGTCCGGGCGCGGCATAGACCTGATAAAGCGCGCCTTCGCTCCACGGGTAGATCTGGATCGCATTGTAGTAGCCTTCGCGTCGCGGCTCGATGCGCGCGGCGGCGTTGGCGTTCTCGACGCGGCCGGTCGGCGTGTTGGCGGCATTGCCCCCGCGGGCTGGCGTCCAAGCGGGCGGCGTGTGCAAGGGACGCGGCGGCTGCTCGGTGACCGGCGCCGGCACAGCGGGCAGCGGCGGCACGTCGTTGTCGTAGCTGATCTGCGGCGGCTTGAATGTGGCGCAGCCCGCCAGCATGGATGCGGAAAGCAGCGCAATCGCCAAAGCGGATTTACGGAAAGCCGGAGAACCGGATCTGCGGAGAGACGGGATCATTGCGACATCTCCCGCGACCAGGAAATTGCGTTTACGTAGATCCCAAGCGGATTGGCGCGCAGCCGCTCGGCGTCGCGCGGCGTCTGGATGACAATGGTGAGGATCGCAGTCCAGCGCTCGGTCGTGGCGAGCTGCCCGTTCTCGTAGCGCTTCTCCGTCCAGGAGACGCGGAAGGAATCCGGCGAGGCGCGCAGGACACTGGAGACCTCGATGGCGATCTGCTGGCGACCGACCCTGGTGAAAGGATCGTTGGCGCGGGCGTAGTCGTTGAGCGCCGTCGCCCCGCGGTCGGTCGTCCACTCGTAGGCGCGCAGCCAGTTCTGCCGGACGATGATGGCGTCGGCCGGGATCGAGCGGACCTGCTCGACGAAGCGGGCGAGATGCCAGGCGATCTGCGGATCGGTGGGACGATAGTCGGCGCTCGCCGGCGCCACGGATTGGGCTTGGCCGAGGCGATCGACCTGCACCACCCACGGCACGACGGTGCCGCGCGCCGATTGCCAAACCAGCGCGGCCGCAAAACCCGCGGACAGGACCAGAGAGCCAAAGGCCATGAAGCGCCAGTTCCTGGCCTGGACGCGGGCAGAGCCGATGCGCTCATCCCAGACCTGGGCGGCTCTTTGATAAGGCGTTTCGGGTTCGGGGGACTTGCCGTAATGGGCGGCGGGTCGTTTGAAGAGGCTCATGAGCGGTCACTTTCAGAAAGGTTGACGGAAGAGCCGCCGCCATGGCTATCGCCGGATTTGACGGCGTGCGCGGCCAGCGTGGTTCCATGCGCGAGGGACTGGTGGCGCTTCATGCGCTTGGCCCAGTCGGGCGGGCCGTCGCGGGGCGCGGCGGCGGAAGCCTCGCTCGCGGCGTCGGCGCTTGCGATCGTGCCCATGGTCGAGGAGCCGCCGGTCGCACCGAAGGCGGACCTCGCGCCGGCGGAGAAGCTGGACTTGACGCTTTCAGCCGCGCGCGAGGCGGCGCGCTTGAGCGGCGAGGCCGTCGCCGCGCCTGCGGCGCGTGCGACGCCGCCGAGACCGGAGGCGACCCCGGCGGCGCCGGACTGGCCGAGCGAGCCGACGCTGTAGGCCGCGGCTGCTCCGCCAGCAGCAGCAGCTCCGCCGCGCACGGCAGCCGCGCCTCCCGACAGAGCGGCCGCCCCTCCCTTCACGGCGAGGCCCGCGGCGCCGCCTGCGGCGAGCGCTGCGCCGCCGACGGCAAGGCCGGTGCCGACCGCCGCTCCGGCGCCGAGCTGAGGACCGCCACTGACCAGGCCGGAAGCGATGCCGGGGCCGAAGATCCCGAGGCCGAGCAGCGACAGCGCCGCGAGAACGATGGCCATGGCGTCGTCGATTGTTGGCGTCTGGCCCCCGAAGCCTTGTGTGAACTGGCTGAACAGCGTCGAGCCGATGCCGATGATGACGGCGAGCACGAGCACCTTGATGCCGGAGGAGATGACATTGCCGAGCACGCGTTCGGCCATGAACGCGGTCTTGCCGAAGAGCCCAAACGGGATCAGCACGAAACCGGCGAGCGTGGTCAGCTTGAATTCAATCAGCGTAACGAAGAGCTGCACCGCCAGGATGAAGAAGGCGAGTAGCACCAGCGCCCAGGCGAACAGCAGGCAGGCGATCTGGATGAAGTTCTCGAAGAACGAGATCCAGCCCATCAGATCGGAGATCGACTCGAGCAAGGGACGCGCGGCGTCGAGGCCGGTCTGGGCGACCTTGCCTGGCCGCATGAGGTCCTGAACGGAAAAGCTCGTGCCCGATCCCTTGAGGCCGAGGCCGGCGAAGGATTCGAAGATGATCCTGGCGAGGTTGTTCCAGTTGCCGATCAGGTAGGCGAAGGCGCCGACGAACAGCGTCTTCTTCACCAGGCGCGCGATGATGTCGTCGTCGGCGCCCCAGCTCCAGAACAGAGCCGCGAGCGTCACGTCGATGACGATCAGCGTGGTGGCGATGAAGCCGACCTCGCCGCCGAGAAGGCCGAACCCGGAGTCGATATAGGAGGTGAAGACCTCGAGGAAATTGTCGATGACGCCTGCGCCGCCCATGGTTCACTGTCCTTCCGTGGATGGGGCGGCCGGCGTCGGCGACCGGCCGAGGAAGCGGTCGCGGGTCTCGGCCCAGACACGCATGCACTCGGGATCGTTGGCGGCGGCCTGACCAAGCTGCTGGCACCGGCGCTGTCCCTCACGCAGCGGATCGCGCGCGGGCTCGACAGCACGGGCGGGCTCCGCGATCGGAGCCTTCTCCTTCCGGGTCATCTCGATCACGGTCGCAGTGATGGCGATCGCGACGAAGACCACGGCGCCCAACCGGGCCAGCATCTTGCCGTCCATGGCTGCGCCCTCAGTTGCCGTTGCCGAACATCCGAGCGTTGCCCGGCTGATAGCTGGAGCCCGGAGTCAGGAAGCGACGGCGTTGCTCGCGTCCCTGGTCGGCGGCCGTCGCGCGTTCGGCTTCCGTCAGCGCGCTGGCCCGGCCGTTCGCCGAGATCACCGCGATCAGGTCGGAGAGCTGCTGGGACTGAAGCGCGAGAAGCTGGTTGCCGGCTTGTGTCGCCTGCAGCGCGCCCGTGGCGCCCTGGCTTTGGCTGATGAGCGAGGACATTTCCGCGCGGTTCGAGTCGATGTTGGTGACGACGCCGGCCTGCACACGCATGGCGTCCTGCAAGCTGCCGACAGTCGTCTGCCAGCGCGCGCGGGCGTCCGACACCAATTGGGCGTCGGTCGAGGAGAGCGACACCCGACCGTATCGCCGCTGGAACATCTGGTCGACGTTCTGGACGTTGAACGCGATATCCTGCGCCTGCTGCAGGAGCTGCTGGGTGCGCTGCACATTCTGCAGGAGCTGCTGCAGCGAACTGTACGGCAGGCTCGCGAGGTTGCGCGCCTGATTGATGAGGCTCTGCGCCTCGTTCTGAAGCGAACGGATCTGATTGTTGATCTGCTCGAGCGAACGCGCCGCGGTTAGGACGTTCTGGGCGTAGTTGGTGGGATCGTAGACGATGCCGCCGAAGCCGAATTGCGCGTGCGCCGGCGCGATCAGCATCGGCGATGCGGCAAGCGGCACGGCCAGAAGAGCGGCCGCGAGCGACAGCGCGCGCGGGCGTGAACGGTTGGCAGTCATGATTGAGACTCCTTCTCGGGCTGCGGGGGGATGAGGTTGCTGAGGTCCGGGATGAGATCGGCCGCCCACTCCGCACCGCGAAGGCGCAGCCAGGCGGCGAGGAAGCCGTCCCGGCCGTGCTCTTCGACCGTGCGCGCGATCTCGGACTGATCGGACTTGGAGGAGGCTGCGACGAGCGCGAGGCCGACTTCGGAGAGGCCCAGTTCGAAGAGCCGATTGCCCCTGCGGCTCTGGCAATAGTAGTCGCGCTTGGGCGTCGCGCGCGCCAGGATCTCGATCTGGCGATCGTTGAGACCGAAGCGGCGATAGATGGCCGTGATCTGGGGCTCAATCGCGCGCTCGTTCGGCAGGAGCAGCCGCGTTGGGCAGCTCTCGATGATCGCCGGCGCGATGCCGCTGTTGTCGATGTCTGAGAGCGACTGCGTGGCGAAGATGACGCTGGCGTTCTTCTTGCGCAGCGTCTTCAGCCACTCGCGGAGCTGCCCGGCGAAGGCGTCGTCATCAAGCGCGAGCCAACCCTCATCGATGATGAGCAGTGTCGGAGAGCCGTCGAGGCGGTCGCCGATGCGATGGAAAAGATAGGACAGCACCGCCGGCGCAGCGCCCGTTCCGACCAGCCCTTCGATCTCGAATACCTGGACCGATGCCGAGCCGAGGTGTTCGGCCTCGGCATCAAGCAACCGGCCATAGGCGCCGCCGACGCAATAGGGCCGCAGCGCCTGCTTCAGCTCATTCGATTGCAGGAGGACCGCAAGGCCGGTGATCGTGCGCTCCTCGACCGGCGCGGACGCGAGCGAAGTGAGCGCCGACCAGAGATGCTCCTTCACCTCGGGCGTGATGGTGACGCCTTCGCGCGTGAGGATCGCGACGATCCAGTCGGCGGCCCAGGCGCGCTCCGGCGTATCGTGGATGCGCGCCAGCGGCTGCAACGCCACGGAAGCGTCGATACCCTCGGTGAGGTCGCCGCCGAGGTCGTGCCAGTCGCCGCCCATGGCGAGGGCGGCGGCGCGGATCGAGCCGCCGAAATCGAAGGCGAAGACCTGAGAGCGATCATAGCGCCGGAACTGCAGAGCCATGACCCCGAGCAGGACCGACTTGCCGGCGCCGGTCGGGCCGACGACGAGCGTGTGTCCGACGTCGCCGACATGGAGGGAAAACCGGAACGGGGTCGAGCCCTCGGTCTTGCCGAACAGCAAGGGGGGCGCACCAAAGTGCTCGTCCCGTTCCGGCCCCGCCCACACCGCTGAGAGCGGGATGATGTGGGCGAGGTTCAGCGTCGAGATGGGCGGCTGACGCACATTGGCGTACACGTGCCCGGGCAAGGAGCCGAGCCATGCATCGACGGCGTTGATCGTCTCGGCCATGCAGGTGAAGTCACGGCCCTGGATGACCTTCTCGACGAGCCGGAGCTTCTCGTCGGCGATGTGCTTTTCGTTGTCCCAGACCGTAATCGTGGCGGTGACGTAGGTCTGGCCGGCATAGTCGGCGCCCAGCTCCTGGAGCGCGAGATCGGCATCGGCCGCCTTGTTGGCGGCATCGGTGTCCACGAGCGCGGA
>Ga0172382_10011943_pt1 | contig 11409 bp, 10 predicted proteins | sample Leawel138RmetaG_FD_122245 | JGI IMG/M metagenome (GOLD analysis project Ga0172382, IMG submission 122245) | Leachate microbial communities from a municipal landfill in Southern Ontario, Canada - Leachate well 138R metaG | ecosystem: Engineered > Solid waste > Landfill > Unclassified | place...
TATTTGATCAATGCTGATGCCGCATTGATTTTGAAAGTTTTGAGGGTTTAATGATTGATTACAGAGTAGGATTTCACTCATTTTTTAAGTCCTTTTTAAATAGTGACGTTACTGTCGTGTGCGAGCTAAACTTTACTTAGTAAGGCCAGCCCTCACAACAATCGTATGTCAAAAATGTGGCGTAGTGCAGAGGCTTAACGCTTTGCTAACCTGACCCCAAAAGCTGCGCAGTTTTTGTATATTCACTGCGCTCATTTTAATCCAAAAATCTGCTCCGCTTTTGGGTCAGGTTGAGCAATTTGTTAGCTATGTTATTCACATTTAGTGCTTAGTCTTTTCTGCTGGGAAGTTTTCAACATTTCCCCGAGCCTCACGACCGAAAATATATTCACCCTCTTGCTCTCTAACCCAGTGATTTCCAACTGCCCTTAAATCAGTTGAAAACTTTGTTTTTTTCGCTTGATTAGCCGCTTCACTTCAATTTTAGCTTGTTTGGGGCCTTCTTCTAAACGCTCCATTAACTCACGCTCAAATTTGTTTGTTTTATTCCAAGCATCCATCACTACGGCATTCCAAGCTACAATAACAATAGAAATCGCTGCTTCGAACTCTTCTTTAGAGTGGTCATCGGGTGACTGCAGAATAATTGATTTCCCAAATTCCAGAATTGTATGTGATATTTTTGTATTTGGAATCATTGCCTCATCTGATTTTTGCTAACATTTGAGTCTACGTCCCCAAGCCCTATATTCCAAATAACTATCAATATACGTCTTAGCGACGGGTAATCCTAATATACCGTCGCATAGCCAATATAAACAGAAATCACAAAAGGATCTATTGTTTAAATCAATAAAACAGCGCATGGATTGTTTTTTGGTCGGTAGGTATCCTCTGGCCTCGTTCAACCCACATAAAAAAGGCCCTTACTTTCGTAAGAGCCTCTTCATAAACAACTGCTAAAACTTAATTATGCGCATGCAACTCAGCATTAAGCTCAACCGCGCTCTTATTCGTCAGGCACTCAACCGCGCCATTGGCTGAGTTTCTGCGAAATAACAAATCAGACTTGCCGGCCAAATCACGAGCTTTAACAGTTTCAACGCCGTTGCCGCTGTCGTCTAGCATCAGCACTTTGGTGCCAGCAGTAATGTATAAGCCTGATTCCACTGTGCAACGATCGCCCAAAGGAATACCGATGCCAGAGTTGGCGCCAAGCAAGCATTCTTTACCGACAGAAATAACGATATTACCGCCGCCAGATAATGTTCCCATGGTAGAGCAGCCGCCGCCTAAATCAGAGCCTGCGCCGACAAAAACACCCGCAGAAATTCTGCCTTCAATCATGCCGGGGCCTTCGGTACCTGCGTTAAAGTTAACAAAACCTTCGTGCATAATCGTCGTGCCTTCACCAATATAAGCTCCGAGCCTAACGCGAGCAGTATGAGCTATGCGCACACCTGCAGGGACAACATAATTAGTCATTTTAGGGAATTTATCGACACAGTCGACACTGATCAAATCACCTTTCAGGCGAGCTTGCAGTTGTGCTTGTGGCAGCTCGGCTAAATCAATCGCGCCTTTATTGGTCCAGGCTACATTAGGTAGGGCGCCGAACATACCATCGAGTACGATGGTGTGGGGTTTTACTAAGCGGTGTGAAAGCAGGTGCAATTTTAAGTAAGCCTCAGGCACAGAGCTTGGGCTTTCATCGGTAGCTAAAATAGTGACCACCAGCGGGCTGCTACTGTTTTTGAAAGCTTTAATGATGTCTGCTTGTTCGGCTTCATCAGCGCTGCGCAAGGCACTTTCAATTGCGCTCAGTTGATCGGTGGCTAGCGAAATCGCTTGATTGCCACCCTGATAATTGCAAAGCCCGCTGATAGCTGTGATGAGACTGGTGGCGGGGTTCAATACTGGTTTGGCATAAAATACTTCTAGCCATTCGCCTTTTGTGTTTTGAGTGCCTACGCCAAATCCAAGGCTAAAAATCTGCTCGTTCATACGGTGTTCCTATCTTTATAAAAGTTAAAAATTACGAAAAGAGTTGTTCATAGTCGGTGGCTTTAAAACCGGTATGATAGTGTTTGTTAAGCTCTAGTAGTGGCCGCTTAAATAGGGTGGGCGTGGCGATAATTGCATCGATGGCTGCCGCTGTATCCATTGTCTCGCGTTGGCTTGGTGTCAACTCTTTCCAGCTGGTGCTGCGTTTGTTGATTACCGTCTCCCAGCCAAGTTGTGCTACCCATTCTGCTACGAGTTTTTTATCAAGGCCGTCGTCGCGGACATCGTGGAAGTGGTAGTTGACGTTGTTTTGTTCAAGCCATTTGCGGGCTTTTTTTACCGTGTCACAGTTTTTGATACCGTAGAGAGTGGTCACTGATAAATTCCGAAATTAGTCGTTGGTGGTGAATTTAAACGGGGCGCTAGCATAGCAGATTGAGGCGGCTGATGCATTGCAAGTCGATTGCTGGTACTGGTGTGTAGGCGTTTAATAATCCAGGGCAGTGTCTCGCGCCGGTTTGTAAAGCTCCGACACCACCCAGGCCAAAAAAGCAGTGGCGAATAATGCTCCAGCGAGCCAGGCAAACGAGTAGCCACCAAAACCCAATACTGCGCCGCCTAACAGTGGTGCGCAGACGCGACCCCAGGCCGACATGGAGGTTGTGGTGCCTAGCATGCGGCCACGTAAGTGTGGTGGTGTGCGCTTTGATGTCAGTGTGTTAAGCATCGGCATACAGAAGGTAGCGCCGGTAATGGTGATAAAGACTGAGGCAAGAATGCTGCTGGTATTGTCAGCGATCAAGGAAAAACACAATAAGCCTGTTAACATGAAAGATACGCCAAACATTAAGCAACGTAATTCACCAAAACGGCTGGATACCCGGCCGATAACGCCGCCTTGCAATAAGGCCATGATGATACCCTGAATGCCGAAAACAATTCCTACTTCTTTGGGCCCCCAGCTTAGCTGATCGCGGACCATCAGCGGGAATAAATAGCCGACCATACTGACGCAGGTGTTGTGAATAAAATATTGGCAGATCAATAGAGTATTGCCGGTGTTTTTTAGCATCGCCAATAACGATTGTGTGGGTGCTTGATCATTATGCTGTTGTAGCTGCTGTCGTTGTTCTTTCAGCAATGATTCTTTCAGAAAAAAGCTTCCTGCCGTCATAGCGAGTAGCGATAAACAGGCTGCGGCTATGGCCGGGCGGGTAAAATCCATATCATCACCGGATAGTACGCCCCCCATAAACGGACCAATAACCATGCCTAGACCAAAGGCCGCGCCGATTAATCCCATGCCCTTGGCTCGATTTTGGGGAGTGGTTAAGTCGGCAATCATTGCTGAAGCGACGCCAAAATTTCCCGCCATTAGTCCGCAAAAAGCGCGAGAGACATAAATTTCAGTTAACGATGTTGAGAATGCCAGTAACACGTAAGACAATGCAGTGCCGGCAAGGCAGGTGAGGATGATAGGTTTGCGACCAAGGCGATCGCTGAGCTTTCCCCAAAATGGGCCGCATACACCAGCAAAAACCGAATAAATTGCGATGATCATAGCAATATCAAAATCATCACCCCCTAGTTGGGGAGCTAAAAACGGCATGATCGGGATAATGATACCAAAACCAATAAGGTCGATAACAACGGTTAGAAATAATACAGACATAGCAAAGGTCTTTCAGTGGTCTAGCTCGGATGTACACCCAATAAATTTGAGGGGCGCAATAATAAGGAATTTAAAACGCAATATCTAGGGTGCCATTATACGATGCAGGGGCTGCTGCTCGGCGCTTTCTACTCGTTGGGTGCGATGCCTGTTAGTTCATAAACATTGATCGCTTTCAGGATACCTTTGGCGGTGATCGAAAGGCTTTTACCAATTGATAGCATGGCTTTGCAGTCGTTTAAAGTGGCTTCGGAAATAAGAATTTTCCCGGCCTCGCAGTGCTCTTCAATACGGGCGGTTTGATTGACGGTATGGCCGACAACGCCATACTTGGCGCGTTTTTCTGAGCCAATGTTTCCCGCCACTACCATGCCAGTATTAATGCTGATACCCATGGCAATCTCGGGTAGATTTTCCGAGCGATTACGGTGGTTGATAGCGGCCATGGCTGCCTGCATATCCAGTGCGCATTGGATAGCTCTAAAGCTGTCATCTTCGCGGCTAATGGGTGCGCCGAAAATGGCGAGTATGGCATCGCCAATAAACTCATCTACAGTGCCGTGATGTTGCATAATGATATCGCACTGGGTTCCCAGATAAATATTGAGTAACCGTACTACGGTGGCTGGCGCTAAATGCTCGGCAATCGTCGTGAAATCGCGGATATCGGCCATTAAAATAGTCACTTTGCGCTGACTACCGCCTAAGTCGAGACCGTCGGGGTTTTCGAGCAGAGTAGATACAATTTCATCGGAGAGATAGCGGCCAAAAACTTTGCGGATAAAATCCTGGTTTTTTTCCAGCTCGACGCGGTACAGCTGTTCTTTATCATGCCAGCGTTTTCTCTCTACAGCAGCATTAATACGTGCCTGTAGCAGTGCGGGGTTGATTGGTTTGAGTAAATATTCTTCTGCTCCGGCTTCGATACAGTGAATGGCACGCTCGGTATTCTTGTTGCCAGAGATGACGATGACGGGGGTGGCGCGGAGTTTTTCATTGTGTTTGAGCTGTAGCAGCAAGGCGTCGTTGTGCATCTCAGGCAAGGCAATATCTAGCAGGATAAGATCGATATTGCGGCTGGCAAGCAGGGTAAACATCTGTTGACTGTTTTCAGCTTCGAATACTTGATGGTGCTCTTGCTGTAAGTAACGACGTAGAATTTCTCGGCTTTCCTGCTTGTTGTCTACCAGTAAAATAGCACCTGATATTTTGGGTTCCAGCCGTTGCTGTGTGGCAGCAACGTAATCGTCGGGAGGCTGGTCATGCTCCAGTAATTGCTGACAAAGGTGAAGGAGGTTTTCTATTGAGCGCTGTAATTGATGAGGCGTGGAATGAGATGTTTGCTCCTGAATCAGGTCGCAATAACCAATGATGATGCTGACAAGGTTGCGCAATTCATGCCATATCTCGTTGTGATTGATGGCGATACTATCAAGTATTGTCTGGTTGAAGGTCTCAAGCAGGTGGCTGGTGTCGCGTAATTTGTTTAAGTCACTTTGCAGCGAAGTGGCAAAAGACTGGTGGTCGATTGCACGCAGCGCTGTGGATAACTGTGTAGATAGTGGTATCCAGTGAGGTATATTCGCTGATAAATCCGTTTCGTTCATGTGGGCTCGGCTCATTTATAAGCCAGACATTATATATCAGTGCATAGTGTTTTGTTGGTTTCGCCGCTGGAAAACTGCGGTGGGTATGCTATAAGTGGTCATTGATATAATAACGTACCGTTGAAGATGAGCGTTTAGGCGGCGGCTACGACCTTGGTTATCATGGAGTGTAAAAGAAAATAGTATGATTCTGGATAAAGTAGAGATTTTTGCAGGCTTGGCCCAGCCTGAGCTAGAGGTATTGACGGCCAGTTGTGTGGTGCGAAGTTACCCTAAAAACACCGTGATATTGAATGAAAATGATGCGGCAGACTCTTTATATGTGATTGAGTCAGGCCGGGTAAAGGTCTATTGCAGCGATAAAAATGGCAAGGAGTTTATTATGAATACCTTGACCGCCGATGATTATTTTGGTGAATTGGCGCTATTGGATGATGACAAGCGCTCTGCCTCGGTACGCACCATGGAAAAATCCATTTTTTATATTATCTATAAAGATGACTTTAACCGAGTGATGGAATTACACCCTAATATCGCCAAGACTCTAATCCGTAATTTGACGCGTCGGGTGCGTAAGCTGACTAAAGACGTTAAAGCTTTGGCTTTGCAGGATGTCTATGGCCGGGTAGCTAATGTGCTGAGTGCGCTCTCTGTTGCTCGCGATGATGGCTCTGCTATTATTGCTGAAAAGCTAACTCAACAAGATATTGCTGATCGTGTCGGTGCCTCACGTGAAATGGTCGCTCGTATTCTTAAGGACTTAACGGTTGGTGGTTATATAACTCAGGAAGGAAGAAGTATTGTCATCAAGGGTAAATTGCCAGAAAATTATTAGCTTATTGGTAGCCCTCCCCCCTATGACCTCGATAACTACAGGCAAACAAAAGGGTCGCGACTAATCGCTACCGCAACAATATAAGCAAAACTTAGTAGCGCTAATACAAAGGCAGCAGACCGCTGTAGTTGGTTGCGTGCGAAACGCATAACCATCATACCAAAACCAATATATAACAATAGCCCGATGATTTTGGCGCTTAGCCAGGGGTGGCTAATGGGATACTGGTGGCTGAGAGTAGCCAGATAAATAGCACAAGCCAATAGAATGGAATCATTGATGTGTGGAAGAGTGCGCAGCCATTTATTGGCTTGATAATGGTGGTTTCTCAGCTTCTGTGATCCACGGTAGGTGAATAAGCCGATAGAAATAACTGCAGTAGAAATATGGATGAGCTTAATAGTGGGGTAAGTGAGTAGCTCCACGAGTTAACCTTTTATACTTTCGTTATTGATGGTGACGGTGCTTGTGAGTACGCCTTTGGCTAGTCGTGCCTGAATACGTTGCCCCGGTTTTACCACGCTGGCATCGCGGATAACTTGACCATTATCATCGGTAACAATGGCGTAACCTCTTTGTAGTGTGGCTAGCGGGCTGACTGTATCCAATAAATGCATGGTGTTGTTAAGGCGCTGTTGCTGAGTTTTTAGCAGGCGCTGCATCCCTTGTTGTAAACGCTGATATAGGTGAGCGGTATTTTGTTGGTGATGCTTGATCGTGTGGTCGGGGGTTTGCTGTTGTAACCGAGAACGTAATAGGTTGAGGCCGAGTTGCTGTTGTTGTCGACGGTTGCGCCAGCCATTGACTAAGCGTATCTCAAGTTCATCCAGCCGCTGGCTGTGTTCCTGTAAGCGGCTGCCTGGGTGGCGCAGCTTGGATTGAAGCCAGGTTAAGCGCTGTCTATCAGCTTGAATGCGGCTTGTGATCATCCGTTGTAATAATTGTCGGTAGCTTTGAAACGTTGCCAGCCATTCGTTGCTGTCAGGGCTAATTAATTCTGCCGCTGCGGAGGGGGTGGCAGCGCGCACATCGGCGACAAAATCGGCGATGGTAAAATCGGTTTCGTGGCCTACGGCGCTGATAATAGGTAGTTCGCTGCCGGCGATGGCGCGGGCGACGATCTCTTCATTAAAGGCCCATAGATCTTCGATGGAGCCACCACCTCGGCCAGCGATGATCAAATCAAACTGAGTATGGCCACTATTATGTAATTGATTAGCCTGCTGGATGGCGCGGCTTATCTCCCTGCCAGCATCTTTGCCCTGTACTGCAGTGGGGAAAATAGTGATAGCGATACCGGCAAAGCGTCGTTTCAATACCGATAAAATATCTCGAATAGCCGCGCCAGTGGGCGAAGTAATGACAGCGATATGGCGGGGCATGGCGGGCAGGGGTTGTTTCAATGCGCTGTCGAATAAGCCCTCCAGCTGCAATTTGGCTTTTAGCTCTTCAAAAGCACGCGCTAGTGCACCTGTTCCTGCTTGCTCCATATATTCGGCAATTAGCTGGTAGTCTCCGCGCGCTTCATACAGGCTGAGTTTGGCTCTGACTAGCACATGTTGACCGTTTTCTGGGCGAAAGCGCAGGCGGGCATTGCTGCCGCGAAACATTGCGCAGCGAACCTGAGCGGAGCTGTCTTTTAGTGAGAAATACCAGTGGCCAGAGGAGGGTTGGGCTAAATTTGAAATCTCACCCTCTATCCATACCGAAGGAAAATTGCCTTCAAGTAATTGTTTGGCTCGCCGGTTGAGTTGGCTGATCGTGAGCGTTTCACGGGCTGGGGAGGTGGTTTTATGGCGTGTTATTGGCATGGCAGCATTGTAACCCAGAGGGATTTTATGCATAGAGCTGGCAAGTAATTAAAGCTAATTTTTAAGTATCGGGGGTGATTAATAAAAGTATCGATTTACTGAATAAAAGCAATAGCTTAAAATGCTCGGTTTTAAGTCTTATGGCCTCCTTGCGGGTAGGTTGTGGTTGTTCCTACCATTATCCGCCCCATTATGTAGCCTTAATGGTCACCTATAGCTTAAGTCATTATTTATTAGTGGCTTTAGCCCGTGTAAATGACCCTGTATGTCTGCCCCTATCACTTGCTTTAATGAAGGGGCCGCCCAAACATTGGAGCAGAATTATGCTGCGAATTGCCGAAGAAGCGCTCACTTTTGATGATGTTCTCCTACTTCCCAGTTACTCTGAAGTAACCGCTAAGGATGTCTCGTTAAAAACTCAATTCACCACAGGAATTCAGTTAAATATCCCGCTGGTATCAGCCGCGATGGATACGGTTACTGAGTCTCGTCTGGCGATTGCGGTTGCACAGGAAGGGGGGATTGGCATTATCCACAAAAGCATGAGTATCGAACAGCAGGCTTACCATGTGCGCGCGGTTAAAAAGCATGAGAGTGGCGTGGTTAAAGATCCGATTACCATTCAGGCATCAGATCCGATTGGCCGTTTGTTTGAGATCCGCCAAGAGCATAATATCTCTGGTGTTCCGGTACTCGATGGAACTGATTTGGTCGGTATTGTTACCAGTCGCGATGTGCGTTTTGAAACCCAGATGGATGCCCCGGTTTCAACCATCATGACCACCAAAGATAAGCTGGTGACCGTGAAAGAAGGTGCAGATCTGGCTATGGTTAAAGAGTTGTTACATAAAAGCCGTATTGAGAAAGTGCTGGTAGTGAACGATGAATTTGGCCTCTGCGGGATGATTACAGTTAAAGATATCAACAAAGCGCAAATCTACCCCAATGCCTGCAAAGATTCATCCGGTCAATTATTGGTTGGCGCCTCCGTCGGTACCAGTGCCGATACCGATGACCGTGTTGCTGCGCTAGTAGAGGCGGGTGTTGATGTATTGGTGGTTGATACCGCTCACGGTCACTCTAAAAACGTACTGGATCGAATTCGCTGGATTAAGCAAAAATATCCGACTATGCAGGTGGTTGGCGGCAATATCGCCACAGCTGAAGCGGCGCTTGCCTTGGTTGAGGCCGGTGCTGATGCGGTTAAAGTAGGTATTGGGCCAGGCTCAATTTGTACCACGCGGATTGTGACGGGTATTGGTGTACCGCAAATCAGTGCTATTGCCAATGTTGCGGCAGCGTTGAAAGATCTTGCTGTTCCGGTTATTGCTGATGGTGGTATTCGTTTTTCTGGTGATTTATCCAAGGCGGTCGCCGCCGGTGCCAGTTCGGTTATGATGGGTAGTATGTTTGCTGGTACCGAAGAGGCCCCCGGTGAAATCGAGTTGTATCAAGGCCGTACCTATAAATCCTATCGTGGTATGGGCTCTCTAGGTGCTATGTCGCAAACGCAGGGCTCAAGTGACCGTTATTTCCAAAGTGCTGATGCCGGCGTTGAGAAGTTAGTACCAGAGGGCATTGAAGGTCGAGTACCTTACAAAGGGCCGTTGGCGGCGATAGTGCATCAGATGATGGGTGGTTTGCGTTCGGCGATGGGTTATACCGGTAGTCAGAATATGGAAGTTATGCGCTCTAAACCGCAATTTGTGAAAGTTACAGCAGCGGGTATGAATGAAAGCCATGTTCATGATGTTAGCATCACCAAAGAAGCGCCTAATTACCCACGGGCCTAGTTACTTATACGCATACCACGGATGACTTTTCCTATTTCAGGGGTAGATCGATGGCTAATGGTCACGATGCCCCGCAGCGCCTATTTTTCCATAAGGAAGCACTATGTCTGTTGATATCCATGCTCAACGAATTCTTATCTTAGATTTCGGTTCTCAGTACACCCAGCTTATTGCCAGACGTGTGCGCGAAATTGGGGTTTACTCTGAGGTTCGTGCCTTTGATATGGATGCCGAAGAGATCAAGGCGTTTAATCCCAAAGGTATTATCTTAGCCGGTGGTCCAGAGTCGGTGACTGGCGGAGCAACATCGCCACGTGCACCGGAAATCGTTTTTGAAATGGGCGTGCCAGTGCTGGGTATTTGCTACGGCATGCAAACCATGGCTGAGCAGTTAGGTGGTAAGGTTGAATCTTCTGCGGTGCATGAGTTTGGCTATGCCCAAATTAAAGTGGCCGGCGATTCCGCTTTATTGCATGACATCAAAGACCATGTTGATTCAGCCAGCGGCGCAGCTTTATTAGATGTGTGGATGAGCCATGGTGATAAAGTGGTCATGATGCCAGAAGGTTTTCAGTTAATGGCGTCGACAGACTCGTGTCCCATTGCTGGTATGTATCAGCCAGAGAAAAATTTATACGGCATTCAGTTTCACCCTGAAGTAACCCACACCCTGCAAGGTAAGCGTATTTTTGAACACTTTGCGCTGAAATTGTGTGGCTGTGCGCCGTTGTGGACAGCAGCTAATATCGTTGAAGATGCGATTAATACCGTGCGTGAACAAGTTGGTAGTGACAAAGTGTTATTAGGTTTGTCGGGGGGGGTTGATTCTTCTGTAGTGGCCGCTTTATTACACCGGGCCATCGGTGATCAACTCACCTGTGTATTTGTCGACAATGGCCTGCTGCGTAAAAATGAAGGCGTACAAGTGATGGAGATGTTCGCTAAAAATATGGGTGTTAAAGTGATTCGCGCCGATGCCGAAGCGATCTTCCTTGGCAATCTCAAAGGTGAGTCCGACCCGGAGAAAAAACGCAAAATTATCGGTAATACTTTTATCGATATTTTTGACCAGGAAGCCTCCAAAATTCAGGATGTGAAATGGTTGGCTCAGGGTACCATCTACCCCGATGTAATCGAATCTGCGGCGGGTAAAACCGGTAAGGCGCATGTGATTAAATCTCATCATAATGTGGGTGGTTTACCCGATGACATGCAGTTCGAATTAGTCGAGCCGTTACGTGAATTGTTTAAAGATGAAGTGCGCAAAATTGGTTTGGAGTTGGGCCTGCCTTACGACATGGTTTATCGCCATCCATTCCCCGGTCCAGGTTTGGGGGTGCGTATTTTAGGTGAAGTGAAAAAAGAATACGCCGATATCTTACGCGAAGCCGATGCGATCTTTTTAGAAGAATTGCACAAGGCCGATTGGTACCACAAGACCAGCCAATCCTTTGCAGTGTTCTTGCCAGTAAAATCGGTAGGTGTGGTCGGTGATGCGCGTCGTTATGAATATGTGATTGCTTTGCGCGCGGTTGAAACAATCGATTTTATGACGGCACGCTGGGCGCATTTGCCCTACGATTTACTAGAGAAAGTTTCTAACCGTATCATCAATGAAATCTCCGGCGTTTCACGAGTAACCTATGATGTATCCAGCAAGCCGCCTGCTACGATAGAGTGGGAGTGA
>Ga0172382_10011944_pt1 | contig 11409 bp, 6 predicted proteins | sample Leawel138RmetaG_FD_122245 | JGI IMG/M metagenome (GOLD analysis project Ga0172382, IMG submission 122245) | Leachate microbial communities from a municipal landfill in Southern Ontario, Canada - Leachate well 138R metaG | ecosystem: Engineered > Solid waste > Landfill > Unclassified | place...
TGCTACTCAATGTAGGATCGGAACCGCAAATGAGATGGTACTTTATAGGGGTCAAAGCTCAATTCTAGAAGAAATATAGGTAAAATTGCTATCAATCAAAATATTAAAATTACAAGCAGATGAAAAATAGTATAATAAAAATAGTACTGATTCTGGCAGTGATGTTGACATGGGGATGTAACAGCCTCCTCGATCCGGATATGGATCATATTTACTCCGAGGATGATCTGCTCCAAAGGGCGAAATATGCAGAAGGTGTTTTGCTAACGGCATACAATAGTCTTCCGAATGGACTGATAATAAATGACGTTGCCACCGATAACGCTGTCAGCAACCAAATATCCGGAAGTGCCAATAATTTCCGAAGAGCAGCTAATGGGGAATGGTCTTCATCTTTCGACCCTTTCTCACATTGGGATTACTATACTGCCATTGGCTATATCAATCTTTTTCTTGATAATATAGTCGACCAAACAGTATGGTCTCCATCAAGTGAATGGAAAGATGAAAATTTTCGTAACAGACTTAAAGGCGAGGCTCATGGCCTTCGGGCATACTATTATAGTCAGTTGTTAAAGAGCCATGCAGGCATAGGTGCGACATCCGGTTCACTCCTGGGTGTACCGCTGGTATTATCCTCTGAACGTTCAACTATGCCTCGTGCTTCATTCGATGACTGTGTCAACCAAATACTTACTGATGTACAAATAGCGATCGAATCACTACCTGATCTCTATGTGGAAGCTCCTTCTGATAATCCGAATAAAAATGATATAGATGCCGTTTATGGTCCTAACTTCAAAAATAGAATGTGTGGAAGAATAGCGAAAATGGTCAAAGCCCGTGTCTTATTACTGGCTGCCAGCCCTGCTTTTAATCCCGCAGATGATGAGTCTAAATGGGCTGATGCCGCTAATGCTGCTGCTGAGATCATCGATGCTTTCGGAGGTGTTTCAGCACTCACAAATTCTCGATTGGATTATTATTTATCAATGTCAAATTCTGATCATCTTTGGCGTAGGGATGCCGTCAGCAATCGTGGTTGGGAAACAAACAATTACCCTCCTTCCCACAATGGGAATGGCAATACCAACCCATCGCAGAACCTAATAGATGCCTTTCCCGGCTCAAATGGCTATCCCATTGATGTTCTTAATTCAGGATATGTAGGAACAACTCCTTACATCAACCGTGATCCACGCCTTGCTAAATGGATCATCCATCATGAAACCACCTTCAAAGGCACTACCATAAACACCATTGATGATGCACTTGATGGTATTGGAAAGGTTGCTGAACGTTCAACACGCACCGGATATTACATGCTCAAACTGATGAATCCGAATGTATCATTAGTTTCGGGAATGGAAGTCAACCAGTTGCATGCTGTAAACCTAATGCGTTACACCGAAGCTTTTCTGATATATGCCGAGGCAGCCAATCGCGCATGGGGGCCTGATGGAAAAGGTAATCATAGCTATTCAGCCAGAGATATCATTGCACGTCTGCGCTCCACTGCAGGTATTACCGGCAATGATGTTTATCTGGCTTCATTGGCTACCAAATCCGATTTCGAAACATTAGTCCGTAATGAACGCCGTTTGGAGCTCTGTTTTGAAAATTCTCGTTTCTGGGATCTACGGCGTTGGGGAGAATTGACCACAATGAAAGCTGAAGTTAAAGGTACAACTACAGGAGGTGTCACCTCTTTTGTAGTTGAACAGCGTCTCTATGCCGATTACATGATCTACGGCCCCATACCTGTAGGTGAAGTCCGGAAGGGACTCGAACAGAACCGGGGATGGTAATTGATTATAAATAAAATTGAAAAAAATAATGGATATGAAAAAGTTAATTTTATTAACCATATTATCAATAATAGCTTTTTCCTGTGAAAATGCTCCGATTGAGTTCGATGATTTTGAGAAACAGACGATCTATTTTCCGATCCAGTATCCGATACGTACGATTTCGCTAGGCAACGATTTGGTGGACAACTCCCTTGACAGGGAACACAAGTTTAATATCGGAGTAAGTATAGGCGGTTTCTACAACAGAAACAAGCGGGATTGGAAGGTCAATTTCGAAGTAGCACCCTCATTAGTACCTGACGACTATCTCAAGCGAGATGCAGGCACGCTCAAGATACTTCCTGCCAATTATTACACGCTTAATCCGGCAGGAAGTGTAACCATTCCTTCTGGTTCGTTTAACGGATTAATACAGGTGGAGCTTACTGACGCTTTTTTCCAGGATCCACTGGCTATAACTGGCAGATACGTCATCCCCTTACGGATCACAGGCTCGCCAGACACAGAGGATGTCCTGCGCGGCCAACCGGGATCGGGCGCTCCAACTCCTCCCGACGTTCACAATCCATCACACTGGGATGTATTACCTAAAGATTATACACTCTTTGGCGTAAAATATATCAACCCATACCACGGCAAGTGGCTTCGCAGAGGTAAACTTACAGTGCGCAACCAGGAAGGAGAAATAGTGGGAACGACAATTTACCGTACCCAATATATAGAACAAAACGAGGTAGTCTCTCTTTCCACTGCTTCACTTCATGCTATTACCTCTTCCTTGAATATTGGCTCTGAGAGGTTTAATCTGAGATTTGACATTGACGATAATGGAAAGATAGCAGTCAGTTCTGTTACCGGCTCACCTATCACGGTTACATACGGCACGGGACTTTATAAGGAGAATGGTGATACTTGGGGAGGAACACCTGAAAAGCCGACTTTGAGGGATGCTATATATCTTAACTATTTCTATAATCGTGTTTCCGGATCAGAAACTTTTGTCTGTGAAGTATCCGATACACTTGTGTTCCGCGATAGAGGTATTGTATATGAAGATATCCGGCCTACGATTATTATTCCATAATAAATTCATAGATCTTTAGGCGGATAAAATCACCCAGAAAGGTACTGTATATTAAAGAAAAGAATAATTTAAACAAAAAGAGTGAAGATGAGAAAAACAATAAAATATATATTATTGATGGTTCTCACAATTGGATGTAAAGAGAGTTTGGATTATCCCCCGTTAGATAATCCATACACGGATGATCCGATTTCGACGCTAGCAGTTTATACAGATCCAGCCGGATTCCCTGATGTACCTCAATCCACAATCTATGAAGTGACCCTTATTCAGGGTTCACACCGTGTCAAAATTCCTGTTTTTCAGAGTAGATGTCCAATCTATGAAGCCGGCTATATGGACATGACACCTACTGACAGTTATCCGCTAGGAATATTCATGGGGCGAAGTATTAATTGGGTAAATTTTTCCTTCGAGGAAACGGTTACTGTTGAAGTAAAGGTACTGGATCAGGGTAAAGTCCCGATGGAAACAGCCAACGTCAGGATATTGCCTACCCGCTATAATATTTCTCCATCGGTTAACGGAAATATCATAACATTTACAATAACAGAGCCCGGACAATGTTCGGTGGAGATCGGCGCCAATGGTTATAAAAATGGCTTGATGATCTTTGCCAACCCGATGGAAACCGATGTGCCTGATCCCACACGTGATAATTCCTACGTCGTTTTAGAGCACGCTACAGCCTCAAGTATTAGCAGTGTGCCTACAAATAAATCGGGACTCTACTTTAAAACCGGTGTACACGATATTGGCGTATATGAAGTACCCACAAATATCAAGAATATCTATTTTGAAGGGGGAGCATGGGTTTATGGAGCAATTCATGTATCTGGAATCCGCAATAATACCGATGTGAAAATATTTGGCCGTGGAACACTCTCCTCGGGACGACTGAAATATCGTGAAGCATATTGCATCGGAACTCCTCAGGACGGCAGTACTGCTGTCGATAGAATCACGGTTGAAGGAATCACGGTTGCTGATCCGAAATATTTTGCCATCCGTCTGATTGGGAGTAACAATACTGTAGCCTGGGCCAAAGTAATCGGAGGCTGGGTCTATAATTGTGATGGTATCGCCGTTTTCTCTAACTCGACTATCAAAAAATCATTTTGCTGGGCAAACGATGATAATATCAAAGTATACCGCGATAATATCACTGTTGAGGATATGGTGCTTTGGCAACTGAATAATGGAGGTGCAATCCAAATGGGTTGGCAAGGTGCACAGGCAACTAATGTAACAATCAAACGGATTGATTTGCTCCATGCCGAATGGAACACTTCAGCGACAAACCGGGGGGTGCTCAGTTTTGTAGGCAACCGTTACGCCATTGCCAACTCAAACTGTTGGCAGAAGAACCTGACTATTGAAGACCTGGTGACAGAAACCCCTGTCCGTCTAATATGGCGCATCTCACCCGAACAACCTATTCCGGGAATAATAACCCCTGCCATGGTAGATGGCCTGATAATGAAGGACTGGACCGTGCTGATGGATAAAGCACAAGGATCTAACAACTACATCGAGGGTGTCTCTGAAGATTATATCTTTAAAAATCTCCTCTTCGACAATGTAAAATTGAACGGTATAAAATTAACAAAGGAGAATTGGATAACACACGGCAATTTTGAAATTAAAAACTTAGAAGAGCCAACTTTCAAGTAAAAAATAAAATATTAATGATATGAAAAGGATTCTGAAATCATTTATCTTATGCGGTTTGATCCTGTTCAGTTCGTGTGACAAAGAGAAACCAGAACAAGAATTATACGAATCTTTGTTCTCGGTTCCAACACAACTAAACAAGATCAACTCCGCCGCCGACGGTTATACCATACCCGTCGAGGCCTCAGACGATATCTCATGGAGTACATCTATTCCCTCAGGAAATGACAATGATTGGATAACCCTGATGTCAATGAGTGGAAAAGGAAAAGGTGAGGCGATTTTCAACCTCAAAGCCAATGAAGGGAGAAATAGTCGCTCAATAGAGGTCATTTTCACTGCCTCTTCCGACCGTTCATCAAATTCTATTCCACCACAGAAATGCGTTATTAATCAGATTGGGACAGATCCAACCATCATGATCGATCCTACCGATATAGTGACCATTCCTTCGACGGCCGATCCTAACTACATCATCACCGTAACCTCAAACGTGGAGTGGATTGCTTCACTACAGATCAATTCCGGTACTGAGGGATGGATCAGTATAACTGGTCCTACGGGAAATCCGGTAACAGGTATGGGAGAGGTTAAGATAAACATACTGGAAAATAGTAGTATAGAATCCAGGGAAGCTGTTATATCCATAACGTCCACTGAGATTCCGGGGCTCAAGAAAACCCTTACCATCACACAATCGGGCATCATACCCACAATAGAGATTTCGCCTACAGGAACTGAAGTAATCTCCGCAAATGCCAACGACAGCTATATGATTACAGTAACATCGAACATCGAATGGCTCCCCTCTATCGAAATCGTCTCTGGCGATGAACCTGATTGGATTTCTATCATATCTCCCATAGGTACATTTACCGGTAGCGGAAGTATAACCCTTAATATAAAGGCAAATAATGATGTCGCAACACGAACGGCGACTCTGCATGTTAAATCAGTCGACTTCCCAACAGATAATAATCTCATCAAAACTCTTACTATTACACAAATCAACGCTGGAGCGATGTCCACAATATTCATATCCGATTACTTCACCCTCACAACGGGAGAAGCAGTAATGAATATTTCGCCATATCCCTCAGGAACAGCTCAAAATCTAGTAGTTGACGTTACATCCGATATTTCAGGTGCGACAATTGAGTTCATTCCATCATTATCTACGGGCAATTATTTGGTTAATTCGCTCACGTACAATGGAAATCCAAGTATTAACATTGGCGCGGTCATTACAATTGATGCCGCAGGTATGGTTACATTTGTGGAGCACTGGGATGTTTCTTTCCAACGTTTTGGCGGCAGCCTAACTGAACGCCCCATTGCCATCAACAGTCTAACCGATCTAAACACTTTACGCACAGCTGTAAATAATGGCAATAATTATGCGGGAATTATTTTTAAACAAACGGATAATATTTCTTTGAATGGAGATTGGAATCCGATAGGCAATGCTGTTACCAATCCTTTCTCCGGTATTTACGATGGAAACAATTTCAAAATAAGCAATCTATATGTTTCCGGCGGTACAAATAAAGCCTTCTTTGGAGCAATTGGAGGTATCAATGCTGACTCAGTGGCGATAATTAAAAATCTGACTATTGAAGGTTCAGGCGGTGCCAGTGCCGATATTACGGGAAATAACGGTGGAGTGGTTGCCGGTGTAGTTGCGGTTGTTACTGCCAATACTCTGATTGAAAACTGTATCAATCATGCAAACATTACAGCTCCGGGAGGTAGCAATGTGGGAGGTATAGCAAGTACCTGTACAGGGGATAACATTACTATCATATTGTGTAAAAATTACGGTAAGATACTTGGTGCCACAGGAAATAGTGGAGGAATAGCAGCCAACCTGACCTCGACAGATAGCCAGAATATCTATATAACAAGCTGTCATAATTATGGTGACCTGGATATTGCTTCCGCTGGCTCAAGTGTCACAGGTGGTATTATTGGACGTGTAAACAATCCTACCAGAGCAGAGATTAAATGGTGTAGTAACCGGGGTAACATTATCATTCCCGTAAACTCGACATCAGGAACAGGAGGTATCATAGGCGCCCTTGTGGGAAACACCGTGATAAGAGAGTGCTATAATCTCGGCTCAATTACGACTCGGACTAATAGTGGAGGCATTTCAGGTTTAATGAATAACAATGCAGCTATATACAATTGTTATAATAAAGGAGATATTGAATATGGTACTTCTACTGCTGTCAATAACAGTGGAATAGCGGGAAATATGACCAACGCGAAATCCAGGCCGATAGAGTATTGCTACAATGTAGGCTCAGCTACCACTATAGGTACAGGGAACCAAAATTACGGAGGAATTGCTGCCTCGAATGGGTTGACCGCACATACTGATCTCACGGCGGTAAAAGAGTGTTTCTATGAATCAGGTAAAGGTTATGCGGGAGGAATAGGCGGAAACTTGTATCCTCCAAATGATGTTACGGACCGGGCCGAGGGTAAAACAACTGCCGAGATGCAAACGGCTACTCCCTATACGGCAAATTGGGACACCTCTATATGGCAATTCAGTGCCGGACATTATCCAACACTGAAAAATAATCCCGAATAATTTTGCAGAGGTGAGTAACTTAGCCAATGTTACTCACCTCTCAAGATCATTCATGATTACAAAATCATAGGTTTAGTTGCGAATAAGGCTTCACTAAGATCTCGAACAAATTATATATGCTGAAACAAAAACATATCCATAGTTCTGTGCGGTGGTCCAATATTTATTGCCGCATGGTGACTTTTATCCTCATTGGGTTGGGTATCTGTTTTGTTCTTGGTAATTGTTCGAAAGAAATAGGCAAACAAAAGCATACAACTTATTACGTCGACACCGAATCAGGGAATAATATAAATGAAGGAACCTCGGAAGATTTTCCATGGAAAACATTACAAAAAATTGAAAAGACTCAGCTATATCCCGGAGATACCGTACGTTTCAAAAGAGGAGCTTCCTTTATCGGTCCTTTGTATATCACCAATTCAGGAGACTCTCTAAATCATATCACCCTCTCTGACTACGGGGATAGCCAATTACCCGCACCGGCCTTTACAAACCCGGTCTTCGATGAAAAAAAAGGCAACTTCGGAAATTGCATAAGAATTCAGGGAAGTTATATTGTGGTTGAGAACCTTTATTGTCATCACACAGCGGCACAATTGCCAGAAAATACTGGTGGGTTCACTACAATGTGGGAACTGGGTGCTATTTATATCGATAAGCAAGCGGAATACTGTATTATCAGGAACAATGAACTATTCGATTGTGGCGTCGGCATTAAAAGTTACGGTAGGTATACCTTGATTGAAAATAACTTTATCCATGATTGTAACCGCGTACTGAAAGAATGGAATTGGGGACCTATCGGAATATGGATCGGATCTGATTACCAAGAAGTTTGTCACAATAGGATTTTTAACTATAAGGTAATAGATCCCCGTATCAGTTGGGGACCAAACAGCTACGGCGGCGGTGCAGATGGAGGGGCTATCGAAATCGATGATGCGAGAATCAATAAATCGAATATTTCAATTCACCATAACTACACCAGGGATTGTCAGGGATTTTTGGAAGTTACATGGAGCGATGTGCAGCAAAATCCCAAATATACCGATTTTGCAATACATCACAACATCAGCGATGATTTCCAGCAATTTATCGCACTGTGGTGCGGTGCCGAATGCCGTATTGAAAACAATACAATTATCAGACGCAAAGTAAATGTGAACGATTGGGGTGTTTTCAATATAACACAGCAAAATTCGAAAAACTTTATCCGTAACAATATTATTGTTGTTGAAAATGATGTCGTCATTTTTAATGTTGGTAAAAATGGCAATGCACAACCCGACAATATCATTGAAAACAACCTCTACTATGCCGCTTCCGGTACCCTGAATATGGGAAAGGAAGGACCGGGCAGCATGCCTATTTTCGGAAATCCACTTTTTCTAAATTACAGGGAGAATGCTATTCCAGAAGACTTTTCCATTACAGGTAAAAGTATGGCGATAGAAAGAGGACTGGAGTTGGGTTACAAAACAGATTTTAGTAAAACTAAAATTCCACAGGGAAAAGCACCGGATGTGGGGGCTTTCGAGTTCTGTGAGTAGATTCTAAAACTTTTTGCTCTATATCAAACGTGAATGAGGAATGACAAAAAGATGTATCAAGAGATTTATTAGCTAAAAAAATAGAATGTCAGAAATGGAAAATATAAGAAAACGATATATAAATAACAATATTTTCAGACAGTTCAATTTACTGAAAATTAAACAGGTAGGGAGGCTCAGTACCGTTGGGTTGTCAATGGTATTCACTGCCTGCAACTCTGCTGGGCAAGCTGGAAAAGAACAGCAAAAACCGAATATTGTGCTGATTGTTGCTGATGATTTGGGATATGGCGACCTGGGGTGTTACGGTGCTACGAAAATCGAAACCCCGGCAATCGATCAAATCGCCACAGAAGGGATGCTTTTTACAAATGCTTACGCATCCTCTTCGGTATCCTGCCCCTCCAGGTACAGTATCCTGACAGGACAATACGCTTGGCGGACAAGATTGAAAAACGAGGTTTTGAGAAATTTCGATAAACCGTTGATTGAAAAAGAACGTAAAACCATCGCATCATTGTTGAAAGAAAATGGGTATTATACTGCCTGTGTAGGAAAATGGCACCTTGGATTTGAATGGGCATTAAAAGAAAATGCTCCCGATGATGCGGATGAATCTGTTCTTAATTCCTGGTCACCGGAAGCACAAAACTATATCGACTTTTCGAAACCGGTAAAAGGGGGGCCTGTTGAGAGGGGATTTGATTATTTCTTTGGGATGGCAGGTTCCAACAATATGCATCCCTATGTCTATATCGAAAACGATCTGGTTATAGAGGCTCCCTCTGAGGAACAAATACCCTACGACCACTATGCCGGTACGTTGAAAGCACCTAATTGGAATATCAAAACAGTCAACCAGATTATAACGCATAAAGCAGTGGATGCTATTCACGAACATTTTTCAATTCGCGGAGAAACCCCGCTATTCCTCTATTTTCCGACCAGTGCCATTCATAGGCCTTGTTTGCCCACTTTCACCAAGGGTAAGAGTAAAGCTGGATTGAGAGGAGATATTATTGCTGAATTGGATTGGTCTGTGAAAGAAATAGTAAGGGCTTTGAAAGAAAAGGGAGTTTACGAAAACACACTGTTGATTTTTACCTCTGACAATGGACCACGCCCCGGAGATCCAGTTGTGTGGCTGAATAGATATAAGGAAGGAAACTATGAAAATTACCATCAGGATTATTTTAATGATTACAGCCCGGAATATGTGAATGAAAATGGGAATATGATATGGAAGAATGGATGGCTCACTTACGGACACAAATCAGCAGGTGATTTTCGGGGATTTAAAGTCGATGCATGGGAGGGTGGATTCCGGGTACCTTTTATCACCTTATGGCCCAATCACATAAATCCCAAAACAATCAATGATAATTTAATATGTTTAGGTGATTTGCTTGCTACTTTTGCTGAACTCGTTGATAACAGGCTTTTAGAGAATGAAGGTGAGGACAGCTATAGCTTTTTGTCCAACTTATTCGATGTTAAAGCGCCTCAGGTAAGGAAATCACTTACTATTGCAGGCGGGGCGAGTGGTGTTTTCGTCGAAATTACAGAAGGATGGAAACTTATCGAAGCGGCAAAACCAGGCGGTTGGGGTGAAACATTCTATCCCAATGGCCCAAGCAGTTTACAGCCACAATTATATAATCTGACCGAAGATAGAAAGGAACAAAACAATTTGTATGGACAAAAGCCAGAAAAAGTAGCCGAAATGAGCGCTATTATTGAAAGGGTTAAACTAAATATGAAAACGGAAGGAAAATAATTTACAGGTCAAAATGAAGAAGTTTTTTATATCGTCGTTATTATTTTATATAGGAATACAATACGTTGGGGCAAAGGAGAAACCATCTGAAATTCCCTCAATTAATATAGTTGAACGACCCAATGTAATTATTGTATTATCCGATGATCAGGGATATGGAGATTTTTCTTGTCACGGAAATCCGGTACTAAAGACTCCTGCATTGGACAAACTCTATGATGAGAGTATCCGTTTCGACAATTTTCATGTCTCTCCGCTTTCCACCCCCACAAGAGGACAGTTAATGACCGGGCTCGATGCCTTTCATAACAAAGCTGCGACCGTTTTGACCGGTAGAAATATTATACGGAGAGATGTTCCCACTATGCCTGAAATTTTTAGCCAAAATGGTTATGCAACTGGATTATTCGGAAAATGGCATTTAGGCAACAGTTACCCTGACAGGCCAATGGATCGGGGATTTCAAAAATGTATTTGGCATAAGGGATGGGGACTCCTATCCGAAATCGAATATGACAACGATTATTATGAAACAAGGTATCTGGATAGTCTGAAAATAAAACAATCGGGAGAATATTGTACCAATCTTTGGTTTAATAAAGCTATGGAGTGGATGGATGAAATGGCAATCAAAAAACAGCCATTCTTTGCCTATATTGCATTAAATGCACCACACGGACCATTCCATGCTCCTGCACAGGATTTTAATTTTTATATGAATAAAGTTGACAACAGTTCTACAGCTTCTTTCTTCGGGATGATTCGAAATATTGACCGAAATATGGAACGGCTGGATAACTGGATGGAAGAAAGAGGATTAAAAGATAATACGTTGATCGTATATATGACCGACAATGGAGGCACCGGAGGAGTTGATATTTACAATGCCGGTATGAGGGGAAAAAAAGGAA